>Ga0181533_1004348_pt1 | contig 14559 bp, 8 predicted proteins | sample PEATcosm2014_Bin_45_FD_119772 | JGI IMG/M metagenome (GOLD analysis project Ga0181533, IMG submission 119772) | Peatland microbial communities from MTU Mesocosm Facility, Houghton, MI, USA - PEATcosm2014_Bin11_60_metaG | ecosystem: Environmental > Terrestrial > Soil > Wetlands > Peat | place... | reverse complement strand
GGCCCTTTGGTGCGATCTCGGCCAGGTCGGCGCGCAGCCGGCCCTTGTCGTCGAACAACTCCTCGGGCTTGTAGCTGCGCATCCACTCTTCCAGTTGGCGCAGGTGCTCGGGCTTCTCGCGCAGTTCGCTCAGCGGCACCTGGTGCGCGCGCCACGTGTTCTCCACCGGCTTGCCGTCGACAAACTTCGGTCCCGTCCAGCCTTTGGGCGTGCGCAGAATGAGCATAGGCCACGCCGGACGCTCCGTTGTTCCGTCCTGGCGCGCGGCTTTCTGGATGGCCGCGATGCGATCGAAAATCTTGTCGAAGATGGCCGCGGCCTGCTGGTGCATCACCGCCGGATCGTCGCCTTCGAGCGTGAACGGCTCATAGCCGTAGCCGCGCATCAGGTTTTCCAGCTCCGCATGCGGGATGCGCGCCAGCACCGTGGGATTGGCGATCTTGTAGCCGTTCAGATGCAGGATGGGCAGTACCGCGCCGTCGGTTGCGGGATTCAAAAACTTGTTGGAGTGCCAGCTTGTGGCCAGCGGCCCGGTCTCCGCTTCGCCATCGCCCACCACGCAAGCCACAATCAGATCGGGATTATCGTAGGCCGCGCCGTACGCGTGCACCAGCGAGTAGCCCAACTCGCCGCCCTCGTGGATGGAGCCCGGCGTCTCCGGCGCCACGTGGCTGGGAATGCCATACGGCCAACTGAATTGCCGGAACAGCCGCTTGATGCCGTCCGTGTCCTGGCCGATGTAGGGATAAATCTCTGAATACGATCCTTCGAGATACGTATTCGCGACAATCCCCGGTCCGCCGTGCCCCGGGCCGATGACAAAGATCATGTTCAATGCACGCTCACGGATGAGCCGGTTCCAGTGCACGTAAAGAAAATTCAGGCCCGGCGTCGTGCCCCAGTGCCCCAGCAGCCGCGGCTTCACGTCGTCGAGCGTCAGCGGCCGCTCCAGCAGAGGATTGTCTTTGAGGTAGATCTGGCCAACGGAAAGATAGTTAGCCGCCCGCCAGTAGGCGTCCATTTTGGCTAGCAATTCCGGGCTCAACGGGTCCTGATTCGCAGTCTCGCTGGTCGCAGTCTCGAGCATGACATACCTCGCAAAGGGGAATTTGCGTGCTGCTTCAAGCGTAGCAGCCGCGGTGTGACCCGCCGGGTGATTCTAGTCACATACAGATGAAATGTTGACAGCTATCTGATAAACACGCGGAGCTGGCGCTGCTCGTGGTGGGAGCCGCAATCTATCCCATGCGCCGCAAAGAGCATGCGGCGCTCGATGTCGCAATCTTCCTCCTGGCGCTTTTCGTCATCGCGGGCCGCTGGCCCTACCAGGATCTACTCAAGTTACTTCGGTGCCGGCGCAGGCGCAGGCGCTGGCAACGGCACAGCCACCGGGGGCAGCTTGGCCACCGCGGCCACCGGCAGCTCCACGGCGCCCACGTGATCGCTGGCGATGTCGCGTATGCCGATGCGCAGGTAGTAGTCACCCTTTGCGGGAACGCTGATCTGCTGCACGTACTTGATATTGCCGTTCTGGATCGAGGCGAATCTTGCATCGGGAATCGCTGTGGCGATGCCGTTGACCTGGGCATTGATTTGCGTTCCGTCGGCATCGTAGACCAGGGTCACGAACTCCAGAGCGCAGCGATGTGCACCGTCGGGAGCAATGGTCCAGCTCACCTCTTTTGGATTGGTTGCAAACGTGATCGCGTAGCGGCGATAGGGGCCGGAGGTCTTTTTTGCGGCCTGATTGCCCGGCACCGGCGCGGTTTCGGTATCTGTTGAGGTGGGCCGTACACCGGCCACGAAAATCAACTCGGTGGGCTCCGGTCCGCCGTGCAGCATGGCGGTGCGGAGGGCGCTGTACTGGTTGGGGTCGGTCTTGGCGTTTTGCGCCTGATTGTGTTGTGCGGGCGCGTCGGGATCGTCGGCAAAATAGCCGCGGCGATAGGCCAGCGTCACTCCCGGACGGTCGAGCTTCACCTGGATCTTGCGGTAGTCGCCGTTCCACTTCCGATTGGTGGGCGTATAGGCAATGGTGTAGTAATTCGATCCCGCCGCGATGGCCTTTTCCACGGCCTCTTTCAGGCCGTTGGTATTCACAAAGGCCTTTCCGCCCGTGGCTTGGGCCATCTGCTCCATGGTGCCGTGTTCATCGCTGGTTTGCTGGAAGAATTTTGTGTTCGCGTTGGCAAATTCATTGGGTTTTCTGATCATGGTTGAGCCGCTCTGCGTCGCGCTCAACGTCGGATTCACCATCAGCCCGCGCGCATCGATGGGATAGACGGCCACCTGGCTGCGCGCCAGCAGATCGACGGTTTGGCGGAACTCATCCTCCATCGATGCCTCCCCCGCGAACGGATCGGGCGTAAAGGCGCCGGGGACTGCGGACGGCGTCATAGACGCACTCACCAAATCGGGGTCGGGCAGGATGTTGACGGGAAACGAGCCGGAAAACCAGATCAGGTTTTTGCGGCCGGGAAGCGCGCTCATGTAGCGCGCCAGCAGATTGAGCGCGTCCAGCGTATAGCGGGCGCGGAGCTGCAACTGGACCGACTGCTGCTCGGTTTCGAACTGCTGCAGGTTGGCCAGGATCATCGCGGCACTGGGATCGTTGCCCAGCACATCGGCTTCCATGTCGTACATCGGGTCGTCGGCGCCCGGTTGATCGCCTTCCATCGCGTTATTCATCAGCGGAGAGGCGCCCTGATTGCCCTTCTTGCCTTCGACCAGCGCGCGCAGCACCTCCGGGTTGGTGGTGAATCCCTGGAGCAGTCTGAGTTGGGTGGTGAGCGAGAAGATGGCGATACGCGTGCCCGGCGGCACACCCTTGAGATACTTGAGCACCTGGTCCCGCACCACGCTTTGCGCATCCATGGGCGTGTTCAGCTTGTCGAGCAGCAGGATGTTGAGAGCGCCGTTGGCAGGCGCAAGCGAATAGTTCGTAAAGTTTCCGGGATCGAGTTTGGGAAGCGGCGGCAGGGGCGCAAGTGCGCCGGTCGCATGCTCCTCGAAGATCTTCACGGTCTGCGGCTTGCCGTCTTCGAGCACCGTGAAGTCCGCGGGGGCGAGTTGATGCACAGGGTTCTGCTGGGAGTCGCTGGCCACAACATCGACTACAACGAGATCGGAACTGGTGCGAATGGTGGTCACCGGCGCGCCCGGGGCAGGAGCGGTTTGTCCGCTCCCACTTCCCCACAAAGGAAGACAGAGCATAGCGCAGAAGAATGAAGACAGACCAATTCGGGACATGACCGCGTCTCCTTCTTGAGAACAGATGAGGATAACTCAACCCTGCTTCCGGCGCTATTCCGGGCGCTGTGTCAGTTTCAAACTGTTTTGAAAGGGCACGAGTTCACTATTTCTGCGCAGGACCGCGGCTTACTTTGCGGCCACCGCCAGCGGAACCTCCATGGAACCGATGTGGCCGCTGTTCAGGTCGTAAACCGCGATCCGCAGGGAGAAGTTGCCCGCAGGCAAATCGAGTTCCATACGCACCGGGAAGCCCGAGGCCCGGACCCTGGCATAGTGCTCCGCGTCCAGCCCGAGGGGCACTTTGCGGTCCACGAAATTCACGCGCTTGCCGTCGCCGTCATAGGCCACCAAAACAAACTCGACGTTACCGATTCGCGTTCCATCCTGCGCAGTCGCGAAGTCCAGGCCGCGCGGGTCCAGCAGCAAATCGACGACGGTGCGATGCAGCGTTCCGCTCATCTGCGCCGCCATTTCGCCCGCCGGGGTTGCGGAGAATTTGGTGTCGCGGAAGTGCGGATCGGAAGCAGGCAGCACGCGGGTATTGAAGATAACCTGCGTGGCAGGCGGCGCGCCGTGGAGCATGGCTGCCAGAATCGGCGTGATCTGCGTTGCGTCGTGAGCGGCGACCTTGTCGGCGGGGTCCGCATAGTAGCCGTCGCGGTAGGCAAGATTGAAGCCGCCCCCGTCCACGCGCACCTGCAGCTTGCGGAAGCTTCCGTTGAAGTTCTTGTTCTCGGGCACGTAGGTGATGGTGTAATAGCTGGAGCCGTTGGCGATGGCGTCGGCCACGGCGTCCTTCAGGCCATTGGTGTTGACGTAGGCCTTGCCTCCGGTTTCCTTGGCAATCTGCCGCATCGAGGCCTCTTCCTCGGCATTGGTCACCATATTATTGTGCGTGTCCTTGGCCATGGGAGTGCCCATGCCCGGGCTGCGACCGCCGCGACCGAATCCGCCGCTGCCGCCGCTGGATATGCCTCCGCTGGGAGTGTAGGAGGCGTCGATGGTGGAGAAATTCATCAACCCGCGCGCATCGACCGGATAAACGGAAACGCGCGCCGCCGTGAGGTCTTCGCTAGTCTGCCGGATCTGGTCTGCGTACATGCGCGCGGCATCGAAGCCGTTCATCATGGTCGTGTCAGGATCGATCCCGATGGGGAATGAGGCGGAAAACCAGATGATATTTTTGCGGCCGGGAATGGCGCCGAGATAAAGAGCCAGTTGCTGGAAAGCGTCGAGCGTCATGCGCACGCGCTCATCGGTCTGAAAGGAAGTGATGTCGGCTTCCCATTGCTCCAGCATGGCTCCTGCATCGGAAGTCGCACTGGTGCCCGACCAGTTGTCCAATGTGGTGTCTGTGTTGGCGACCGACAATCCCGAGCCGGTCACATCCGATGTGCGCGACGTGGTCTTTGCGCTCTGCAGTGCCTTTGTCAACTGCGACGTGTCGGTGGTGAAACCCGTGATCATGCGCAGCCGCGATGAGAGTGTGAAGACGGCGAGCGAGGTGCCGGGCGCGATCTTGCCCATGTACTCGATCATTTGTTTACGCACATCCGTCTGCTTATCGATGGGCGTGTTGAGGCCGTCGAGAAGCAGCACATTGAACGCGGTGGCCTGTGGATACAGCGGCGCGTTCGAGTAGGTGTGCGGCGGCAACGCCACGGGCTTGTAGCCCTCTGCGGGAATCGGCGCCGGCTGATGCTCCTCGAACGAGGAGATGGCCTGTTCTTTTCCGTCCTCGGCAACGTGGAACCGGCTGCGATCGATGCCATGGACGACGGAGCCGCGGTCGGTCACCACCACATCCAGCACCACCAGGTTTGCATTGGCGTGAATCACGGGAGCGGGAGTTTGTGGCGCTGCGCCGGCCGCCGAGTTTTGCAAAGGCGCCGCGGCCGTGGGCGCAGCGGTGGGCGGAGCCGCCTGCGGAGGCGCTGCCTGGCCCGCTGCAAAAGAAGCTGCGACGAAGAGAGAAAAAACTGCGGTACGTAAGCTCAAGTACATCGGACGCATCGGAAAACTCCCCCGGACCGGCGCGGCCGGGAAGGATGATTTGCAAGCCATCATTCTATCTTGCGCATCGCCCGCGGGCCATGTCCTGCGCAGGCGGCGGCCTATCTGGCAACCCCCAGCGGAACCTCCAGCGATCCCACGCGGCCCGCGTTCAAATCCTGCACCGCGATGCGCAGGAAACCGGGCGCAGCCGGCAGATCGAGGAACATGCGCGCGTGCAGGCCATTCGCCATGATGCTCTCGAATTGCTTCGGTTTCAGCGTGACTTCCATGGGCTGATCCTGGTAATTCACGCGGTTGCCTTGAGCGTCATACCCCACCAGGAGGAATTCGATTTTGGCGGCGCGCCCGCCATCCGGCGCATCGTTAAAGCTAAAGCCGCGCGGATCAACGCTGAGATCGACCACGTAGAGATGCGGCGGCCCTTTGAGAGTCGCTGCCATCTGGCCTGCGGGATCAGTCGGCAGCGCCACATCTTTGAACTGCGCGTCCGTCGACGGCAACACCCGCGCCTCGAACAGAATTTGCGTTGAAGGTGGCGCGCCGAGCAGAACGGCCGAAGTGATCAGATTCGCGCCTTCGGGATTCTGCGCGCCGCTGCCCGGGCCATAGCCGGGCTCGGCGTAGTAGCCGTCGCGGTAGGCCAGCTTGTCGCCGCTCCGATCCACGGTCACTTTTATGCGGCGGAAGCTGCCATCCAGTTTGAGGGCGGCGGGCATGTAGGCGATGGTGTAATAGCTGGAGCCGTCTTCGATGGCGCTTTCCGCGGCCGCCTTCAGATCGTTGGAGTTGAAAAATGCCTTGCCTCCCGTCTCCTCGGCTATCGTCTGCATGGACGTGTGCTCTGACGCGGTCTGATTCAGGAACGTGGTGTTATCCTTGTTCACCGGATCGTTGTTCTTCATCAAATTCCCCGAGGGCCGGTAATTCACATTCGTGGTCGTGGACGTCATCAGTCCGCGCGCGTCCACGGGATATACGGCAGCACGAGCCGCGGTCAGCAGCGCGCCGACCCTGCGGATCTCGGTACCGTACTCCTCCATGTTCCGCACCGACCGCGGAAGGTTCGGATCGGGGTCGATGGTGATGGGAAACGATCCGGAAAACCAAATCACGTTTTTGCGTCCGGGAATGCCGCTCAGGTAACGCGCCAGCTCCTCGAAAGCGTCAAGCGTCACCTGCACGCGAAGGTTGGTCTGGACGGCCGTGTAGTCGGCCTCGAACTCCTGAATTGCGTCGATGACGTTGGCGGGCATCCCGTCGATCTGCATCTCGTACACCTGATTTTCCATCTGCAACTGCACGGAATTGGCCTGATCTTCGAGCACCACCGAATGCGACGACGAGGCCGCTTTGCTCTTCATCACCTTGGCCAGAGCTGCGGCGTCGGTGGTGAAGCCGGTGATGAGTTCGAGATGCGAGGCCAGCGCAAAGATGGCGATCGGCGTGCCCGGCGGAATCTTGCCGAGGTACTCTATCATCTCCTTGCGCGCTTCCGCCTGATCGGCCATGGGAGTGTTTAATGCATCGAGCAGCAACACATTCACCACGCCGTTGTCAGGATACGGGGAGACGTTGGTGTAAGTATGGGGCGGCAGCGCGGCAATCCTCGCCGCTGCGGCGGCTGCGCGGGGTGAAGCCGGCGCGGGCTGATGTTCTTCAAACGAGGCGATCGCCTGCTCGTGCCCATCTTCAAAAACATGAAAATGGCTGCGGTCGATACCATGCACGGGCTTGCCGTGATCCGTCACCACTACGTCAACCAGCACCAGGCTGGAGGTCGCGTGCACAACCGTTGCAGAGCTCGAAGGGGCAGGGGATTGTACAGTCTGGGCCGCGACCGCACACGCAAAGATCAGCAGGCCGGCAATGGCAAGAGAATTCGAAAGGCGGAATGAATGCATGGGACCCCCGGTGCCGGGCGGCAATCTTGCTCTTTGCAGGTTGTATCCATTGTGCATCCGGACGTGCGATGCGGTCTCAAAAATACTTCTTCAGTCTCAGGATCTGCGATTCGAAGCCGTACCAGAGCGCCGCGGCCACCAGCGTGCTCACAAGCAAACGCATGGCCACGACCGCAAGGTTGCCTGCCATGCCGTAGCCGTGACGGTCCATCGCCGCATCGAATGAACCAATGAAGACGAAGACCGAGATGTGCATCATATAGAGTCCGTAGCTGATGCGGCCGTAAAATGCGGCAGGCCCGCGGCGCAGCACCGCGTTCACGGGGTTGCGCGCACCGGTGGATGCGATGAGGGCCAGCACCATTCCGGCAAAACCCACGGCCAGCGCAGAATCGAGATACGCGGTGCCGCCGGCGACGGTGCCCGCGGCCAGAAATCCCAGCGCGAAGCCGCCCAGGCCCATGCCGAGCCACGCGCGCCGGCTGAGCGGCAGGGTGTGCAACGCGATGGCCAGAAGACTGCCCCACGCAATGCCGTCCAGGTGAATGAGCGTGTTGGTCGACGTCATCCAATGCAGATTGGCGTGGCGCACGAGCGGAGAAGCAACCAGCGCGGCGGCGAGCGCGACGGCTAGCATCCACGGCCGGCGCAGCACGCGCACCAGCGGCGCCCACACAAAGTAGTACTGCTCCTCGATGGCCAGCGCCCACGTGGGTTGGATGGCGGGCGGCAGCGTGAGATGAAACAGGTTCTGCACGCAAAAGATGTAAGCCAGCCACGGCGCGGTCTTGATTGCATCCCACACGCCGGGACCGATGAACCAGGGCGCGTTGAGATAGACCACGATCAGCAGCAGGAGATAGACGGGCCAGATGCGCAGCGCCCGGCGCGCATGAAAGTTGTGAAAATAGCGCGGCTTGTCGCGCGTGGTGAGCAGGATCGATGTGATGAGGAAGCCCGAGAGAACGAAGAAGAGGATGACGCCGGCCCAGCCCCACAGCGAAGCGCCGTAGATCCACGTGCCCTGCAGCCGCGGATTGCAGTGATAGAGGACGACCGCGAGAATCGCCAGGCCGCGCAGCCCGTCAAGCTCGGGCAGGTATTTAGGAAGCCAGGTTGGGCGTTGGATGGGCAAATAGCAGGCTAGCAGGTTAGGTCAAGGCCCAAAAAGCCAATTCGAGGTTTGGCCGCGGTACAGTTAGAAGCCTAACGGTGTTTGTTGCGGTTTAGGATGTGATCCTGCGGCTCCTCAGCGAATAGCTTGCCAATCAGTAGGCTTTCTTCGTCCATATAAACGCGAAACGTCCCTATGGGAGTTGTGACCTCTGTTCCTTGTCGGGCATATATATCACCTGAACTTCCAGGCGGTAGTGCCTTTCTCCATTTCTCAGCCTCCTCAGGCGGTGCCGGTGATTTCTCTTCTTTGAGCGCATGAGAAATGTCCCGTTCGTAGTCCCTTAGACGGCTTCTTAATGGCTCTTTACTGGACCCGATGCGAAAATACCCGTCCCCCATGAGGAATGCATAAACGCATTCCTTATGCTTGGCGGCTTCTAAGTCGACAATCGTGATTTTGAGATCCTTGCCCTCTATGTGGACTCGCGCCACTGGCTTAAGACCGTATTTTTTAAGATCGGCAACGTTCATCGCTCCTCCTTGCTAAGCGAAGTCAGGTAGCGCCTCGGCCCCTGCTTTCTTGTTCCCTTGTTCCCTTGTTCCCTCGGTCCCTTGTTCCCTTGCTCCCTGTCTTTTTATCCCGCCGCCAACTGCCGCGCCCGCTCCGTGGCCCGCATGACTGCCTTGATAAGCGTCACGCGCAGCCCGCCCTCTTCGAGTTCCAGAATGCCGTCGATAGTGCATCCCGCGGGAGTAGTCACAGCATCCTTGAGCAGCGCCGGATGGTAGCCGGTTTCAAGCACCATCTTCGCCGCGCCGTAAGCGGTTTGCGCGGCCAGTTGCGTGGCGATGTCGCGCGGCAGGCCCACTTTCACGCCCGCCTCGGCCAGCGCTTCAATAATGATGTAGAGATACGCCGGTCCCGAGCCGGAAAGCCCGGTCACCGCGTCCATGTGCTTCTCGTCCACCAGGACGGTGCGGCCCACGGTGGCGAACATGCGCTCGGCCAGCGCCATCTGGTCGTCTTTGACGAAGCGCCCGCGGCACAGGGCAGCCGCTCCGGCGCCCAGCGCTGAAGGCGTGTTGGGCATGGCGCGCACCACGGCAATCTCCATGCCTGCGGCCTCTTCAATGGCGCGCGTTTTTACCGACGCGGCAAACGACACCAGCAACTTGGCCGGCGTGAGCGCGGGCTTGATCTCCGCAATCAGATCCGGAACCTGGAAGGGCTTTACGCCGATCAGGATCAGGTCGGCCTTGCGCGCGGCCTCGACGTTGTTGGTGCTCACGTCCACGCCACACTGCGTGCTCAGCGCCAACGCCCGCTCGGCGTGGCCCACGGTGGCGTGAATCTTGTCGTGGGCAAACAGGTTCTCTTTCAGAAATGCCTGCAGCAAAATGCCGCCCATCTTGCCGGCGCCCAGCAAGGCGATGCGCACCTTCGGCAACTGCGCGGGAGTTTCCGGCGCCTCAACGGCGATCTCAGCCATTTTTTCTCTTTTCCTCGACATCGGTTCTCGACATAGATTGTGGTGCAGATTCAAGAATACGCGCCCGCCGGCCTCCTGGCGCAGGCTTGTTGGGGTTGGCCGCAGGCAGAAAGGCGCCGGCCGTAACCAGGCCAGCGCCCTGCACAGATCCGTTAGCGCAATGAGCCTATCTGCTCAGCAGTGCCTCATTGGTCAGAAAGTCCTTCAGCGCCGCTTCCATGAAGTCGTCGCGCTGCGCCGCGGGCCAGGCGATATTCCAGAACAGGTACGCGCCGGGCAGCGTGAGGTATTTCTGGCCGCCGGTGATGGCCGCGACCGAAGTAACCACCCAGGCATCGTTCTCGTAAATGATGTACGGGGCGTCCGCGCTGTCGGGCTTTGGGTTGCGCAGATCCACGATGTGCTGGCCCACGTGGAACAGCGCCACCACCATCGAGGGCCCCTGCAAGCGATCCGGATTGAGGACGCAGTTGTACAGAACGCCGTCAGGAGAATCTTTTGTGCCCGGGCCATCGGGCGTAACCTCGTTGCCCACTCCATGGGCCACGCTCACGCCGTTCTGCTCCTTCGACTTGGGAAAAACCGCAACGGCCTTCTGGGCCATATCGCTCAACGGGTTGGCTGCCATGTGCGAAGCCAGCCGTACCGCCGAGGCAAAGGGGTCGTCGAATTGGGGATTGCCAGCGCCGGGAGGCGGGGTCAGCACCGCATCGCCCTTGGTGATGGCGTCGGTTTTGGAATAGTCAATCTCCTTCGGAGTCACGTCCGACACCGATTGCAGCACCAGCCGCGCGGGATAGGCGTTCATGTTGCCGAATCCGCCCAGGCCCACGATCTTGCCGGAGGCATCGCGCTTCACCAGCGCGTCGGCCACGCCATCGAGGCGCCCTGTGAGTGTCGCCGTCACCTCGTAGCGCGCGCAGCCCAGGCACATGTCCGCGCCCTTCTGGTGCGATTGCGCAAGCAGCGAGTCAAACTGCTTGAAGTCCTTGCTCTTGTCCAGCGTCACCGGCGTGCGCGTGGGCGTCTTTAAAGTGCCGGCAAAGTTGTGCGCCGGCTGCGCGGTCACAATCGCCACCGGGCCGGACTTGGCCTTCGAGCCTTGTGGATAGGAAAGCCAGATTCCGTTCACCTGGAAGGTGCAGTTGGGGTCGGTCGCATCCTTGATCACGAACTCGTCGAACCCGGCCACCACCGTGCCCTTGATGCGAACCATCTTGCCATCGAACGACGCCGGATTTTTCACCACGTCGCAGACGTTCGCGTCAATAGGACCAGCAGGGGGCGCAGCGGCCTGCGCGTGCAAGCCGCACCCAAATGCAAAAAGCAGACCAATCAATACAATGGAACGTTTCATACAACCCTCTCCAGCCGCTGCTTGAGCCGCATCGGCAACAAAAGATAGGCGGCATCAACCGCCCTGAATGGGAACCGGAAAGAATATCACGCCGGGAGGGGGATTTTCCTTATCGGCAGTCACGGGTAATTGCGCAGTTTCCGGATAGCCGACAACTCGGGCGTTAACCGCTTGGTACACACAAGGGCGTTTAGGGGTACGAATCTGCGGAGCTTCAACGGCACGTTCGGTGCGTCACCAAATGCGCGGCCCGGCGCGGAGGATTGGACGGTTAACGACAAAGTAACTTCCGGGCAGGCAGTGACCCGCCCGCAATGCTGCTCTGTTTCGGAGCATGATCCGCTGCGCATGCCCGCTGTGCGGGGCGGACCATGGCGAAAAGACGCCCGAAAGCCCCGGTGTTTTAGCCTCTGAAAGCCGAGTTTTAGGCCAGTTTTCGGGTTGCCGATGAACCGAGTGGTAAAGGAATCGTGGCCGCGCGATGAGCGTTGGCGAGTAAAATTCAAACGACTCGGCAACGCGAAAGAATTCGACACGAGGGAGGATCCTCATGCGTGATTTGCTGAATGGTCCCGGCTGGGCGCTGACGATGGCGACAAACCTGATTGCAGGCTGCACGCTGACTTTCTCAGCCCTCAACGCCCCCGCGCAAAACGCCGCGCCGGAACCGTCCTCCAGCCCAGGCGCGATGGGACCTACCCTTCGCACCAGCAGCAGTCTCGTTGTGGTCGATGTGGTCGTGACCGATCACGATCAACCGGTCCTCGGCCTCGACCGAAGCGCCTTTCACGCCTTTGAAGATGGCAAGGAGCTGACGCTCTCGTCCTTCGACCAGCACCAGCCGGAGCCTGCCGCGCCGTCTGGCTTCATGACTGCGGCGCTGCCCGCCAACACTTACACCAATCTGCCCGAATATCCCCCATCGAGCGCCGTGAATGTGCTGCTTCTTGACGCGCTGAATACGCAATCAAGCGACCAGATGTTCGTGCGCAAGAAGATGATCGATTATCTGGAGTCCGTCAAACCGGGTACCACGCTGGCCGTCTTCACGCTGTCGATGCAGTTGAGGATGGTCATTCCCTTCACGACCGATGCGGGCGCGCTGGCCAGAGCGCTGAAGAGCGCGAAGGCAAACCCGCAGGAGGCGGTGGTTCTTAACACGCCACAAACAGATGCGCTCGACGCCAGTCAACTCAACGACCAGCAAAATTCGCCGGCTGCCGCACTCGGCGGCCTCCCGCCGACCGCTTATCCGGTCATGGACGCTGTTCAGGCCCTCCGGCAGTTCCAGGCCGATCAGACGGCTGCCCAGGTCGACGTGCGCATGCGGATTACCCTCGATGCCATGCGGGAGTTGGCCGGTTATCTAAGCGGCATCGAGGGACGCAAGAATGTCATCTGGTTTTCCGGGGCATTTCCCCTCGTCATGTATCCCGATTCCTCGCTCTTCGATCCGTACAGGAACGTGACCGGGTACCACGATCAGATTCAGGACACGGCCGAGAAGCTTACGGCGGCGCGCGTCGCCATCTATCCCGTGGACGCGCGCGGGCTCGACGTTCCCTCGCAGTACAACGCCTCGGTGGATTTCGTACTGCCCAACGCCACGGGGAGACGCGTGCCGCCGCCGCCCGGCGAGACAGCCGCTGAGAAGCTCACGAACGAAGAGGAGCAGCGGTCCGACACACAGTCCACGATGCAGGAGGTGGCGAAGGAAACCGGAGGCCGCGCCTACGTGGACACCAACGATCTGGATAAAGCGGTGGCAGACGCGGTCAGGAATGGCTCCAGCTATTACACCATTGCCTATGCGCCGCCCAAAGAGCACCTCGATGGCAAATTCCACAGGATTGAAGTGCGGGTGGACGGCGGGCGTGGCTTCGAGCTTGCCTACCGTCGCGGCTACTACGCGGAGAAGCCGGATGCGTCCTCGGCCAGCCAGGACAGTGCATCAAAGCAATTCGTCGCCGCCCTTGCGCACGACGCGCCGCCGGCCACGCAGATTCTCTTTGAGGCGCGCGTCGTGCCCGCCTCCGACCCATTGTTCAAGGGAACCAGCATTCCCAGCCCGCCCCCGGGCCAGATGACTCTCAAAGGGACGCCGCATCGCTATGTCATCGACTTGACTCTCGACGCGCACAGCCTCACCTTCAACCCCAAACCGGATGGCAGCCACCAAGCCGCTCTCGAGCTGGCCGTCGTGGGTTACGACGCCAATGGGCAGCCCGTGAATCTCTATCAGCATCTGTTCCAACTCGGCCTCACAGATGCTGTGATGCAAAAGATTATGACCTCCGGAATCCCTCTCCGGCTCGCCTTCGATCTTCCTGCCGGGCAAATCTACCTGCGCATCGGCGTCCACGATCTCAACGCCAACCGCGCCGGATCGCTGGAGGTTCCATTGCAGGTCAGCGCGCAATAACCAGTCCTGCAGACTGCGTTGAAAGCCGCTTAGTCGCAAAGCTTTCCCCATCGGGTAGAGCCCACTCGCCTTCATGAAGCCCATGCACGGCACGGACATTTTTATATTCCTGTGCGCGAAGCGCGGCCAGCTAGGAGCTAGAAGCTAGCAGCTAGAAGCTGAAATCAACTCCCTTAGTCCCTCAGTCCCCGTTTTTCTATTCCCTACTCCCTATTCCCTGTACTTAACACCTTCCTCCACAGCCTCTCTTCCGCCAGCTCCTCCAGCGCCTTGCCGTTCGCCGCCGCCATCCGCCCGAGCGACCGCATCGAGATGGTCTGGTTCGGCCCGTTCCCCAGCAGTTCAGTCGATGCTTAGAATTGTATTGTCAAATTAGTAATCTGGTAAACATCTTGTAACCAGCGGTCGGCACATTCTCCTCGCGCGTTGAGTTCGGCACAGTGCTATCGAAGATTCACCCCATGAAATTCTCTTGCGCCGCATCCGACACGGGAGTAAAGTGGTTCGCGTTATTACCGGGAAACCATAGCGCTACTCTGCAATCGTTCTTCGCAAGAAAAACTGCGGGAACTGTTGAATTTTTGTCCCTAGGGAATCTGCAATGGAAAGCAAACGTGGGAAGCGCGAGCCCTTGGAGCACGTCTCAGTTTCAGGCTACGCGGCCGCGCACCTGGCCGCCTTGATCGAGAGCACCACGGATCTCATCTGGTCCGTCGATCTGAATTACCGCCTCGTCACCTTCAACAAGGCTCTCAGCGACGCTTTCGCGCGCGGCCTTGGAGCGAAGATCGCCGCCGGAACGACTCCGCGTGACCTGCTTCCGCCCGAGAAGGCGGCATTTTTCCCTCCCCTCTATGAGAAAGCGCTTCGTGAAGGGCCATGCTCAGCCGAGTATCGCCTCGCGGACGGCCGCAGCCTTGAGATGACCTTCAACCCGATCGTTCAGGATGGCCGGAAGGTCGGTGTCACCGTCCTTGGCAAGGACGTGACGCGGCAGAAATCCGC
>Ga0181533_1004342_pt1 | contig 14578 bp, 10 predicted proteins | sample PEATcosm2014_Bin_45_FD_119772 | JGI IMG/M metagenome (GOLD analysis project Ga0181533, IMG submission 119772) | Peatland microbial communities from MTU Mesocosm Facility, Houghton, MI, USA - PEATcosm2014_Bin11_60_metaG | ecosystem: Environmental > Terrestrial > Soil > Wetlands > Peat | place... | reverse complement strand
TGCCCCGCAGCCAGCACACGACCCTCAATGGCAGGCCGACCTGTCGGCCCAGCGGCGCGGAAACTTTGCACCCGAATTATTCAGCGGGGTTGTCCCAGTTTCCGCGCCGCTTATGCATGCATAGCAAATTCTTATAGTCCTCTGTATGAAAGCCCGCAATTAGGCTTACTCGCATGGTCCAATTCTTCCTAGATACTGCTTCATTGAAGGAGATCAGGAAGTTCGCTCGCTGGGGGATAGCGGATGGTGTCACAACAAACCAGAAGATCTTTCTGTCCGAAGGAGGGGTCGATTTCAAGAAGCGCATTCTTGAGATCTGTTCTCTCGTCAACGGGCCTGTTAGCGTGGAAACTACGAAGAGCACCGTGTCAGAGATTCTGGCAGAGGCGAAGGAATACTCCTCGTGGCACGAGAACGTGGTCGTCAAGGTCGCCATGCACGGTGATGGTAGAGGGTTGCAGGTTGTGCGACAACTCGTGAAGGAGAAGATCAAGACGAACATGACTGTCATGATGACCTTCAACCAGTTGATCCTCGCTGCGAAGGCGGGCGCGACGTATGTTTCCCTCTTCTATAACAGGTCGAAGGAGGCTGGCCAGAACCCGATGCAGATAATCAGGGAATATGTGGCGGTCGCAAAGGAAAGTAATCTCTCAGCGAGACTGATAGTCGGGAGCATCAGAACTCCGGATGACGTTGCCCTCGCTGTAGCAGCAGGCGCCCACGTCATTACTATACCCGCGAGTATTCTGACACAGATGCCACTCAACAAACGGACCGAGGAGACGATCGAGGAATTCGACAAGGCGTGGCAGGACTTCCTCGCGATGAGAAAGAGTGAGACCAACAAGTGAAGGCGATCGGGAGCCACGCTGAGAAGAACAAGCTGTCAGATGCTCCTTTTGCTTCGCATCAGGTCCGGGCCCAGCCCCATCGTTCGCCCGAAGATGGCGCTTAGCTCGACGCCGAGCGGAGTCGGATGACCAGGATGATCGCGCAATCAGCTGATTCGTACACCCCAGCCCTAGAGGTCACATGAGAGTATGAAGAGGGCATTCGTCACAGGTGGGTTGGGATTCATCGGGAGTCACCTTGTCGACCGACTGCTCCAAGATGAATGGCAAGTAGTAGTCCTCGATAATCTTCATACGGGTCATCGCTCCAACTTGGGCCATCAGAAGGGCAACCCGCGTCTGAAGGTGATTCGGGGGGACCTCAGGAACCTCGAAACCGTTTCGAAGTGCTCGCGAGGGTGCGACGCAGTCTTTCACTTCGCTGCTCACGCACTGATGCGAGTCAGCCTCCGCGATCATCGAGCAGACCTCGAGCATAACATTGTTGGCACTCTGAATGTCCTTGAAAGCATGGTCGCGAACAACGTTAAAGACTTCGTCTTCGCTTCGACTTCCGCCCTCTACGGCGAAGCAGAGGTCACCCCAACCCCTGAGACATACTCCGGCATCCAGACGTCCCTGTACGGGGCCGCTAAACTCGCAGGAGAGGGGTATGCTTCCGCGTTCGCGGAGTTCAGTCCCATAAAGGTCTGGGCTTTCAGGTTCGGGACAGTCCTCGGAGAGAGATGCAGGAGGGGGGCGATTTGGGACTTCACTCACAAGCTACTCGAGAACCCTTCTGAACTGGAGGTACTTGGCAATGGAAAGCAGAGCAAGGACTACATGTCCGTGAAAGATTGCATCGACGGGGTCATGCTCGGCTACGAGAGGAGTTCAGACAGGGTGAATATCTTCAACCTTGGTCTCCAAGAACAGACCACTGTCAATGAACTTGCGGACCTGGTGATTGAGGAGATGGGGCTTTCGAATGTGAGAAAGAAATACACGGGCGGTGTGCGGGGATGGGTAGGGGACAACCCTGTGGTTTACCTGTCAACGGAGAAGATTCGGGGGCTCGGTTGGAAGCCGAAGCTATCTCCCGCTGAAGCGATAAGACTGACTGCCAAGTGGACTCTGCGAGAGGTCGGTCGGCAGGAAAGATAGGACAAAGTACCTGGTCACCAGAATGTCAAAAGTCGCAGTCACAGGCGGGGCTGGCTTCCTCGGCAGTCACATCGTAAAGAGGCTCATGGACGATGGTCGTGACGTTTCAATTATAGACGACTTTTCGTCTGGTTCAGTTCGGAACCTACTGGATTTGGGGATCAGACAAAAGTGCTCCCGGGGCGATCTACGCAACTATCCGTTCGCGAAAGAGTCTCTTCGGAAGGCCGAGACGGTCTTCCATTTCGCCGCGGAAGTCGGGAGCGTAAGTTACCTTCATGGCTCGAACGCACGGGAGCTAGCTGCGCTGCAATCCAACCTTGTCATCGACGCCAACGTGTTCAAGGCTTGCCTCGAGGATGGCGTCCGGACGGTGATTTTCGCCTCGAGCGTTTCGGTCTACCCCTTTGACAAACAGCTCGGTTCTCACGTTCAATTCAGAGAAGAGGATTCTGAGCGCAGGGTGAACCCAGAGGGGGGATACGGTTGGGCGAAATATGTCGCGGAGAAACAGCTTTCGCTATTGCCTGACATCTCCTACGGTGTGGCTCGAATCTTCCATGCTTATGGCAAGAACATCTACCTGAACCCTGACCGGAGCCAGGTAATCGCTTCTCTGATCAGAAAGGCGGTCAGATATCCTGACGAGGACTTCATCGTCTGGGGAGACGGGAACCAGAGACGCTGCTTCGTCTACATAGACGACGCGCTCGATGCGCTCGTGCGGCTGGAAAAGCATGTCAGAAAACGAGGCAGCCTCACGGTCAACGTGGGGTCAACTGAAGAAACGACCATCCGCGACCTCGCCGAACTTGTTGTCCTCATCTCGAAGAAGGACATCCCGTTGAAGTTCGACAACTCCAAGCCCAAGGGCGCTCTGAACAGGACGCCGAACCTGAATAGAATAAAGAGCGTTCTCGACTGGAGTCCAACGACCTCACTCTCTGACGGTCTCGCAGAGACGTTCGAGTGGGCTGAAGGAAGGCTCGGGAAATGAGAGAACATCTGGCCTTCTAGCAAGAGTTGGAGGGAAAGAATCGCTTTTGCAGCGAATAACTCTGGGTTCAAATCACCTCTGATGTCCAATTCTCAGTCCGTTTCATTTGGAATTGGTGCGGGGGTGGAACTTCAACCCAGCATGTTGGGCGGGAATACTGCCTGTTGAATCAGATTCTTGACGCAGCCTACTAGTTTGATTCTCGGCGCCGCCGGAGGCTAGTCTCTATCATTGGGTCGACTACAGCCCCGAGGACTACAACTATCACGCCGACTATCGCTACGAACGCATTGGGGGTGTAGGCGAAGAATCCCGCAAAGGTGGTTGAGTTGTAGTACGTCTGGCTTGCACCCAACGCCAGGCTGGCGACTACGATAGCTATACCCACAAACTGAATCCCATGGTAGGTAATCTCCCTTCACCAGTCCTTTTGCATCGTCCCCGGAGGATATCAGTGTATGTCTGAATCCTTGCGGCCGTAAGGATGCGGGGGGTGCGCACTGAACTTTAGGTTCATGTTGCATCCTTCTGGGGCGCGAGAGGAGTCGATCCCCTTTTCTGGTTTGATGTGGACGAGATTGAGGGATGAACTGCGTAGACAATGGAATAGACGCCTATCTGCGTCAACTCCGGAAGCACACCCGACCCTAACCAACTATCTTCCATTTCGAGTACGCTAGTGCTGCCTCGATTCCAGAGCACTTGGCGTCGTATCCATGAACGGAGCAATAGCGGTCGTGCTCAGACAGGCTGACCTCAGCGACTTGTTGCGCGCGCTCCTTGAGTGCGGAGCTGAGGGCGCTTGAGCAACCCCCGCGATGCGTGGCCCGAGACAGACCTGGATAGAATCACAGGGAACCTCGAGCTGCTATAGGGGCAGTGATTGATTGCTGTTGTTAGGGCGAAATCACTACCAGAAGCTATCGAACACGTGTCGCTCTGCTCTTCCCTGCCCTAATCGTCGGGTGCCGCGTCAATATTCTGGGCATGAGTAGATTACTCCGCAAGTGCCGCACCACCACTCTTCCGACCAGTAGTCTATCGAATTGGGACCGCAGAGAGGGCAGGTGAATTTCACAATCTTTGGGACTTGCTAGGGACTTGCCATAAATCGGAGTCTGATGCGAATAGGTATCCTTACTCGTCTGCCTGGCCCCCAAATCTCGGATCTGCTGTTCACCCAGCTTCAAGAGAGAATGATTAGGAAGCCCAAGTGCTCATCTCGATTCGGTGTTGCTATGAGATTTCAGGTGCTACCACCTGCAGCTCTTCCAGGTTCTTGGTCTTGGGTTCCTTTCACCTAGTGACCTTCGATACTATTCTGCGTAGCTAGAAGTTAACCTTGTCGTCCGCATTGTCGTCCCGCAGAATGAACCGTCCTCTTATTGCTCATCTGAGAGTCCGAGGTGCATCGACTAGCAGTCTGTGGAGGGTCTTCGCTGAGTTTAAGTGTCTTAGGCTTTTCGATGCTGGGGCATGCAGCTCAGTGGACGAATTGCTAACTCCAATCTGAATTGGTTCCGATGCCAAAGTTGATGACGCTATGACAAGTCTTGACCGTTCCGTAGGCGAGTGACGTCTGATTCGTAATGTTCAGTGCTGACACAATCCTCAGAATCAGAGTCGAGTTCGACGCATCTAGTTTCTGAGCTTCGGCGCAGAGAGAAGTACCAGTGGTACTTGTCCCTCCTATCATAACAGATTCATTCGTGGGGCCGTGGCCGTAGAAGCTCCCAGAGCCCACGAGATTCTTCTCCGATTCTGTGAGTCCAACGTAGCCTTGGTAGCTCAACCCCCAGGGGCCCGCATAGCTTACCGAGATTGTAAAGGTATAGTTGATGAGTTGAGGGCAGCCGCTGCCCCCTGTGTTGGTGCACGTGGTGGAGGTCATAGTTGAGTTTGTGTAGAGGGTGATTGTGTGCAGTATGGTGGTTTCTGAAGTCGCGGTCGTCGTAGTCACAGTGCCTGCTTGACTGTGCTCGATGAATGCAAGTGAAGCGAAGAGTATGGTAGTGAGCACAAAGATGCTCAGCATCAAGTTCTTCGTGTTCATGCGAAGTCAGATCCCATGGTAGGAAAGACATGGTTACTTAGGAATTGGGGCAAATTGTACGATGTGGTTTTCTTGACAAGTTCGTCCAAAATGATTCCGTCGTGCCCTAGTCTAATCCCCCGAACTTGCGCAAATCTCACCTTCAAAGTATTATTGTGCGAAAGTTGCCTTGTCCTCGATTTCACATTTGTCAAACCCGCACCTGTAGATTACCTCCTCTTTGAGCCATTCCTCCTGCCCTTGAGAATCCTAAGTTTCTGATTGGCTTTGAAGACGACCTGCGCCAAGCGCGTTCCCAACGTGCGGATAGCGCAGCGTTGACGAGGTTTCGGGCAAGTCTGTGCTGTTTCCCTGAGGTGTTAGGGGAATGACCCTACGTTCTCACAAATGAGAATGATGGTCTCACCTAATATACTAAAGGAAGCATAACAAGTTATTGAAAAATCGCAAAACTCGCATTGCCCTTCTGGCGGTTTTCGTCATTTTGCTCGTAGCGATAGTTGGAACCGTTGTTGCCGGTGGAAACGGGTCACCTTCGGTTCCTGTTAGAAGAACAGTGACTATGACCGGAGAAAACTTTGGTGTCGGGGGCATCCTCGCAATACAATCTCAAGTCCTACCGACCATGGCTCCTCCGACCGGAATCCTTCAACTCCAATTCCTGGTCAATTCTGGTATTGCAGGAACCTTCGAGTTTGCTGTGGCGAGTCAAGGGACACTCATAGTCCCTCCAGCGAACGTAAGTCAAGCGCAGCCTGTCGGTTATGCGCTGCCTACCTATGTCAGCGTCGAGTTTCCCGGGGGGAAGAGCGTAGGTAGTGCGATAAATGCGACCGAAGTGACTGTATCTATGAGTATTTCTATTACGGCAGCCCCGGCAGGCACAATCCCGCTCGAACTCGTTGTCTTCCAGCAGCAGACTCCCTTGGTGGTGGCGGAGACCACATTTCCGTTTGTCCTAACGGTTGATTAGATTGATTACGCTAAAGGACGCAATCAGACTAGCAACTCTCTTGACGCTCTTAAGCGTCATGCCATTGTCTAGCATCGTTTTCGGGGCCGTTTCTGGATCAGTGACTCCTCCTTACGGCGACATGTCCACTGGCTCGCAGAATAACATTTGCATGGCCCAGTGGACAGGGGACCCGCCATTTCCGGCTGGTTATTACTGCGTTACTGCTTCCGAATCGAATGGGCAGGCAAACCTTGGCGACTACTCCGCGGTTCAAGCGGGAGATTCCTCCGACCAGAACAGTGAGTACGTGTACTTCGACCAGAGCGCAAATGACGGTGTGTCCCTTCAACCTCCAATCTACACTACGATTTCGATGGCCACTTCTGCAAGTTACTATGGCCCCGTCAGCGGGTACTATGCCTACTCCGGGGGCTATTACAGCGCAGAGTCCTACTTGAAGGTAATGTGGTCCTACACATACTACAATTCCCAAACACAAAGTAACCAGACAGTGAATTATTTCGGGACTCTCGCAGATTTGGACCAAGATGGGGGGAGCGTTGTCTTAAGTTGCCCTGGAACGTGCACGTTTGAGTACGCGGTTAGCGGCAACCCTCCCAGTTCACTGTGGGTAGGAGGAGGCATGGCTTCATACGCGTCTTCAGCCACGGGATATTCAGCCTGCTCATGGTTCGACCCCAATGACCCTACCGGATTATGTGAGACCGGGACCGATTATATGTCGATCTTGGGATTCGCCGGCGCCGCATGGTCGATCTCTCTATCATCCATGAGACAGAGTTCATCCGTCGCGATTCTTACGGCCACGGCGAGCGCAGATGTGAGTAGCTGGGATTACGCAATCAACATCTTCGACCAAACAACCAGCACTTTGGTCACGTCCTGCACCTCGGGGACTACCTGTACAGGATCGGTCAGCGAATCGGGTTCTACGACTCAGACTTACATTGCGTGCGTTGCGTACTATGAATCGTGTTCCAGTGACGTCCTGGCATCGGCTGGAACTAGCGTCACATGGCCTTTGGTTTCGATTTCAACCCAACTTTCTTCGTCAAGCATTACGGCAGGAGGTTCTGCGCATGACACCGCCAATTTGTCAAACCAAAAGGCTCACGCGAGCGGCAGCGTGAAGTACGCCTTCTATTCAGGAAGCTCATGCTCAGGAACTAGTACAACAGTATCCAATGTGACTGTGACAAACGGCGTTGTTCCCCCCTCTAAATCGCATACCTTCAACACTGCGGGCTCCTACAGCTGGCAGGCTGTCTACAGTGGTGACAGCGTCAACAATGGAGCTACCAGTCAATGTGAATCCCTAACTGTGACCAAAGCCAATCCTTCATTGTCAACAGCTCTCTCTACAAACGTCATCCTTCCGGGGGGGTCGGTATATGATACCGCTACGCTCTCGGGAGAAACTGGCAACGCCGGCGGGACAGTCACTTATTCATACACCTCCGGTAATCCTTCGTGCAACAGCAACAATCCAGTTGTCGTGAATACAGTCACGGTAACCAACGGCTTAGTCCCCCCCTCTAACTCGACCACCTTTCCCAATACAGGCTTCTATTACTGGTGGGCTGTCTATTCTGGAGACTCGAACAACAAAGGAGCAACAGGCCCCTGCGAAGTGCTGTACGTTGGCGAAACCGGAGGTGGATGTGTGCTCACTGGGATGTCAAATGCCCTTGTTAACGAGACTCTCTCCAATGACATGAACACAGGACAATTGGTCCCAACCACCCTGTCCAGCAACAGTGGTCCTATTTCCTGTTGACCGAGTGCTCGACATCAACAATGGCATGCTATGCCTAAGCGGCCTCAACGATCAGCTAATTCACATCCTAATGCAAAATGATGCTCAGAGGAATAGTGATCGAGCAATTGAAGGTGGGGATGCTAATCTCTAAACCGCTTCCGAGCGCCTGGGTGCCGGTCACCAACTTGACGGTCTTGAACGGGAGCTTCTTAGTATATGACCTCAGGACGGCCAATGGCGCCTCCTACGACGCGAACTCAATTGCCGTGATTCCTAAATAGAACCTCTTCGTTGGAACCAACCCACAATGTGACTATATCGCTCGAAAGTCTTGGTAAGTCAACCATGGAGGAGAACGAGCGGCTACTCTCAATGCAGAAAGTCAAGCAAGGCGAGAGCGTTGCCAAAATGGGAGAATGATGCGGAGTTCACCGTCACGTTCTTCCATATCAAGAATGGCGAACAATACGCGACATCAATAACCAACCAATAATCGAATGTCTTGGTGAAGGGAAGCAGGTGGAAGCGACTAACTACCTACTCGCTCAAAGGCAGTGGGTCGAGGTAAGGCTATCCGAATGAAGGTGAATCTCTGGGTCATCGGCGGAGTCTTTTTCATGTTCATCGCCTTGGTGAACTTCCTCGCTGTCGGCTGGACCGGGCTCTTCAGCCCTGCCCTCTGGGGCTTCCTATTCGGCCTCGCTCCGGTATCGATTGGGATTCGACGCAAGTGAGCCAATCAACCGCTCTTAACAAATGGTAGTTCGACCGGTAACCTGCCAGAACCGATTCGAACCCATGATAGGTCTAGGTCCTTCCAATCCAAACCTGAAGGAAACTTTTGATGTCACGGGTCTGAGCCCCCGAAGACGAAGGGTGCTCCGAACGGGCCCCACCGGACTCGCTATCCTTTGGGTTCGCGAATGAGATTCTTGGGCTGCGTAGATGAACCTAGGAGAGCTGATACTTGCAGAGTTACGAGTCTTCTGGTGCAGGAAGGTTTGCCAAAATTGAAGCGAGGTTCGCCTCTAGTGAAGGAAGATATGCCCATCTACAGGCTGAGAGAACCTCCGCACATAACAAGATGCGGGGGGTGGGATTCGAACCCACGAACCCCTGAGGGACGAGGTCCTAAGCCTCGCGCCGTTGACCAGGCTGGGCGACCCCCGCAGTGAGCCAACGGCCCCTGTGTGAAACTATAATGGTTTCCTAGGACCCGTCTGAGCGGGTTCTGAGCCAGCGCGCGCGCTGTGACCGCCGAGGAGAGGAACGCCCAGGCCATAGTGATGTCTGCCCACAGGGAGCCACTCTTCCGGGAGTCTAATGCCCCTGAAGTTCCCTGCTAGCGCTTTTCTCGGCGCTTCCGCTTCTTTTCGTCTCTCTCTCGCTTCTTATCCTGTTTCTCTTGTTTGATCTTGTCGTACTGTCCCAGAGGTCCCTCGTGTTCGACAAAGCCGTGGTGTATCTCGAACGTCCGTTTCACAATCTCCTCCGTTTCAGCGTTTCTCTTCACGAATCTGACCGACAGGTTCCTCCTGTCCAATGCTGTCCATTCAAAGCCCGTGTTCTTCTTGAGCTCCTCGATAGCCTGTTCCATGGCAAACTCGTTCCCGAAGATTCCACGAAGCTCCCATGCTTTTGCCATGAACCTGCCACTTCAGGCCGACCGTTTTAAGGGCTAGCTCCCCTCAGACAGTTGGGCTCTCAGTGATTCGACGTTTTCGGCTGGGAGCCGGCAGGCGAAGTTCCTGCAGACATAGGCCTTCGGGTTTGCCCTGGGTCTTCTCCCTTCCAGCAGCGTGGTCATTCCTGACAGCTGCCCATAGGTCTCAGAGTCTGCCGACAGCACGACCTTATTCGGGAGGAAGTTTCGCCAGACTTCTTTGGTCAAATCGGCGGCGCTGTCTCGATCCCTCGACGTTATCACAATCTCCGTCATTCCGTTCAAGAGCATGTCCAAGGCGGTGAGCATGTTTACGTGGCCCGATGGTTGCTCTTCGATGTCTTCGCCGAAGGACTTCAAGACCCCTTCACCTGCCCTTCTCATCTCTTCCTTCCCGGTGAGCTCTGCCAAACGAATCAGGCTGACTGCCGCCACTGAGTTCCCAGAGGGCATTACTCCGTCGTACCCTTCCTTGAGCCGTGCCGGCTGGTCGTCGATCGTCAGGAAGAACCCCCCATGCTCCTTGTCCCCAAACTCGTTGATCATGAGGTCAGCCAACCTCAGCGCCTCTGCCAGCCACCTCGGTTTCGCCGTCGCCTCGAAGAGATCCAGGAGCCCCTGCACGAAGAAGGCGTAGTCTTCGAGGGTCCCTTCAAGTGCCGCTTCACCTCCGGCAAACCTCCGCAAGAGTCTCCCATTCCTTGCACTTCTCTTCAGAATGAATTCCGCGGCTTCCTCTGCAGCTGTGCCGTATTCTTCATTCCCCATCACGGCGCTGGCAAAGGCTAGAGCAGAGATCGCGAGCCCGTTCCAAGACGTCAGTACCTTCGTGTCTATATTTGGCCTCGGCCTTTTCATCCTCTCCCGATAGAGCTTGGACTTCCACTGGGCGACTACCATTTCATCTACAGAACCGTCCGACACCGCGGCGGTTCTGTGCAGAATCGATCTTCCTTCAAAGTTCCCGTTGTTCGTTATCCCAAACATCTCCGAGAACTTCACACCGTCCGTTTTTCCGAGCGCCTTCTGCACTTCCGGGGGCGTCCACGTGTAGTAGATGCCTTCACCCTCTTTCGTATCAGCGTCCTGAGCTGAGTAGAATCCCCCGCCATTCTCTCTCATCTCCCCTAGCATCCACGCGAGCGTCTCCTTAGCGGTCGCCGCGTACTCCTGCTTCCCGGTCACCTGAAAGGCCTCAGTGTAGATCTTGGCCAGCTGCGCGTTGTCGTAGAGCATCTTTTCGAAATGCGGGATCAGCCAGGCCCTGTCAGTCGAATATCTGTGGAACCCCCCGCCGACGTGATCCCTGATTCCTCCTGCCATGATCCGGTCCAGCGTCTTGACCACGCTCTTCAGCGCTAGTTCCCTCCCCGTCCTGTAGTGGTGTCGCAGGAGGAAAGCGGACGATAGCGGCAAGGGGAACTTCGGTGAGGTTCCGAAGCCCCCGTGCTCCGGGTCGAATGAGAAGACAAGCGCAGTGTACCCATCGTCAAGCAGCCTGGGGGGCAGCCCTGACCTCTCCGAATGAGAGATGCCATCAGAGATTGCCTTAGCGACCTGTTCGGCATTCTCCAGCATCTCTGGTTTCTTGTCCTTCCAGACTTCCGCGACGAACTCCAGCACTTGCTTGAAACTGGGCATATCGTATCGCGGTTCAGGCGGGAAGTAAGTTCCTCCGTAGAAGGGCTTGAGGTCGGGTGTGAGGAAGACTGACAGAGGCCACCCCCCTCCTCCAGTCATAGCTTGGACGGCCTTCATGTAGTAGGCGTCCAGCTCAGGCCTCTCTTCCCTGTCGACCTTGATTGGAATGAAGCTCTTGTTGATTATTGCGGCGATTGCTTCGTCCTCGAACGATTCGCGGCCCATCTGATGACACCAGTGGCATGTTGAATACCCGATGCTTAGGAAGATGGGTTTTCCATCATTCTTCGCCTTTCTGAGCGCTTCATCTCCCCACGGCCTCCATTCGACCGGGTTGAACGCGTGCTCCTTGAGGTAGGGGCTCTTCTCGTTGATCAGGAAGTTGGGCTTCCGGGACAAGTCTTCGCGAGACTTCGCAGCTCGTAAATCAACCTTTTCTCGCTGCCATTCCTTGACTTTGGGTAAGACCTAGGACTAGCGTAGTTGAGACCACGTCGCTTCTCACAAGGGGGGACGCACCTGTGTATCGACACTACCCTCTTGACCTGGAAAGAAACCGACGTATCAATACGGAACGAGTGACTCCTTCACCTAGGACTGAGGCATTGGAAAAATCTAAATACGCGCTCAAAGCCGCCTCTCATTGGGCCCTGCGCATTGTATTGTGCACGTGAGTTACTATTGATTATGAATGGGGGTAAATCGACTTAACAGCGACCAAATCCACCACCAAGAGGACAGCAAAACGGAAGCCGGTGGAAGACGAGGTCCCGCCCTTCAAGGTCAGTACCCATTTCCTAATTCCCAGGCACGAACTTCTGACGAAAGAAGAGTCGCAACAAGTGCGTGAAAGGTTCCATTCGTCTCCCAGCCAGTTCCCATACATCCTCGTGACCGACCCCATTGCCAAGGAAATCGGGGCCAAGCCTGGCGATCTCGTAAGGATATCCAGAAAGAGCGAGACCGCGGGTTCCAGCACCTACTTCAGGTACGTGGTGGAGGGCTAAGTTTGAGCAAACAGACGCAGAAATCCAATTCCTGGATTGTCCTCCGTGATCTGCTCGAGAGGGAGGGCGTGGCGAAGCAACACCTCAACAGCTACAACGAGTTCGTCTCCAGAGGCCTCCAGAACATCGTCGATGAGATCGGCGAAGTCGAGGTAGAAACGGTCAGCACGCCGTACAAGATAAAATTCGGAAGGATCACCTTGGGATCCCCTAGGGTCGTCGAAATCGATGGCTCCGTCAGCAGCATACTACCTATGGAAGCACGCCTTAGGAACCTCACTTACTCCGCTCCGGTCCTGCTCGAGATGACTATCGAGGAGGAGGGCCTCCCTCGCGATACGGCACGCCAGCACATCGGGGATCTGCCCGTTATGGTGAAGTCGGAACTGTGCCAGCTCTCGACTCGCACCAAGGAACAGCTGATCAGTTCGGGCGAAGACCCGAACGATCCTGGAGGCTATTTCATAATCCACGGGGCCGAGAGAGTCATCGTCGGCTTGGAGGACCTCTCGCCTAACAAGATTCTCGTTGATTCAGAGAAGCTCTCTGGAGCGACCACCTACAAATCGAGGGTCTACTCCTCGGTCGTGGGTTACAGGTCGAAACTCGAGTTGACCCTGAAGCAGGATGGCGCTATCAACGTGAAGGTCCCGAGCTGCCCCGTCGACCTCCCGTTCGTGATAGTCATGAGGGCGCTGGGGATCAAGTCTGACAAGGACATCGCGGACGCGGTCTCGCCAAAGGCCGAGATTCAGGACTTCCTAGAAGTCTCCTTCGACAAAGCCAGCGAGGCACCGACCGATAAGGACTCTTTGGTTTACATCGGCAACAGGGTCGCCCACGGCATGCTTGAGGAGTTCAGGGTCAAACGCGCACAATCGATGCTTGACTGGGGGCTCCTTCCACACTTGGGAAAGACCGAGGACAGGAGATACGACAAAGCGATGTTCATGGGAGAGGCGGTCTGCAAACTCCTTGAGCTTAGGCTCGGATGGATTGGCGCAGACGACAAAGACCACTACGGCAATAAGGTAATCAAGTTCGCCGGCCAGATGCTGGCCGACCTGTTCAGGACGGCCTTTAGGAACCTGGTCAGGGACATGAAGTATCAGCTCGAAAGGACAGGTCAGAAGCGCGGGGGCAATGTGGTCGGGGCCGCAATCCGGACAGGGATTGTGACCGACAAGCTCAACAATGCAATAGCTACGGGAAACTGGGGACGAGGCAAGGTCGGCGTCACGCAACTCCTCGACAGGACCAACTATCTTAGCACCCTGAGCCACCTGAGAAGGGTCCAGTCACCACTCAGCAGGAGCCAGCCCAACTTCGAGGCTAGGGACCTCCATGCAACCCACTTCGGCAGGATCTGCCCTTCAGAAACGCCCGAAGGCGTTAACTGCGGTCTGGTCAAGAATCTGGCCCTTTCGGCCATCATCTCCGTCGGCGTCCCGACCCAAGAGGTCGAGGAGAAACTCTGGGAGCTCGGGGCCAAACAAATCCGCGAGACAGACCAGAAGACCCAGGTCAACGGTTGCAGGATTTTCATGGATGGCAGGTTCTTGGGTTATGTGGATGACGGCGAGCGGCTCGCGAAGGCCTTTAGGAAGCTGCGGAGGGAAGGCCAGATCAACCCGAGCGCAAGCGTTCTCTACGTCTCTCCTGTCAACGAAAAGGCCTACCCTAGGCTATACATCAGCCTGAGCTCCGGTCGCGTCCTTAGGCCACTTACCGTCGTGGAGAACGGCAGGTCGCTCCTCGACGCGGAGCTGATCGAGAAGGTCGATTCCGGCCAAATGTCGTGGCGCGAACTGGTTGAGCGGGGGGTGGTCGAGTTGATCGACGCCAACGAAGAGGAGAACTGCTTGGTCGCTATGGGTACGGATGACGTCAGCACGAGGAACACGCACATGGAGCTCTTTCCTGCTGCGATGTTCGGGATCGCCGCATCTATTATCCCATACCCTGAGCACAATCAGTCGCCTAGGAATACCTACGAATCGGCCATGGCAAAGCAGAGCCTAGGCTTTAGCTCTCCGACGTACCCGATTTCTCCACACGTTAGGCAGCATCTTCTGGTCAGCCCTCAGGCACCGGTAGTCCGGACGAGGACACTCGACCTCCTGAAGATCGACGAGCGCCCGCTGGGCCAGAACTGCGTGGTGGCCGTTCTCTCCTTCGAGGGCTACAACATCGAGGACGCGATCATCATGAACAAGTCTAGCGTGGAGAGGGGACTCGCACGCTCATTCTTCTACAGACTCTATGAGGGTGAAGCCAAACAGTATCTGGGCGGCATGAGAGATACCTTCGAAGTGCCGGCTGCGGAGTCAAACATAAGGGGATACAGAGGTGAGAAGTTCTACCGCCTCCTCGAAGGCGACGGGGTAGTCGCTCACGAGTCGCAGGTGACAGGGGGCGATGTGGTAATCGGCAGGACGAGCCCGCCGAGGTTCATGGAGGAGTACAAGGAGTTCGAAATCAAGGG
>Ga0181533_1004341_pt1 | contig 14581 bp, 10 predicted proteins | sample PEATcosm2014_Bin_45_FD_119772 | JGI IMG/M metagenome (GOLD analysis project Ga0181533, IMG submission 119772) | Peatland microbial communities from MTU Mesocosm Facility, Houghton, MI, USA - PEATcosm2014_Bin11_60_metaG | ecosystem: Environmental > Terrestrial > Soil > Wetlands > Peat | place... | reverse complement strand
TTTGTTCGGCGTGTTTCTCAAGCACCGCGGCGTCATCGCGCGAGTGACGTTCTGGGGTGTGACCGACGGAGACTCCTGGCTGAACAATTGGCCCGTCAAGGGCAGAACCAACTACCCGCTGCTCTTCGATCGCGCCGGCCAGCCCAAGCCGGCGTTTGATGCCGTGATTCGTGCCGCCCACTCAGCGACGCTGCAATAAATATTTGACCGGACTTTCTCACAAGCTGCAATTTGGATGTTTTTCAAACAGCACAGCACCCTGTCATCTTGAGGGGCGCGCCGTTTGCCCCCGAAAGATCTCAACTGCCACAGCCTGGCACAAAGAAAAGACCGCTAGCCACCCAACCTAAGTTACGATGAGGGTATCGGCTTCTCTCCGGCTGTTGTGCCGGCCAGAAAGACGAGGGCAGTGACTCCAGGATTCTTTTCACTCGGGCCGCTCATGCCAGCATCTAATTTGAAAGGTCGCAGCGCTCCCTTGGGCGCGACATTCTCCCCTTCCGGAACGAATTTCAGCCTCTACTCGCGCGAGGCCACCGGCATTGATGTGCTCTTCTTTGACCATGAGGATGCCGCGCGGCCCACTCGCGTCATTCCCTTCAATCCCGTCACCAACCGCACCTCCCACTACTGGCACATCTTTGTTCCCGGCATAACCGCGGGCCAACTCTACGCCTATCGAGTTCACGGGCCATACGATCCCGCCAATGGTCTCCGTTTCGACCCGGAAAAGGCGTTACTCGATCCCTACGGCAAGGGTCTTGTCACGCCGAAAAACTACAGCCGCCAGGCCGCTTGCACGAAAGGGAACAACTTCGCTTCGGCGATGAAAAGCGTTGTCGTGGATCCGCATTCCTACGATTGGGAGGGCGACACCACGCTGCAGACTCCTTCCACGCGGACCATCATTTATGAATTGCACGTGAAAGGCTTCACGCGCCATCCGAATTCTGACATCGCGGAAAACCTTCGCGGCACATTTCGCGGCCTCATCGACAAAATCCCTTACCTGCAGCATCTCGGAATCACCGCCGTCGAACTTCTTCCCGTATTCGCCTTTGATGCGCAGGATTGCCCGCCGGGTCTGGTGAACTATTGGGGCTATGCGCCGGTCTCTTTCTTTTCGCCGCATTCCGGCTACAGTTCCCGTCGCAGTCCGCTGGGGCCGGTGGACGAATTCCGCGACATGGTCAAGGCCCTGCATCGTGCCGGCATTGAGGTCATTCTTGACGTCGTCTTCAACCACACCGGCGAAAACAACGAAAAGGGCCCGACGCTGAGCTTCCGCGGCATTGACAACGCCGCTTACTACGTTCTGCAGCAGGACCTTTCGCGCTACGCCGATTTCAGCGGCACGGGAAACGTGCTCAATGCGGATAATCCCGTTGCGCGCCGCATGATCGTCGACAGCCTGCGCTACTGGGTCCAGGAGATGCACGTTGACGGTTTTCGCTTCGATCTCGCTTCCATCCTGGCTCGCGATTCCTCCGGCAATGTTCTCGCCAATCCCCCGGTCCTCTGGGACATTGACTCCGATCCCACTCTTTCCGGCACCAAGTTCATTGCCGAAGCCTGGGATGCCGCCGGCCTCTATCAAGTCGGCAGCTTCGTGGGCGATAGCTGGCGCGAGTGGAACGGCAAATTCCGCGACGATATGCGCAACTTCTTCCGCGCCCAAAAAGATTCCGTCTGTTCTTTTGCCGATCGCTACATCGGCAGCCCTGACCTTTATGGCCACAAGCAGCGCGAAGCCGAGCAGAGCATCAACTTCATCACCTGTCACGACGGCTTCACGCTGAACGATCTGGTCACTTACGAGCAGAAACACAATGAGGCCAACCTCGAGCAGAACCGCGACGGCACGAACGACAATCGCGCCTGGAATTGCGGCATCGAAGGCCCCACGCACGATCCGGAAATCGAAAAGGTGCGCAATCGCCAGGTGAAGAACTTCCTCACGGCCACGTTGCTCTCTACCGGAATGCCCATGGTCTCGATGGGCGATGAAGTAAGGCGTACCCAGCAGGGAAATAACAACGCCTATTGCCAGGATAACGAAATCGGTTGGTTCGACTGGTCGCTCCTGAAGCAACATGGCGATGTGCAACGTTTCCTGCGCCTTCTCATCGGTCGCCGCTTGTTGCGAGACCTCGCTCCCGAAATGCAGCGCCTGACCCTGGTCGAATTTCTCCGTCAAGCGCAGAAAGAATGGCATGGCGTAAAACTCCATGAGCCCGATTGGGGCCCAGACTCGCACTCGCTTGCCTTCAGCCTCGATTTGCCCAGGGAAAATCTCCATTACCACAATATTTTCAATGCTTATTGGGAACCGCTCGATTTTGAACTCCCGCGCCTCAATTCCGGCGAGTACGATCCCTGGCGCCTGTGGATCGATACTTCCGTGGATTCTCCCCACGATATTTCCCAATGGCACTCCGCCACTTCCGTTCCCGGTTATGTGTATCGCGCCGGCCCTCGCTCCGTGGTCGTGCTGTGGGCGCAGATTACTCCGCGCTAGAGAAGCCTCCGCGCCGGGTATCCTTTGCTTCCAAGGATTTCAACACCGTACACACGGAGGCGCAGATGGGACCGCCAATATTGAACGTGGCAGCGACATTGGCGCCCTTTACCTGTAACGGTCGCGGGACCTTGCCCAGCAATTGCCAGGAGCACCATCCCAGCATCGCGACGCCGGTTGCGCCAATGGGATGGCCTTTCGCAATGAGCCCGCCGGAGGTATTGATGCCACATTCACCATCGACCGCGGCTTTTCCGTCCACCCAATACTGTGCGCCTTTCCCGTACTCGGCTTTTCCTAAAACCTCCGTGCCGAGCGCTCCCATGACCGTGAAGCAATCGTGGATCTCGGCGACCTTTACATCTTCCGGCTTGATCCCCGCCATCTGGTAAGCGGTTTTCATGGCCTTGATCGCGCCCGCGGGATGCAGCACATCGCGCCCGGACTTTTTGAGCGGGTCGGTCGCCTGCGCGTACCCGGCAATCTCAACGCAGTCCTGCCTGGCGACTCCGAGCTTTGCCAGTCCTTCGTCGGTAGCGAGAATGAGCGCGGCGTACCCGTCGGTGATCTGCGAACAATCGTAGGTCTTGAGCGGCAGCCCTTCCACGATGTAGCGATTAATGCCGCCGATCTGCATGGCCTGCTCGACGGTCAGTTCGACGTTGCGCATCTGCGCGTACTCGTTGTGGCGGGCGTTCGCATACTCCGTGACGGCGATCTGCGCAAGGTGCTTTTCAGGAATGCCGTATACCTTGAGATAGCACTCCATGACCTCTGCGAATAAATGGGGGAAGATGTACACCTTGCCTTCCCGTTCCGCGGGATGCGAGAAATATCCGAGGGCCTGGCCGATGAGCTTGCCATCCATCTTGCCTTCGGCGTCGCGCATTTTTTCGTAGCCGATGGCAATGCCCGTATCTCCCCACCCGATTTGCAGTTTCTGGATGACGGAGAGGATAGCCTGACCGCCGGAGGCGCAGGCATTTTCGACCGCTTCAATCGGCTTGCCGGCGAGTCCCGGAATATCCGCCACGAGGCCCGCGAGCAGCCCTTGCTGGTTGAGGGAGATATTGCAAACGGCGCCCACGGAGCCTACATCGATCGCGGAGGGTTCGACTTTGATTTCCGCGCAGGTTTCCGTAACGGCGCGGCGAAGAATCTCGGGTACGGACATGCCCATGAGCTTGCCGAATTTCGATTGATGATAGGCGGCGATATAAATGCGCTTCATAAAACACCTCTCACGATGACTTCCGCTCCAGCGATGCAGAAAAGCCTTCGCCGGCGGTCCCAAGCCTGAGATCCCGCAGGTGGTCCTGGAGGTTGTGCTTCAGGACCTTATCACAGTCGAGGGATTCCTCTGCCTCCTTGTATCTCGCCCCGCCACCCATCCCGATTCGGGAAGGAAGTGTTGGCAATGGAGTAAGCCCCTCCCCCCGGGTGTTTTTGTGAAGCATGTCAAAACAAAGGGGTTGCAGGCGCGAGTGTGCGCAAGTGTATGAAAACAGGGGACTTGGAAACTGGCAGTTTTGACTTGCAAAGCCTTTGTTTTGATATGGATGCGCGCTGTTGGTGCAGCGAGTGAACGTGCTGGGGCTCTGCGGTACGCGGGCGGGCTTGTGCCGAGTATTCACAACGCATCATACCACACTATTTACCAACTATCAATAGATATTTTGAGGTACTAGAGCCAAAACTGGTACAAGGAGCCTGGCGGCACCAGAAAAAAAGTCAAAATCCCCGCACGCAAAACCGACTTGTGGGGCACCCGAATTCGTCTTTACTGCTGCGTCCGGGCCACCCGCCTTTATTTCTTTGTGATAATATCGGCGTATGCCCAGAAAAAATAGGAAACAACCTTGCCGACGATGCACTCACGCTAAAGGCATACACCGCGCCCGGCACATCAAGATTAAGAACAAGATCAAGTTGCTCAGCGTTTGCAACTTCCCCGGCTGTCGCTGCCGCGACTACCGGCCAGGCGGTAAGTAGGCTTGCCCAAGTATCCCATGCCACCCAGCCAGCCTTTGTCGTGACGAAGTAGGTGCATCCGATGGCCGCGCGGTGACGGAGTCTTCCCATGATTCGGAGTCCTCAGCGGCTGAAGCCGGTTGTGCGCTGATTCTTTTTGTCGGACCTGAAGGTCCGACCCCCTAGGTCTCCCTCAGGGAATATTCTCGCCATGCATCAAGATGCTCGGTCCGTTCTTGGCCGAGTCGAGTTCGTAGTATTCGATTTTTGAGTCTTTGAATTGGCTCTTGGGACTTCGGAGCGTCAAGATCGCGTAGTTGTGGAAATACCATCCGTCCGAGTTAACGCCCAATTCCATCACTCCGGGTGCAAGACTGGTCAACGCGCTCTGGCCCTGCAGGTCCGGATTCTGGATAAGGCCGTAGGGTTTTTCCGCTTCCAAACAGGGAATCGCCGCCGCGCCAACGCAGCGACCTTTTTTCAAGCCAAGGTACGGATTAAAGACCTCGAAGTTGTGCTCGTGTCCCCACAGCCAAAGCGCAATGTTGTTTAGGAAGGGCCCAAAAACGGAATAGAGCTTTGGATTGTAAGCGAGGGGCTTCCGCGATGGCCCCTGGCCAACTCCATCCAAGAAGGCGGTGAAGAGCGGATGGTGGGAAAGAAGAATCGTCCGCCGGCTGCCAGCGTTGTTCAGTTTATCGGCATGCCAGGCCGCCTCTTTCGGATTCAGGAGCGTGACGTTGGTTGTCACGGTAAAGAGATCGCAGTCATGAAGTCCGGTATCCATGCCCAAAATCTGCCAGTTCGCAGTTCTCAAACAAAAATAGCTCGCCTTCTGCTTGAATGGCTGAAGCGCAGGCGTGGCATTTAGCTGAGTCAAAACCCAATAAAAAGGGGCGCCCCCCGCATACATGTCGTGGTTGCCGGATAGGGTATAGACGGGAATGTTCGGCGCGATAGCATTGATGGGATCGAGGAAATTGCCGCGGAACTCGTCAGCCGTCCCCGCGTAATACACATCACCCAGGTGGAGCAGGACGTCCGGGGCCTTCTTCATCACTTCCGAAAGAAGCCATTTGGCGTCATCCAGACCCGTGCCCCAATCCGCGATCACGCCGATAACCAGATCCGGCTTATCGGGCAGAGGAATCACGAAGTCGTTCAAGCTCGCAAACGGCACGTAGGGAATGGGTTTAAGCGATGCTTTCCACGCCAGATAAGTCTCCAGAGCGATTGCCCAGAGGGGGTCGCATTTGCTGTCGCGAAGTTCATTTGCGAGTTGCGATGCTCTTTTAGCGTTTTGCGTGATTTCCGCCCAGACGTATTCCGCCGCCGCCTTGGCGCAATCTCCGACGACATTGCCAAGGCTGTCGAGAGCGGGTATCGTCTTGCTCTTTTGCAGTGCATCGACCGCCGCGTTGAATTGCGTCATTTCAGGTTCCGTTGCGCTTAGATAAAGCTGCTTGCCCGGTTTTCTTTGGGAGATGAGCGTGTGGATGGCTTGCTGCCAAAACGATGCGATGGGGTTCCGGAAAGACGTAATTGATCTTTTCATCGTGTCACTCCTCACAACTGAGCCAACAGCTTGCTTTATCGTTCCCCCGCGGCTGGATAAACCGTCAGCACAGTTCCTGTGCCCCCGGTGACGCAGCGCCAGGGAATAACCTGTGACTCACGGTCGGAGTATATCACTTTAGAAAGTTACCTGGGCGTGAAGCGGCGCGGGGACATTTCTGTTCCTATGCGCGATGCAAACATTGCATGTGTAACAGTGCAATTGTAGGTGCCGGAAGCTTAGGCCCTTTGATGGGCCGAGGAGGATTGGATGAAAGAATCAGGACTTGCAGTTCAACCCGCACGGGACACATCCGTTCAAAGGGGCGCTTCCGCCGACCTCCCCGAACGCATGAACAATCTTTCTTTATGACCGCATTGCCTGTCGTGACTGCGAGATTTTCGACGGCGAAGGGCGGCTCGCCGGTCGCGATCTTGCTGCTTGGTTCCAGGCCGAAGTGGAATTCCTCCACCCCCTGCACATCGAGGTGTCGGAATCCCCTGAGGCTCTCACCGTTCGCGCTGAAGCGCGCGAAGGAATCCGTCTGAAATAAAGACACACGGGTTCGCAGGCATAGGAGTGCTGCAAGCCTGTTCCTTGGCTATGCGGCCGACGGTTGGCGCGCCGGAGCTGCTGGGAAAGGCGTGTTGCTTGGCGAAAAATTGCGCTAGGAGAATCCCGTCCAGAGGTGTAAACGAGAAGTAACTCGGTGGGAACTTTTCATCGAAACTGATGTGCCAACCTTGGCATGGAGGAACACGCCGTGGGGGCCATGATCCCATTAACCGATGCGTCTCGGCGCCCGGCGCATTTCCCCATCGTTACGACCGGCATCATTCTCACGAACTTTTTCGTTTTTATACTTGAACTGCATGGCGGTGATGCATTCGTGCTGCAGTGGTCGGTGATCCCCGCGAACATCATGGCTGGCCATCACTGGATCACCATCTTGACGGCCATGTTCATGCACGGCAGTTGGTCCCACATCATCGGCAACATGGTGTTCTTGTGGGCCTTTGGCCCCGAGATCGAAGACGCGATGAATCCCTTGCGCTATTTGGCGTTCTATCTGCTCGGCGGGCTGGTGGCGATGCTGGCGCAGGTCGTGGCCATGCCCCATTCCACCGTGCCGAACTTGGGCGCGAGCGGGGCGATTGCCGCGGTGATGGGGGCCTTCCTAGTCACCTATCCCCTCGATCGGATTCGCACGGTATTAGTCTTCTTTGTGTTTGTGCGCATCACATTCATCCCGGCCGCGCTTTTAATCGGCTTTTGGTTTCTCACGCAACTCTTCAATGCCGGCGCGGTAGCCCAAGTGCAGACGGGCGGAGTGGCTTACCTGGCGCACGTTGGTGGCGCCGTCTTTGGGGCCGTTAGCGCGCGTCTTTTTGAAGATCCGCGCCGGCTCGCGGACTAAGGAGGTTACCATGTCCTCCAATGCCAATGAGACGCCCGCCGCGATGGCCGGCTTGACGGCAGAGGAAGCGCAGGCACGGCTTGACCAGTTCGGGCCGAATGAGCCCGCGGCCACAAAGCACCATTCCTTTCTTTCCGATCTCTTGCATGCGTTCGCCAATCCGCTGGTGTTGATCCTGGTGATTGCCGCAGTGGTGTCGGCATTTGTGGGCGAGAAGGTAGATGCGGGAATCATAGGCATCATCGTTCTACTGAGCATGGCTATTGACTTCGCTCAGACCTACCGCTCTCAGCGGGCCATCGAACAACTGCGCGAGCGAGTTGCCCCGACCGCAAGCGTGCTGCGCGGCGGCGAGTGGAAAGAAATTCCGCGGCGCGATGTGGTGCCGGGAGACGTGGTCCGGCTTTCCGCGGGGGACCTGGTTCCCGCGGACGCGCGCCTCTTGATTGCGCGCGATCTTTACGTCCTGCAAGCAGCGTTAACGGGCGAATCGCTCCCCGCCGAAAAGGAAGCCACGGGAGAGCCCGCCTCGACCAAAGCGGATGCGCACAACATGGTCTTTCTCGGCACATCCATCGTTAGCGGAACGGCAACAGCAGAGGTCGTCCAGACGGGCGCTCGGACGGCCTTTGGCGATATTGCGGCGCGCCTCGTAGCACGTCCGGAAGAGACCGCCTTCGATAAGGGCTTGCGAGGTTTTAGTCATCTCCTGGCGCGAACGGTTTTCTTTCTCGTTTTCTTCCTGATTGTCGTAAGCATCGCGCGGCACCGCGATATGCTGCAATCTCTGCTCTTCGCGGTTGCGCTGGCTGTTGGCTTGACGCCGGAATTCTTGCCAATGATTACGTCGGTGACGCTATCGAAAGGCGCCGTCGCCATGGCGCATAAGAAGGTCATCGTCAAGCATCTCTCCGCCATTCAGAACCTCGGCAGTTTGGATGTGCTATGCAGCGATAAGACGGGAACGCTCACCGCGGGAACAATGACGCTCGATCGCTCTCTCGATCCGTTTGGAACTCCGTCCGGCCGCACACTAGAACTTGCCTACCTCAACAGCAAATTCGAGACGGGTATCCGCAGTCCACTCGACGAGGTCATCCTCCATCAGCCTGCACCAAAGATGGAAGATTACACCAAGTGCGACGAGATTCCCTTCGATTTCGAGCGAAGGCGCCTCTCGGTCGTGGTGGAGCAAAAATCCCAGAGGATTCTCATCACGAAAGGCGCTCCCGAAGGGATTATTCCCTTACTCTCCGGTTACGAGCTTGAAGGCAAGGTAATACTCATCGGCGAGGACACTGCCAAGCGCATCCGGCAGATTAGCGATGAGCTGAACAGCCAAGGGTTCCGGTCGTTGGCGGTAGCCTACGTGGAAGTTCCTGCGCGCGCGAACTATTCCGTCCAGGACGAGCGTAATCTGATCCTCGGCGGTTTTTTGAGCTTTTCGGATGAGCCATTGGCCGACGCCGCCCAGGTTTTGGCTTCTCTAAAGCAGGATGGTGTCGAGGTGAAGGTTATCTCCGGCGACAACGACCGCGTCACCGGGCACGTCTGCACGCAGGTAGGAATCGAACCAGGCAGGATCATTACCGGAGAGGATCTGGACCGGATGACGGACCCGGCGCTGGCCCACGTCGCCGAGGAGACGCGCGTATTCGCGCGCATCTCTCCGTCGCAGAAAAACCGCATTCTCTTGGCTCTCAAACACAACGGACACGCGGTCGGGTTCATGGGCGATGGCATCAACGATGCGCCCTCGCTTCACGCCGCCGATGTTGGCATTTCCGTATCCAGCGCGGTTGATGTGGCTCGCGAGGCTGCCGACGTTATTCTCGTCGAGCCCGGTCTGCGGGTCCTCCACGATGGCATCGTCGAGGGGCGCAAAGCCTTCGGCAACGTGATGAAGTACTTGCTGATGGGCACGAGTTCGAACTTCGGAAATGTCTTCAGCATGGCCGGGGCTTCGATTTTCCTGCCGTTCTTGCCGATGCTGCCCACGCAAATCCTGCTGAACAACATGCTTTACGACTTGGCCCAAATCACCATTCCAACGGACAATGTTGACGATACTTACCTCAAAAAGCCCCAACACTGGGATATTAGTCTGATCCGCAATTTCATGTTGTTCATCGGGCCGATCAGTTCCATCTTCGACTTTCTGACCTTCTATGTATTGCTGCACTTCTTCCGCACGAGCGAAGCGCAGTTTCATACCGGTTGGTTTGTCGAATCGTTGGCAACCCAGACGCTGGTGCTGTTCGTCATCCGTACATCGAAAAATCCACTGCGCAGCCGCCCGAGCGGTCCCTTGATGGCAACATGCCTTGCGGTTGTGGCCATCGGACTTTATTTGCCGTTCAGCCCGCTTGCAGGTGTGCTCGGCTTCACACCGCTTCCGGCGGCCTACTTTGCTTTTCTGGCCGTTGCGACGGGAGCCTACCTCTTGCTGGTGGAAGTTGCCAAACGCCGCCTTCTCCGCGGGGCCACCCAACAAAATGCGGCCAAGCATGGCAAAGCATTGGCGGTCGCAGCCTAGGCTCAGGCGGGGAGTTGTCGGATATGGAAAACATGAATGGAGCGGACATCTATAACTTCCGTGGCCCTGGAGTGGCCACAGTCCAGTGGGAAGCACGAAATCGTTGGCTCACCCGTGGTAGCAGATTTAACCAGCGTTTCCGTGAGCTTAAAAGAGGTGGCTCACCGCCGGCACGGTCTCAGCAGGGGATCGAACGGGGGCTTGCCACTGGGATTGCTTGAGCGAGGCTTCGCGCTTATCGAGGAACGCTCAGCCCTTAGACACTCAGAACCGGAATCGGCACGGCGCAAATGATGGCGTAGCCGTGGGTCCGCAGGTGAGTGCCATACGGGTAGCACGCGGTAACCAGCAAATCCGCGTTCGTCTGCGTCGCCGCTTGACTCAGCACCTTGGGCACGTCACCACTGCCGATGAATACATCCGCCTTGATGCCGGTGTCTTGCTGGAGCTTTGCAATACGCTGGGAAGCGTCGTCGACGAGCGCCTTTTTCCATTTTTCATCGACGTAGCTGCCACCGGGTCCCCAAAACTCCACGCTGGCAGTGACGTGAGCGAGCGTGAGATGGGCGCCAAATTCGGCGGCCAGCGGGACGGCCCAGGACACAGCATCGTTGCTACGCGGGCCCAAATCCACGGCGCACAGGACGTTGCGGATCGCAAACTTCCGGCCTGGCGGTCCTTCCACGTGCGCACCGGTCCAGACGGGGCACGCTGTCCTTGATAACACTTTTGCCGCCACCGAGCCCAGAAGAAACTGCTCGAACGTGGAGCCATGCGACGACATCATGATCAGGTCGGCTTTTTGCTCCTCCGCCATGTGCACAATTGTCCAAGCCGGGTCGCCTTTGACAACCATGCGCCGAATGGTAAGGCCGTCAAGCTCCGGCCCGAGAGAGTGGTCCTGCTGTTTCTGGGCCTCTTTCATGATCTCCGTGAGCAAGTTCCAGCCAGCCGACTCGCCGCTGTACTCCGGCACACCGGCGGCATGGCTCAGCGCTGTGACGACGTGGAGCATCATGATCTCAGAATGGAAATGGCCCGCCAGTGTCGCAGCCTGATGAACGACATCCAGTGAAGTAATCGGGAAATCAACCGGCAAAAGAATTTTCTTAATATTCAGCATCGCGCAAGAGCCCTTGAGTCACAATGTCCCTCACCATCTTGCTTAGCCGGAGCTTCCGGTTTGAATTTCCGGCTCGCGCACATCGTATGCTTCTCTTGCCTCGGACACAACCAATCTACCACTGGAACAGGCAACCAGAGAGATCAACCGAGTTTTCACGGATCGCCGGAAACCCCATGGCGGCGGGACGGAAAACCGGAGCCCAGAGCGCCGAGATCTCGAAGCAAACCGGTTTCCATACGCACTGTCACACGCACGACATCGATCCATTGCAGCAAGCGACGAGAAGTTCGCGGGCAAACTCGGGTGGGAACTGTTTGTAGGTCTCTGCAAACCTCTTGGCACGCTGCCCAAAGGGCTCCCACTTGTTGCTCGGAATCAAATAGGCCAGCGAGATCAGTCAGGGGAGTACATCAAGACCAAGGCGAAGAATGCCACTGCTCCTTCGTAACTCGGGTGAGAGCCCAGCAATTTGCCGCTGGTTCCTTGCGATCGTCGGCCAAGTGTCTTCGGGAATGCTCAGGAATACGCTTACCACTTTTGGATCAAACTGACTGCCAGAAAGGTGGCGGATGATCTCGCGTGCCGCGTCGAAGGAAGAGGCACGCCGGTAGGGCCTGTCGGATGTGATGGCATCGAGAGTATCTGCCACGGCGAAGATTCGCGCGCTCAGAAGAATCTCTTCTCCCTTGAGGCCACGCGGATAGCCGCCGCCGTCGTAGCGCTCGTGATGCGAGAGAACAATTTCGGCGGCGTCAGCAAGAAAGGGAATGTCCTTCACGAGGTCGAACCCCATCTGGGCGTGCTGCTGCATCAGTTTGCGATCATCCGCGGTGAGGGGTCCCGGCTTGAGTAGAACGCCATCGGGGACGCCGAGCTTTCCGATATCGTGCAGATAAGCTCCCCTGGCGAGATTTCCTAATTGTTTGTCCGACCAGCCCAGGGCGCGAGCCATCTCGAGCGAGTAACGGCAGACGCGCTGAGAGTGGCCTGCCGTCTCATTGTCGCGGAGATCGATGGCCGCACCAAGGGCTTGCAGTGTGTCTTCGTAACTGCTCTCGATTTGCCGGAGAGCGGCTTGTAGTTGCCCGGTGCGTCGCGCGACCATTTCTTCGAGGTGTTGGTGGTAGTTCTCGACCTGTTGTTCGAGCTGCCGATTATGCAACGCGCGCTCAAGGCTTGCCAGGACGGCACCTTCATGGAGGGGTTTAACGAAATAGTCGTCCGCACCGCAACGCATCGCCTGCACGCCCACGTCCACGTCATCAACGCCTGTGGTGACCAAAAACGCCATATAAGGAAAGCGGAGACGAACTTGCGTGAGGAGCTCCATACCGCTGAGGCCGGGCATGTTGAGGTCGGAAATGACTGCATCGAAGCGCTCGCGTTGTAAAGTCACAAGGGCTTCTTCACCATTGCATGCGGTGGTGCAGTGGAAAACAGGCGGGCCCAGGATGAGGGAGAGAAGCTTGCAGGCAGAAGATTCGTCGTCGACGGCAAGAATGCGTGCGGCAGGGTGATGATCCGATGAAGGCTTGGAGAGACTGCCTTCAGGTTCCGCGGGAAGGACGTGGTCAGCATTGGTCATAAAGAGCATTCCACGCAGTCCTTATTGCAGCACCCAGGGACCGGTCTTCTCGATGAACCGGCATCCGTAGTGTCGAAGGGGCGCAGACTTCGATTCCGAATGAACAATCCTCGCCTTCCCCACGTATTCCTCTCCGTAGCTCGTCATGTGGACTTCCACAATGGAATTGGTCGCGAGTTCGGCCGCACAGACACACAGAAACCCGCTCAGACTCACGTTCTCCGTCGTGGCGACCTCTTCAAACTTCTTCCCATGACTGTCTGAACCGCGCAGCTTCAACGGAACACGCAAGCGCACGCGCACCTCGGTTCGAGGCACCAACCGGCGCGACTTGGCGAATTGGCTAAGGCACGCGCGCAGAGCGTCGAAATCAATCGGCTTCTCGAAATAGCCGGCAGCGCCGAGCTGCTTGCAATGTTCCTTGGTTTGCCCCCCTGATTCGCCGCTCACAATAATGACCGGAATCACTTGCGTGCGGCTGAAGGAGGTAAACATCTCAAGCAGCTCATAGCCGGAATAGTTCGGCATTCGCAGATCCAGCAGGATGGCGTCGGGCTCGTTTTCGAGGGCGAGTGCCAAAGCCTGTTCCGGCTCCCCCGAATCAATGATTTGGTAGGTGTCGCTCAGTTCCAGGCGCATCAGGCGCCGCAATGCTTCATCGTCATCAACAACCAACACCTTTCCCATGGCCTTGTTCCCCCTATCGGCCGGACCGGATATTGCTCCCCGCAAGTTCGGCCACTTGGTTCATGGCCGACGCTGGCTTTTTCCCGCCATCCAGCACCTCGCGGACCTTCCGGATAAGAACCTCTTCCGTGAATGGCTTGTGCAGGAGGTGCATTCCAGGATCCAGAACTCGGTGTCCTGCAATGAAGCTGTCGGCATAACCCGAAATGTAGAGCACCTTCATGCCTGGCTGGCGCGGCGCCAATTGTTCCGCCAAAGCGCGGCCGTTCATGCCAGGCATCACGACGTCCGTCAGCAGGAGATCGAAAGTGCTGCCGAAGCGCGCCGCGAGTTGCAGAGCTTCTTCGCCGCTCCCCGCCGACAACACGTGGAACCCGCCTGCTTCAAGAATGGTTTGCTCAAGCTTTCTCAACGGCTCGGCGTCTTCCACCAGAAGGATGCTTTCGGTACCAGACAGTTTTTCCCCCGAATCGATTTTTTGTTCTGCCACGGCCGGCTCGCCCGTATGTCGCGGGAGATAGATTTGAAACGAGGCGCCCTTTCCCGGCGCGCTATCCACCCCAATATATCCATTACTCTGTTTTACGATGCCGTACACGGTCGCAAGTCCAAGTCCCGTGCCCTTGCCGCGTTCCTTGGTGGTGAAGAATGGCTCAAAGACATGTGTGAGCGTTCCGGCGTCCATTCCCGTTCCCGTGTCGGTCACGGCCAAAAGCACGTAATCCCCGGCCTTGGAACCTGGATGGTTCCGCGTGTAGGATTGGTCAAGCTGCACGTTGGCGGTGTGGATCTTCAGTTTGCCGCCCGTGGGCATGGCGTCGCGCGCGTTGACAGCCAGGTTCATGATGACTTGTTCAACCTGGCTCTGGTCCGCCATCACGCTGCCAAGCGCAGGATCCAGCTCCAGCGAAACTTCAATGTCCTCACCCAGCAGGCGCACAAGCATTTTTTGCATATCGGACGCGAGTGTGTTGATATTGAGAACGGCAGGCGTCAAGACCTGCTGCCGGCTGAAGGCCAGCAGTTGTTTGGTCAAAGAGGCGGCCCGCTGTCCCGCCTTCTCGATTTCCAGGGCATGCTCGCACAGAGCATCGTTCGCGCCCAACGCCCTCTTCAGCACTCTGCTGTACCCGATGATGACGCCCAGAAGATTGTTGAAGTCGTGCGCGATGCCTCCCGAGATGCG
>Ga0181533_1004340_pt1 | contig 14586 bp, 16 predicted proteins | sample PEATcosm2014_Bin_45_FD_119772 | JGI IMG/M metagenome (GOLD analysis project Ga0181533, IMG submission 119772) | Peatland microbial communities from MTU Mesocosm Facility, Houghton, MI, USA - PEATcosm2014_Bin11_60_metaG | ecosystem: Environmental > Terrestrial > Soil > Wetlands > Peat | place... | reverse complement strand
CAAAGATAAGCTAGGTCATTAATTATAGAATGCCTCGGTTTAGTAGTTCTAAGGCTGTGACCGCCCGTTGCTTGGGTCGATGCTTGGTCCAAAAGTCTTCCTTACGACTTTTTTATAAGCATGTGGGGCGGTTAACAGCCTTAGTTGCTATACTTTCACTCTACTTTTCGCTAACAAATTAAGCGATATACGCACCATCCTCCTCCGTGAACAACGCTTGCGTAGAGGTCGATGAACTCATCCTTGAAATCGCGGACTACAAGAACGACTACGCCGACATGGCCGCGGAAAAACTTTTTAGAAAGTGCTCGACCAGTTGGGACGCTTACCAATACCTGCAGGATCGCGTACACGATGGCTGGCTACCCAACGACGCACGTCAGCAGGTGCGACGAATTATCAAGCGGATACAAGTGCAGATACATCAGAGCCGCGAATACGGGTGGGCGTATGAGTATTGAGATAACTCTCTTTGAGTGCGACCATTGGCCTTTTAGAGTTTGCTTGGTGCTCTCTGCGAGGAATAAAAGGCGTTTAGAAGCTAAAAAGGCCGTTGCTCAAATGCGAACATGCTATAATGTCATGAGTTCATGAGACAATACCGACCAGGAGGCGAAACATGATAGAAAATGGGCTAATCTTAACGGGCAGCGACGCGGAGTTATTGAGCCGTGCGCTTTCAGAGGTCAAGACGAAAGTGTATGAGGAGTCCGAGACGAGTTTAGATGATACCCAGGCACTAGATGCTATCCTTTCGAGTTTCAGAACTGCGGAGAAGGAGGGGAATGAGAAACAAGGACATCGCGCATATCTTAATCCATTACGTAAACACCTTGTGTTGGGCACATTTCTCGATAGGCAAAGCCTCGAATGAAAGTGTTTCTGTGTGAGTCATCAGTACACTGCAGTTTGCGCGTCAGTTCTTGAACGGAACCCGTAAATCAAAGCAAATCCCGATTTGAATTGCTTTCCTGTGTGCTGTGGAGCATGTTTATGATATTTACATGCAATATTGGGGCGACTTGTTGTTCGTGTGAAAATGCCAGCACGAATTTCGGGGATCTCGCAAACAGCGTTGCAGTCACAAAAAACTATAGAACCCACCCAAACAGCCGGTGCCTTTAGCGAGTCTTGCCGAGTGGAAGCCCGCAACTTTCATCCACATTATGCGGTTACCTATGCCTGCGAGTCGCTAATATTCATCTATTCTCATAAAGTCGTCGCTACAATTCTTCTTTTCGTGCTGAATCTAATTTGAGCCGTCAGGAGGACGAATCGTGACCAAAACAAGCTGCGCATTGGGGCGGGAGAATTTGTCGCGTTAAGTACTTTCTACTGCAACAGCATCTCATGGCAGCTGGCCAGACAATTTGGCTATGCACTCAAGGTGTTTCCGCCGCTCCCCTAATATGCGGGCAGCGACGCTCACCTCGTCCGGCCTCCTTACACCCCAGCGATAGGGTTCGTAAAGTTCGCAAAGGTCTTTGTATGAGGCGGCAAGCTCGTTTACGACGTTGAGCGTCTCTTCTTTCGTTGCTTCCGGTTTGACCCACTCCGCCACTTTTTTAGGGAAACAGTTGCTCATGTGGCGGGACACTGCGGACTTGTTGCAGTGTATCAGCTCCGCGGCCGCGGACATCGATAACTCTTTGGTGGCGATCTTTCGCTCGTATTCGTCCCTGTCGGGGTGGGTGCACACTTTGCATCGGGTCATGGTGTAAGATGGAGTTGCGGTAGCTTGCAACGTTTACTAGTTAGTGCACCGAGATATAAAATGCTTTGCATTATTTGCATTGTTACAATTCAAAACAGTAGAAATATGAATCGGCACGTCTGATGAACGACACATGAAGCCTGAAGAAAAGACGACCATCACGGTGAGCAAAGAAACGAAGCAACGCTTAGGGGAGTGCGGGACGGCGAACGAAACATTCGAAGCTATAGTGGTGAAGCTTATCGCCTGCTACGACGAGCATTGCCGTAAGCAGCTTTAATTGAAGAAGAACCGTTCCAGAGAGAAGGACAATCTATCTCTCCGATGCACGGAAAGGATTAGCTGAAATGGCTAAGAAAGCTACGCCAAAAAGGCCGTTTAAAGGTATCAAGTCGCAAATGGACGTCCCTACTATATGGATTGGTCAAGCCCGACAGTTTAAGAGGTTAGAGGAGCTTAATCGGCCTAGAATCGAGGAGGAGAGGGCGAACAGAGATATAACTCGCAATTACACTAGGTGGGAAAAATGGGAAAAAAGGCCCATCCCCCTTGATGGATTCGATATCTTCTTGATGGGGGTGGCGATAGAAAACCTTCTCAAGGGTGTTTTGAGGGCAAAGGGGTGGAGTTTTAAGAAGGTAGTACGCCAGAGCCATGAACTCGCAAAACTATATACAAAATGTTGCAACGTCTGCGAATTGGAGCCTAATAACGATGAGCGTGCCGCATTAAGAAAGCTTGAGCAGTTTGTCATATGGGTAGGAAAGTACAATCTCCCCATCGATGACTTGGAAAAGATTATGCACCGCTTTGGGCTTACTGTGTTGAGTAGTCCTTATGGCCCAATCATAACCCTTGAAGTATCAGAATCAGAACGAAAATCGATATATGCTGTGTATGAACGATTCTTGCACTATCTCACGATGGGTTATGCGGAAGTTGATTCCGAAAAAATGCGGAAAAGTAAGTAGCAGAACTCATCCCAACGTTGTACGCATAATTGGTTGTGGTGTTTGCATTTATGGGCCTCTTACTGAAAAGTAGCCGAACGGGTAGCCACTTTAAGAGCAAAACCCACTGTGGGAGAACCTAGTTGCGGCGATTTTTTGACAATCAAACCGGTTTTTGCAGGGAAGAAGCCGAGGTAGCCGAAGTAGCCGCTTTTGCAGGCATATATAATAGGAATAGGTATACACACGCAGTGAAGCGAACCCGACATGTGAAATAGTATATATTTCCCAATTAGGCTACTTCTGCTACTAATCTAAAAACTCTCTCAATTGACTGTGTTTCTAGCAAATAGAGTTCGCAGAGGCCTTTTAGCCGTAGCACAAATTCGGCTACCACGCTGCTACTTGTGCTACTTTCTTTGCTACCGACGGTTCCTCCTCGATTGGTCGGCATCATTGATCATCGTCCCCCTCTGTGTCAGCTCCGATAATGTCAGTAGCCTTAATACATACTACACGCTTATTTTTTCCAGCGATCTTTTTCTGATAGCTATTATGCCCTTTCTGTGCATGTAGCGCAACCCCTTTGTCAACCAGTCGTGTGTAGAGCGTTGATTTGGTAAAGGGAAGAGAGGTACCCTGCTTGTTCGCTAACTCCTGCGCAATTGCAAACGCTACGGTAGGCTCAAGATAGAGTTCGAGGCCCTCGGCCCACCCGATACATTTACCGCTTGGCTTCCACTTCTCGTACTCAAAGCGCCAACCCCAAACGGTTTGGTCAACGTCAGGCGGTACGTCATTGTCCTTTGTGCTGCATACGTGAGCGTAGCCTCCCGATAAGGCGCCTCTGATGAGGTCTATAAATTGTTGGGTCGGTTCTTCAGCACGGATGAAGCTAGTTTGTGCATGCGCTAGATCCATAAGCACGCTTGCGCACGTCTGCTTTAGCTTCGAGGCGCGGTTCTCGTCAATCGCTCCAACGTCAACCGCGAACCTCACAAATTCTGCAAAGCCAACATAATACTCAGCCATTGTGGTGGCCGTTCGTTCGTGCACGAACACATATGCTTGCTTTAGCATTCCAGCGAAATCGTCACGTTTCGTTCGCTGTGCATGCCGAATCGAGTCGTCGCGTTTTAACCGTTCCATCTGCGGCGCCAACCACCGGATATAGCCAGCCATTGCCTGTGCATACACTCCGGATTGTGCGCGTTGCTGAGCCTTAGAAAGCCACCCTAGGTTGATATCACCGAGCCTAGCCTCACGGATGAACATACGGCCTCGCACGCTTTGCCCTGTCGGCACGTCTTCGCCGGTCGTCGCGACAAACCCACGACTATGATATTCGGGAGCGAGCGACATGTCTGCTCGTAAACGCTGTCTGCCAGCGTTGTTTGCTTGGCCACGGATAACGCGCTCTGCATTATTGTGTAGAGTCTGAACGTCTCTAGCTGTGCCTTTGGGAGAGAAGTCGTCAATAGTAAATACCGCGTCTTTAACAAGAAACGCTAATCGCTCTAGCGAATTCGCTGTGCTTGACCAATTTGCCGGTAATGTAGAAGCGTTAAAACCTGCACCGTAGAATGATTGAAATACGGAAGATAAGGCCGTTTTCCGCGAACCTGTAACTCCGGTTAGACAATCGGTTGCTTCAATAGGCTCAAGTTCGTTTAACGGTGCTCTGAATACTTTGGCGATTTCCGGATAAGTCAGGGTCTTTTTTACCTGCTCCTCGTCGGGCAGAAGGTCTAAAACTCCGCCAACTGCTTCTTTGAGCGCGTTCCCATCGGGCGGTTTGGGTAAGTCGTAATACCTAAGTCTGCTGTCTGCCAGTGTAACATCAATATCCGTGCGCAAACCGTCGGCACCGAGCGCACCACTGGCAGAAAGGTAATAGTATTGGTCACCGATCTGTCGCCAACCGATATGGGTGTAGACTATGCGCTCTGGGTAGTCGTGCAGCTGACTGTAGTATTGAATCGCGGCTCTGGCATGGTCTTTCAGGGCATAGCCAGCGTTGATAATCGTGCGACCCCCCCATTGAGAGACCCATGCCATCGCCGGAAACTTGTCAGAGGGCACATCAATTGAGGGAAGGGGCGCGCCGTGTTTCAGCGAACCCGTAATCGAATATTTGCGTGTACGTTCAGCGCCGTCGTCAAAGATACGCTCCTCTGCGATCCACGCTACAAAGTTGCAGAGCTTTACTGGGTAGTATTCGGTTATTACCTCGCCTTTGTGCGTCTTGGATTCTTTTCTAACAAGCGTCAGGCATCCGTCTTCTATACTGTAATTGTCATTTATCGCGGCATCTTGCGTGCCGTCAGCCCAAGGTCCTTGGTGTGTTTCACTTGCAACAAACGCGCAAGCTTTGTCAATGGTAATATTTCGGTAATCTTCACGCTCCCATTTGGGTCGGTATAGCTTAGAAGTTCTGAAAATGCGGTCGATCTGTTCTTTATCCGCGCCGGTGTAATCTGCGAGCTTGACACACAAAGCCATATCAGCCCTAGAATCGTCGCCGTCATACTCGCTTATGTCACCGTTGTAGAGACGAGCAAATTTCTCTCCGTGGGGGCCCAAATTAGCATTCATGGTCACTGTGGCATCATCTTGATTGCGTGGCACATGCGTCGCAGCGATGCACTGATCATCCCCTAGGAAAGCAGAATCGTCTCCAAAGAATTCACGATAAAAAGCGTCTAACTCATCCTGACGGGGTTCTATAGTAAAAGGCGTACCTTCCCTGTGCCGACCGGTCATTACGAAATATCTACCAGAGTCGTACACTTCGATGTTGCGTGTTCTGTTTCGGCTGCCCGAATGCTTGCCTTTTACAAAAATATGCAAACCTTTTCCAGAATGAGAGAACTCGGTGTAACTATTCAGTTGGCTTACCCATTGCGCAATATGCGGATCGGTAATTTCCCCCGTCGCAGGATCTACGCAATCGTCAAAATCGAGACCAGCAATACCTAGTTCTTTGCTGAACTCGAAGCCGATGCTATCAAAGTGACCGCCGTTATCAAGCGCATGAATGCAGGTTTCATAGGAGGCCCACGTCGAACGGTCATTGGCCTTAGCCTTTCCTCCATGTGGCGAATACGGTACTTTTGTTTGCTTGCCGTCTCTCATTTCGAGTCGGCACAGTACCCAATTGTCAAGCTGCTTCAGTTCTGATGGAATGCGATTAAACTGAACTGTGATCATGCTTCGGTTCCCTAGACCTCTTCATTCCTGAAATGAGGGCATCGCAATCATCGGCGAAGTTTGAGAGCAACAAACAAAGTTCGTTGTTTTCCGGATCAGTCCGATCAAGCTCTTCGCAAATGTCGCTGTAAACTCCCTCGACCTTCATAAGAAGCAAATCGCGTAGTTCTGATTCGTGGCGGGCACTCCAGACGCGGCGCGGCGTCACTTTAGTCATGTTTGCGCCCCATTCTTTTCGCTCAGGCTTTGAGGCCTGCGCCATTACTGAAACCCCTTTGCATCAAGCCAACACTTGAGCATCTCTTCGGCGTGGTCGGCAAGACGTATGCCGTATAGGTTAAGCCGTTTGATCAGGTTAGCGTCGGTCACTTTATGCCCGTCGATAACAACATTATCGATTTGGGGCCAATCATCGGGTTCTTCGTCGAAGTCAGTTTTCTGTTCTTCTGCTGGCATTGGCTGGCACATTGCATCAACTGTCGCATTGATCCTCTCTTTTGGATGTGGTTTACTGAGTAGCGACATCGCTTTTGGTTCAGGCAAGACCTTTTTTTCTGAGGGGGCTCCCCCTTCGTTGAGTTCGGCGATTCCTTTCGCTAGTTCGACCTCATCCTCTGGCGTTTCTGAAACCTGCCGTATCTTCCGACCTACGTTAGCCGTCAGACCGTGGCGTTCGATTAGCTCTTGTGTGGCGGGCTGTAAGCGTAGAGGTTCTAACCATTGGCTTACCGCCATTTTTGATACCCCTAATTTTTCACTTAGTGCTCCAGCGGATGAGTAAGGGGCTTCGAAGCGTAAATCGCGCTTTACGCCATGTCTCTCTAGCAAGTCGTATCGGCCTATCAAACGCGCTGTAGCGATTGCCTTATCCATTGGTGATAGGTTCTTGCGGAGCACATTTTCAGAGAGTGATGTCACCATTACGTCGGCATCACTCATCTCCCTAATTTCGCAAAGGATATTTGAAGTCCCTGCTTTTTTGGCGGCGTTGAACCTGTTTTGCCCTATAACAACCTCATACTCGTCGCCAGCCTGTCGCACGACTAACGGCTGTAAAACACCAAGCGACTTTATGTTCGCTTCAAATTCCTCATCCTCAACTAAGTCACGTCGAACGTTAAAGGGGCTAACCTTCAACATTGAGATTGGAATGTCTAACGATTTCGTCATTTTTTCCTCCATTCAATCACCCCTGTGATGCGCTGCCTGCGCCTTTTCATCTTCTCGCAAGAACCACCAGACTTGGTGATTTCTCAGTTTCTCTTGGCCCACAATTCCCTCAGCCATCAACCGGAAAATCCGGTAACGTATTGAGGGAACCGTGATTCCCACTAAGGCTGCAAGCTCTCCAGCTCTAGCCTTTCCGTGCGTAGCGATATAGCCAATAATTTCAGAGTCGATCTCTCGATCTGGATCGTTTGTTAGTACTTTCAACCGCCTCACCGCAATGTTATTATCATACAGGATTCTATAAAGTATTCACGATTAGGCATTTATTAATAAAAAGTGCATAGTTTTTTGAGGTATGACTATGAAAATTACAGAACTTAAGAAGCGGCTGCATAACGTAGGAGTCGATGTCTCAGAAAAAACACTTCGACGATGGGGAACGCAGGGCATTATAAAGGATCATAAGAAGCCGAAAGGTGCATGGACAGGCCGAGGCCACGAAGAAAAGTGGCACGAAAAGTCGTTTGAAGAGGCCGCTGCGTTCTGGGCGGTGCGCGATAGTGGCATTGTACCGCCACGGTCTATCTCTGCAAAAAAGGTTGCGGAGATTAAAAATGCCGCTTACCTTTTGTTTGAATCAAAGGACATTTTCTTTGAATCATCTTCGGAGTTCACTATCGTCACGCCACCTCGGCTCATTTTTGATGCGCAAAAATTGAAACTGACGGTGAACTACACTGAGCTAAATAATCTGGCCGTTACGTGGATCGCTGCAGTCGAAAAAGCTAAACAGATCATCAGAATTTCGGAGCGCGTAGAGGTAATTCTGGATTGGTATTACGTCCCTCCTTACAAGCCGCCTAGTGTGCCTTCTTCGATAATTCCGCTTGATTCGGGGACAAAAATGCTGCAACAGATGTATGAGGTGATAAGAAAAGCCGAGCAGACCATGCTCCGCGATGAAGAATACAAGCGCATTCAGATCGAAGATAGGCTCATACGCGGAGAACCCCGCTTAAAACCGCTGCAATCGAATGGAGATGACCTTTCGAATAGAGACAAACTCACTATTTTTCTGTATTCGCATCAAGAATTTATGGATGCTCAGGTGGCTTAAGATCTTAAAAACTTTGAAGAAATGGCCTCGCTCTTTTCCAAGACGAACTGTAAATTTCTCCAATGAGTGAATACGTCCGGAAGCCCGCTAAGCTCTGTTTTTTCAGTTATGATCTAATCCTATAGATTTACATGCCCAAGCAAGATGACAAACGTTAAGTGCCGTTGAACCGAGCGTTCCAAGATGTACATCTTCATCGATGAGGCTGGTGATCTCGGTTTTCAGTTTCACAAGGCCTCGTCGACGCACTTTGTGATCGGGTGTGCGCAATTCCCAACGACCAGCTACCAGAACTGTGTCGATCGTGTCAAAGATACTATTGTCAGCGCAGGAGGTGGGGGAGGAGAGGCCCCCAAAGAGCTGAAGTTCTCCCGTACCGCGAAGCGTTATCGTCCCGATTTCCTCTCTCAGCTGGTTGGCGTGGGGGGGAGATTTGGCATCATCTACGTGGATAAAAGAAAAGTCTACCCCTACTTGCGAGAGCCTACTAAAATCAATTACGTGTACAACCAGATGGTGTGCTATCTACTTGAGAACGTCATTAAAAGAGCAACCGTCGAAGAGAATGTCCGCGTCTATATGGATCGTCGTTCCTCCAACAAGGAAATCATGAAGGATGTTGACCGTTACTTACCGCAGCAGCTTAACTGGTGTGTCTCACCGTTCAAGCTCAAAATAATCCTTGAACGGTCACACAACAGCAGGGGTATACAATGCGCAGATTTCGTATGCGGAAGCGCATACAAGAACATAGAGAGGGGCGATAACCGGTACTACAATATCATCAAGAGCAACATCATACTCGAAAAAGAGCTTTTCAAAAACCGGCAGCCAATTTAACGGCGACAAATAGCATGAGAAAAAGGTTGGCCCAACTGTTCATCTACGAGCCTCAGGGAACGTATTACAGAGGGTACTTATCTTAAAGTATCGCGGTGCCTATATTTAAATCCACCTTTTTCGGTACAGTCACTTGCCAACCGCGCACAACTCTCCGTATTTTAAGCGGCCAGCAAAAGGAGCGCTGCACTGGCCCCTATCGCTGAATTAGGGGTTAAAAATGGCGCTAGAGGGGCATATTATCGTTCAGCGTCGCAGTAGGTATATGTGTTTGAGAGCATCTCCTACGACACAATTTCAAGCCCTTCGCGTTGAGTGATCGTGCAAACACGAATAGGGCCATGAATTTCTGCGGAGGCTTGCTGCTCACTCTGCTATCCGCTGCTAGCACAAGACCTTCTTTCACTTTTATTGTGAGAACTAGCGTCATAGTGTGAGCCGATAATGCTTTTTGCTACAAGCGATCAAAGAGGTCAAAAGGCGGCGTGATAGCTTAAGCGTTGTCGTTTCGCTGCGGTATCGTATGATGGCTCAAAAAACACTGGAGTTATCAAAACTACCTTGCCGTGCAACGCGCATACTCACACATTGAGATAAACGCCATCTGAACGGTCGCGTATACATCCTTCTTTTATGCCGAAAATAGACTATAACGTCGTGATATTGGGCAGAATCGTAATACTTTAGCCGTGTCCGACCACTAACTGCGGCCCCGAAATTGGCGGAGCGCTTGACGGCCATAATCATTGCGCAAAATAGTGAAAAAGTTCACTAAATCGTACTCTTGTATATGGTCAATCGAAGATTCCGGAGTACGGTCGACTCGACCGCGGTCGACCGTGCTAACAATACTGCATTACCCAAAAAACCAGCCGTTTCCACATGGTTACGCGTTCAACTTCTGAGCGGGGCCGTCACGGCCTCGAAAGTGCAAAAAGAGTGCCGCTTAGTGCCGTTGAAAACCCGATCGATCGAATATCTGTCGACGCATTACTCAGAACTCGAATTCTTTATCACTACTTAGCGCATATGCGTAAACCATGTTGGAGAGCGTGAGCGAGGCTGACGTCATCGAGTACGTGCGAAAACGGCTCATTAAAAAACAGCGTCAAACAGTCCCGTATGATGAGGCGCTTCTCTACTGACTTTTGCTCAATTTGTGTAATTCAGCTTTTATGCCTTGCAGGGCCGTGACGACATTCGAGCCAGCACGATTGAACTGTCCCATTACGTGCGTGAAATCAACAGTATACGTTTCGGAAAATGGCTTAGAAGCGTTTTCTCGTATATCTTTAGGATATTTGTAGTATTCCACACTGATTTTCACAACATAACCGGTCATCTCGTTTTCATAGTTCGAAATCACAGGCCAGAACAACCATGATACTTCACTGCTTGGGGCGAGATAGTTTATCTGTTTCTCGAGCACTGCCGATAATGATGAACGCAATGAGTAGGTTGCGCCGCTCTTGTTGTCGGTGCTGTTGACGCCGAGATTTGAACTCTCTTCGAGTTTTTTGAAGGTTATATCATAGGCAGGGCCGAATCCGATATTCCTGACAACCAAATCAAGATCCGTTGTGAGAACGGTGTCCAACATGATGCCTCTTGGCGTCACCTCAACGAATATCTTCGGATCTGTCTGAATCTCACGCATCTTTCTGGTTTCGTCTACCAGTTGATCAGTCAGTTTGACGTACTCTGCTGTTTCTTGACGCGTTTTCTTAGTTTCAAATACTAGCTGTCTCGTTAGAATAACGTAAAATACAGTCGCCGTCGCGACAATACCAGAAAAGATTAGCGTAATAGTCTCGCCAAAATAGTTCTGATATAAAAAAAAGATATAAATTGCAACGCCAATAGCCACCGCAAAAATGAACAACAGGACAATGACTAAAGGCGATTTCAGCTCATCCCATCCTCCCATGTTCAAAACCTATTGTATTCCAGCCAATCTTCTCTAACTTGACTCATAGTGCTTAAGCATGTCGCCTTATGATTTTAGCCATGTCATATGGCTCACGGCCTTTAAAGTCTCTGTGAACAGCATCTTGAAAAGCAGTTTCAATCTCCAATCCGACGGCCACGACCTCTTTAAGAAGAGTTAGCCGTTCGTTAGTATTTTGCGTGCCCACCATATCTCAACACCACACCCATTTCGAATTATATGATGCACTTCATATGCTGAGAGATAAACTTAGGTCTATTTGACTACCCACTGAATAATGTCACTATATTGGAGTTTTCATTCTTGATTGATGCTTCGGCGATATAGTTAAGACCCTCGCTACGTGATTACTGTGTATGACAAAGGCAGAAGACGCAGTTGCGCTTTTTCAGCACGGTTTCAGCTGTTCACAGGCTGTGCTTTCGGTCTTTGCACAACACTTCGGACTCGAACGGGACACAGCACTTCGGATCTCACAGGGATTTGGAGCTGGAATAGCCTACACAGATGACATCTGCGGGGCTGTCTCAGGTGCGATTATGGTCATCGGGCTACGACACGGCAGGATAACAGCGGAAGACAAAGCTGCAAAAGAAAAAACCTATGCGGTAGTCGGCGAATTTCTCAAGAAATTTAAGCAGCGTAGTGGCTCAGTAAAATGCACGGAACTGCTCGGATATAACCTGTCAGACCCGCAACAGGTTGCTGAGGTAAAAAAGAACAAAGTCGTCATGGCACGATGTCCGGCGTTTGTGCGGGATGCAGTCGAACTCGTTGAGACACTGCTATAGACGCCTTCCATAGTTCAGCTGTCGCCGCGTTTTTAACAATTTGTATGTTGATCGATATCGACAAGTTGAACGCCACCCCAATACTGCATATACACGTCATAAACGTGCTCAGGCAGCGGATGACGATTTTGGGAAACTCACGGCAAAATCGGCGCGATCGTAGAGGTGGTCGAAGCCAGAAAATATTAACATAAGCGCATCAAAGGCAATCACCATGAAAACATTGATTGTCTACGCTTCAGTTCACCACAAGAACACTGAGAAAGTGGCGAAGGTGATAGCAGCAGAGCTGGGGGCGGATCTTGTTTCTGTTGGTGAGGCTCAACCCGAAACCCTCACGGCGCATGACCTGATCGGTTTTGGATCAGGGATTTATTATATGAAATTCCATAGGATTCTGCGCCAGTTTGTAGAGGCACTCCCAGTTCTAACGGAAAAACAGGCTTTTGTCTTCTCTACGAGTGGTGACGGAAAAAAAGAGCATAATATCGCTTTTAAAGAGCTGCTGGTGAGTCGAGGATTTTCCATCGTGGGTGATTTCTCCTGCAATGGGTTCGATACTTGGGGGCCTTTCAAACTTGTCGGAGGGATTAATAAGGGAAGACCAAATGAGGAAGACTTAGAGGAAGCACGGATATTTGCAATGGGATTGAAAGACAAATATTCATAATTGCGTCGTGAGATCTATGTGGCGTGTTCCTATCATCTATTCCATATCTCCTCCCGCTTTGTTTCTTTTTTCGATTTCCTTTGATTTACAGGCTCTATTTTGAGATTAACTTTTTTCAGGTCGTAAATTGTCACAGAAGCGGCATCAAAGCGCGGCCAAAAGACCGAGCCGGTTATTACTCATTTATGAATAGGCTGCGATTGCACTCAGCACCGCCTGCACTTTCTCCTTTGACAGGTTCGGCACGCTCATCAATTCTCAAGATCGACGTCGCCCCAATACTTCATATAAACATCAAAAACGTGCTCAGGCAACGGATGCTTGTAGAACCGCAAATAAGCGGCCGAGTTAGACTGTGAAGTCGACGTTTTTCCAGTACTTCATGTAGATATCGTATACATTCTCAGGCAGCGGATGTCGATAATTGCTCCACGAAACGCCTGAAACGCCGTGGGTGAGGATGTAAGCGCGGTTTGACTGATCCCATTGAATAATATCACCAGTTTGCTCTGCGTGCTTCCTGAGATCTCCCGGCGTGAAATGAGTTGCTATCCGTGAAAGGGGAATATGCTGTCGCTTTAGCCACATGACCAGTGAGTTGTATATGAACATAAGTTCATCATCGCCTCTTCCGTCTACCAGCGGCTCAATAGCTTGCACCACCTGAGGACAAAGTGGCACATAGTGCTCCATCCTGATCTTATCCTGGTTAGCTTTTACGAGCAGCACTGGCTTTTCACTTTTGAGAGCAGCTCGAAATTGCCCCACTTTGAGATGGGAAATCGTCGACATAGCCCGCTGTCCTGTATATGCTCCGAACAAAATAAACGCTGCATATTGCAATGACCTGCGCTGTGATATCTTGCCCTCTTGTTCAGCGCGTTTGATGTATAGAAGCACATTTATGATGTCGGTCTGTGTAATAATGCGCGCCGTAGTTGCTTTTCGTACCTTCACCGCTTTGGGCATCTCTAAGAAGATTCCGAAGGCAAGATAGCGGGTATCAAGCCTAATCTTCGTTAGGTACGACAGAAAAGACTTCGCAAACGAGAGGATCTTTCTGTGGCTCGTAGAGCAGTGATACCGCTGTAGCGTTTCTGCTCGCAGTGGTTGCAAAGTATGTTGTGAAATGATGCCCAGAGTAGTTTGCCAGAACATCTTCGCAGCCCGTTCAATCCAAATGCAGGAAGGCTCTGCTAGACCTATCAAGCGGTTGGACACGTACCCTGAAAGCTCATTAGCTGTGAATGGCAATGCGATGTCACCAAGCGTCTCGCCTGTGCGATACTGACCAAACGAAACACCGCTCATACTACTGGGGGCTGTTTCAATTGTGCGCTCGCTACTTTGCTGCGACTGCGGTGGAGTAGACAACTTTTCGCTACAAGTAGACAACTTCCACTCAGGATCAAAAAGCTCCCTAGAGCCCTCTATAGCGTCAAAGCATCCAAAAAATCGATCATTTTGAGCCGAAAAGGACGTGCGACCCCTGCCATGATGAGGCCTCATCCAACGGGTCAGTCTTTGCTTAGCAGCTCACGTCAGGGAGGTTATCTCCCGTTCGGAGATAGGCGATCATTTGTTCCTTCCTGCTTAGTGCGCGCGCGGCAGCCAAATCGACCCGGGCACGCATTTGTTGTATTTCTCGATCATCTGCGTGTTCACCGACCACTTTCTTTACGGGCGTATAGGCTGATTCGCGGAACTTCGGCGTGATGGTGAAGCGCTCACCATCCCGAAGCGCTTCAGCGCCGCTACCTGACTCAACGTGGCCAACTTCATCGACCTTTATAACGCCGTTTAGGGCGGTTTTTATTTCCGCTTCCAGCTGAGCCGGGGCAATGATGAGCAATGAATCAATGGAGACGCCCATGTAATCGATCTGTAAATCGTCGAGCATGGTCAAAACCGTGGGATCGATGAGCCGTCGTATCTTCTCCTCTTCCAAAACGAGTTTTACGTGCGCCGTTTTTGATATTTCCTCTGCGTCTCCTCGTATACCGCCGTTCGTAATATCAGTCATCGCATGTATCTTGGTCACGAGACCATCTTGGAGTAACCTATCGCACGCGTGAAGAAACTTCAGGTTTAACGTTTCCTTTACCACGTCTGAACGCCCATTATACAGCGCTGTAGCTGTTATAGTTCCGCCGCCAGCGCCTTCGGTCAAGAGAAT
>Ga0181533_1004339_pt1 | contig 14586 bp, 10 predicted proteins | sample PEATcosm2014_Bin_45_FD_119772 | JGI IMG/M metagenome (GOLD analysis project Ga0181533, IMG submission 119772) | Peatland microbial communities from MTU Mesocosm Facility, Houghton, MI, USA - PEATcosm2014_Bin11_60_metaG | ecosystem: Environmental > Terrestrial > Soil > Wetlands > Peat | place... | reverse complement strand
TTTGGCCATCGAGCCCGATAAATTCGTGATGGACTTCAATCACCCCCTGGCAGGCAAGACCCTGATTTTCAAGATCAAGCTCCTGGGGGTCACCGACCATCCGACCCAGCAGTCGGCCTGCTCCTGCGGCTCCAGTTCTTGCAGCCCCGAATCATGCGGTCCCGACTCATGCGGTCCCGGCTCATGCGGGCCCGGTTGCGGCGACTAAATAAATTCCCTCTTACCCTAACCCTCTACCCCAGCGGGGGAGAGGGGATAAATAAGGGACCCGGTAACGCTCCCATTCATATCTCGGCGGGAGGGCGATTAAACCCAGGTTCGCCATTCCCGAACCTGGTCCCCCAATACGGAGGGACAGGTCAGGCCAAGTCATGAACTATAGGCTAAGTCCCTCGGATCTGACGTTCCTATATGATGGCTGCAAGCATTGCTTCGTTCTAAAGGTGAAGCACGGCATCCCGCAACCGTCGATCCCCATCCCGGGTGTTTTCAGCATCATCGCCAGCCTTCAGAAGAACCACTACGCCGGCCAGCGCACGGAGAATTTCTGCGCAGGGCTGCCACCCGGAACCGTAACGCTTGGAGAGAAGCGCGTTCGTTCTTCCCAGATCAGTTTCGAAGGTTTGGCCAGTACCTGCCATATTTCCGGCCGCTTTGACATCATCGCGTCGCTAGACGACGGAACGTACGCCGTGATAGATTTCAAGACCGGCAATCCGAATGAGGGGAAGGCCGCCATGTATGGTCGTCAACTCCACGCCTATACCCTGGCTTTGGAGAATCCCGCTCCCGGTGAATTAAAACTGACTCCCGTCTCTCGCTTGGGGCTACTCTATTTCACCCCTGATGCCTGCGAATATGTTGGAGGTTCTTGTCAGATACTCCGCGGTGCTATGACCTGGGTCGAAGTTGGGCGCGATGATGCACAGTTCCGGTCGTTCTTGCGCGAAGTCGTTTCCGTGCTCGATGGACCGCTGCCACCCCCGGAGGTCCAGAATTGCGATTGGTGCCGATATCGCTCGCGCCTCGTGGAGGCTTCCACCTCATTGGAGTCGATAGCCGAGCCGGCAGCCGGTGAGATCGCAGCCCCAACCTGTCCAATATGCAGTGGACCGATGAAGCTGCGTACAGGGAAGCACGGGGAATTCTGGGGCTGCGTTAGGTATCCGGACTGCCGAGGAACCCGGCCTGGATAACCCCGCGGGACGCCAGCCAAGTCCCCGTACAGCCTTCCAGGCGTTTACCCCCAATTTGTCCTGAACGATCTATCCGTGACCAGCCGGGATTTCGCCTTTCAGGCCCGGGACGCGGCCCAGGCCGCAGGGCTGAAACGGGTTCGCTTGGGCAATCTGCATCTCTTGCGTTAATTAGGCCACTGGTCGAATCCAGACCATAATCGGCAGGCGAGCACCAGGCTGAAAACTTCCCCTATCCATTTCATCTCTGGAACTTCTACCTCTGCACCGATACTTTTCGCTCGTGGCAAGATATTCGCGCCCGGCTCCATAACCTTGGAACTGGCCAGGATGCCAGGCCATCCTCGAATTGTCGTTCATTTTGCCGGCAGGCAATCATACCAGGCCCCCCGTTTTGCCTTTTTGCCCTCCTCCCATATCTCCCACTGCCCCTGATCTATTATGGGCATCTGACCCCATCTTCTTTTCCCGTCACTTTGAGTACCCTGCATAAGGTTGAATAACAATACTTTAATTTTATTCTGGTTGGTAATCAAGGTTAACTAATTGTATCTTCTAATGAATTATAGGACGATAATCCATACTTTCCCCAAAAATTAGGTTATTTCCAGCCTTCCCGAGCCTTTTCCCAATTGCGCTAGGCTCAAGCTTTCAGGATTATGGATTTTATTCATTGCCACCGGCTCCGGGAGGCGCTGCCCCAGTTTGGTATTTAACCGTGAACAGAAAATTGTGCTACACAGCGCCATCCCTCACCCTTTGAATTATTAGTCAATAAACCGGGAGGTGTATCATGAGAGCGAAGGCAAAAAAAGGTTACTTGTCGTTAAATGCAATTGCCGGATCGTATGTGGTTCTGCTTGGCATGGACGTGGCGTCCGGTTCCCAGTCGGGACTTCTCGGATTTGCCCTCAAACGAACTGACCACACTGATAACGAGGACTATTGGCTGAACGGTTTCAAGACTTTTGAGGCCACTGAACCTGACGTCACCCCGGGTGGGTTGGTTTCGACCCTGGAGCATCCGATACAAGGTTTCCTGTGGGGAGATTACACCGCCAAGCCTAACCACTCTTATACCTATACGGTGGTGGCGATGAAGGGTAGTCCCAAGAACCTGGTGCAGGATGATACGGTAGCGGTGGACATCTCAACAGAGAACGAGGATAGCGGGACCCAGGCAGTCTGGTTCAACCGCGGCGTTGCCGGCTCGCAGGCCTATGCCCGCAAGTTTAAAAATGTCCGGCCTGATCGGATGCCGGATAGCGAAGCCTTGCAAGCCTTCCAGTGGCTTTCCCGCGGATTGGAAGAAGCAATGCTAGCGTTTATCGCCCAGGCGAAGGGAAATACCTTCGCTCTGCGCGCCTCCGTATATGAATTCCAGTACCAACCGGTCCTGAAGGCCTTTGGGGAGGCCAAGGGCACTGGGGCCGACGTGAAGATTGTCTTTGACGCGCGGCAGAATTCAAAAGACTCTCCCGATCATGAGAACCGGGAAGCGATCAACCAAGCAGGCATTGAGAACCTTTGTACCCCGCGCACCGCCAATCCCTCCTATATATCGCACAATAAGTTCATTGTGCTTCTGGAAAATGGTGTACCGACCCAGGTCTGGACCGGTTCCACAAACTTCACCGAAGGGGGCATCTATGGTCATTCCAACGTGGGCCACGTGGTCCGCGACCAGAAGGTAGCACAGGCTTATCTCGATTTCTGGAATGAGCTTTCCGGTGATCCACAAGCCCGCGAGCTGCGGCCGTGGGACGAGAATAAGTCCCCGGTGCCCGCCGGCGATCCCCCCGCTGGCCAGACCATCCCTATTTTCAGTCCGCGGCCTTCACTCCAAGCGTTGCAATGGTACGCCCAGCTATTCGGCGCGGCTGATAAACCGGTATTCTTCACTGCCGCTTTCGGCGTAAACGACTTATTCCAAAAGGTATTGGATGAAGATAAGGGTTCTCTGCGTTACGTGCTCCTGGACAAGGACGACAAGGGGCTGGAGATCATCAAGCGCGATACGGATAACCGGATAGCCTATGGCGCAGTGCTGGGACAGGGGCTTTTGGACCGCTGGGCGGCCGAGAAACTGACGGGATTCAACACGCATGTTTCTTATATCCACACCAAGTATATGCTGATCGATCCTCTGGGGCCGGACCCGGTAGTTATCAGCGGCTCGGCAAACTTCAGCAACGCCTCCACCACCAACAACGACGAAAATATGCTGGTGATCCGCGGCGATACCCGGGTGGCTGACATTTACCTGGGCGAGTTCATGCGGCTCTTCAACCAGTTCCTCTTCCGCGACTTCGCCGACCGGAAAAGCTCCGGCCAGAGCTTTACTGGCAAGTATCTCGATCCCACTGACGGCTGGACCAGCGACTACTATCATGCCGGGTCACCCAAGGAGAAAGAACGGATATACTTTGCCGGGTGACCGGCTTTCGTATCACAGAGGTCTGGCACTGACTTGTAGTTATTGCCGGTGGCTGGCCCTGGATAAGTTTGGAGATTTCCGATGGGTGCTCCCCTGCGAGAAGATTTGCTTAGGTAATCAAAAGAGAGAAAGCCGCTTACATGGCAGAGGAAACCGCGCCTCAGGCCGAAGCACCGGACCAGAATGCCGGCGCACCCCGGTACCGGGATATCTCCCTGGAATTGCAGGAGATCATCGCGGCCCATCAAGAATGGTTGTCCACTAAAGGAAAAAAAGGCCGGCAAGCCCCACTCAAGGGCTACGATTTTGGGGAACTTAATCTCTCTAAGGTCAACCTGCCGCGTGCCCTTCTCGACAAAGCCAATTTCCAGGGCGCTAACCTTCTTGTCCGAAGGATTAAATAATCGACAAACTGATGGCAGGTCATTAAAGGAGGAGTTGCAATGGAAAAGGTTATCTTACGATACCCGGCGTTGCTCAAAGCGGCACTCCAAGGATCCCTGGTTTTTCACCCCGCTCCCCCCGGCGACAAAGACCCCCAAGGGAAAGGAGCTCTCACCTTGCCTGAGACAACCGTCACTGTCGAAGTGATGGAAGAAGAGATGGGGGCCGTCCGGGAAGGCCTCAGGGCGGGGGCCCTTAACCTGGGCGAGGCTCAAGCTGCCTTGCAAGCGGCGAACCCTGGTCCCGGCCTGAAAAAGGATTTGCTGGACGCGGTAAAACCCGTCACCCCCGGAGACTGGAACGGTGAACTGGAAGTGGGCTATCAGCTGGATAAGCTGGCGCTTATCGCCATCAGGATATTCGATCGCGCCCAAAAAAGTCTCCTGGCGGTGGCACCCCTCACCTCCATCCGTTTCCAGTTCACCGAGGCGGCCAGGGCAGCCCTGTCGCTCTGTTGGGAGGCCATGATGAAGCGCGGGAAGTTTCCTCTGCCACCCCAGGGGGCGAAGAGGTTCCTGCGGCTGCGGGCGATGCCTTGCGGAGCCCTCCATTTCGTCAGCGCCAGCGACCTGGACGCGGGCTATTTCTATACTATGGGAATTGCCTTGTCGCCCGAGGCGCAGTCTCTGAAAACCATGGACCTGAGCTACGGGCTGGACGGCGAATTGATCGTTCCCGGCCAGGCGGTTTCACCCATACCGCCATTTTTATCTATGGCCACCCGAATGTTTGCCGCCTCCATTCCCACCAGTTCCAACATCTCGGAAGAAGTGCAGTCCATCCCGATGCGCAACTTTCCGCACCCCACCAGCATCGATGATCTGGAGCCGCGGCGCGGGGGTTTGCTGCGCCCGCCGGTGCGCCCGCGCAATACCGACGAGGCGGTTACCGACCTGCGGCAACAACTGCTGCGCTACGAGGCTGAGAGTCTGCAACAGCAGGGGACGAAGGAGGCGGAGCCCTATCCGGATGGTTTGCCTAAGGTAGGCGCGGTTTACGAGGTCACCGGCCTCACGGAGCGGCAGATCGGCCACCAAATGAGCGAGATTTATGCCCTGGCCGCCGATCTAGCCCAGAAGCGGGAATTGATCGCCCTCTACCTGGACATCGAGTCTGCGGCCAGCGACCGGGTGGAGGTGATCAATCGGGTGGTGGACGCCGCGGCCACTTTGGGCCTCAAATACGTCGCCGTAGCCGATGATGTCGAGGATTCCTGGTTGCCCGGCCTGCTGGAGTACCTGGAGCCGGATGAGCTTAACGATGTGGCGGACTATGCCGACCTCAAGGGGGTGATCGTCATTGACGGCCGGCCTATCGATCCGGTTTACACCGCGGCCACGGCGGCCCAACGGATTCAATCGGTATTCAGCACCCTTTCTGTGGACATTCTCAAAATGGGGATGTGGCTCTGCCTGGATGCCCTCAGCGCCCGCCGGGTCTGGCGGGAGATCCTCAGCAACCCTCACATCCCTTCCCAGATGCTGCTGATGCCCATAGGCATAGTGGAGCCCTGGGACGCCTTTGCCGACAACCGGAATCCTGAGCGGACGCAGCGGGCCATTTTGGACCCCTTTGAGAAAATCAAGTTCATGATCGAGGAAGCTCAACTCCTGAAGATACCCTCCCTTCTGACGGACACCCGGCATAAGAACAAGTGGGTGCTGCTGGGACGCAAGACCCCTCAAGACCAGGCGCACTTGCGGGAGAAGTTTATCACCGGCCCCAATGGCGAGTTCCTGGGCAGAACCAGTGACAGCGCCATTCCTCTCCTGAGCTGGGAGGAGTTCATGGAATGTGAGCGCCTGGCCCGGGAAGCCGGCATTCTTCTGGGGCAGGCGGGTTCCATTGAAGCCCCCCAGGCTTTCCAGATTATCAGCGAGACGACTTATGACGCGGCCAAGCAGAAATGCAACCCGGCCAGCGCCATTTGGACGGCGGAGACTGAGCGGGTCTTGCGCACCGCCTCCGGCCAGGAATTGGGTGATCTGCAGCTGGAGAGGAGCTCGGCCGTGTCGCCTTTTCTGGCCGTAGTCAATCGCGGCCAGGAGTCCCATGCCAAGGTTGATGGCTGGCTGCGCTATCTGGAAGAAAGGGGCAAGGAAGAGGTAGGGCTGCGGCAGGACCTGAATACGCGGCGGGCCCAACTGGCGGGTCTCCTGGAAACCTGTATTCAAAGCCAACAGCGCGACCGCGGCCGCTACCAGGAGAGTTGGGACGCTTATCGCCGGGCGTACCTCGAATATCACAACCTTATTAAGAGCAACTTCGGCCGGGTTCGCCAACAGGTCGCTGACCTCTGGGCTCAGAGCTAAAACACCGAAAGGAGCTACCATGAACCAAACGGCAACACCTAATCTGCTCCAGGGGGCGCGGGTCTATCTGTCGGGCCCCATGGATTTTGTCGCTTCGCGAGCCGACGAGAAGGCGCATGGCTGGCGGCATCGTGTCAGCGAGTTTTTGCAAAAATACGAGGTGACGGTCTTTGACCCGTGGTTCAAGCCGGAAGTCCGGGGATTGCATGAATACGGCCAGGAGGGCCAGGTGACGGACAGGGATCCGGACCTGTGGAGTTTTGAGCATACCAGGGATGGCGCCTATGCCCGGGCCCTTTGCGCCGAAAAGTTCTGGCCGGCGCTGCACATCGACCTGCGCATGGTGGATGCCAGCGACTTCATCATCTCTTACTGCCCAACCAATATCTACAGCGTAGGGACCCCCCATGAGATCATTCTTTGCCGGCAGGAGCATAAGCCGGTGCTCTTCGTCAGCCCGCCCATCGAATTTCCCACGCTGGACCTGTTACGGAAGCATCTCCAGGCCAAGGGGGACCAGGAAGGTGCGGATTTATTGCAGCAGCTGGAAGGCGAAGTGCCCATCAAACCCAACCCGCTTGGCAACCCCAGCCAGTGGTACCGGGTCTTGATTGGAGGAGAACATTTCTTTGACGGCTTCGGCTTCGACGCCTACCGCAGCCTATTCAACTGGCCGGTGATCGGCATGGATCAACGTGAGAAACTGCATCCGCCCCGTCATCCTCTTTTGCCTTTTCTGGAGAAATTGAGTCGCCAACTGCCGCCAAAATGGGACTGGGAGCGAAACGATTACGCGCCCAACGACGACTGGCTGCTCTGGGATTTGAAGCCGGCTCCGGAGACCGGTGGGGCTATCACCTCCCCGCATCTCTACCAGGGTTATGCAAAAAAGGAGGCAGAGTAAATACTTTGCGGGTTCCTAAAGAACCAGAATCGTCTCGTCTTGTTAGCGCATTATAAAAATACCAAGGAGGTAAACCCATGCCCCAAGGACCCTGGACGCGTATCCGCCCCCTGCAGATCGGCGAAGTGGACATGTATACCGCCGCAGCCTACAAGCACGGCGAAATCACTTGGGGAGGCTTTCCCAATAACCTGATGAAGATGATGGGACACTGCCCTTCCCTGGCCATCACGGAAGTAGCTTACGCCAACTCTTTCATCTTTGATATCGATGTGTTCGTTGACGGCAAGCAGTTCGCCGGCTTCCTGGACCGCCCCCTGAAGGAGCTGTGCATCAGCCGCACTTCCCTGTATAACCGCAGCCACTATTCGGTTACCCATCACTCCGCCATCGGCTATGTGCTCTTTAAAAATCTGCAGCGGGAAGAGGAAGGCCATCGTAAGTATCTGCATCTGCACGAACATGCAAGTCATCGCCAGATCTATACCGCGCGGGAGAACGCTTGTCTGGATTATGCCGTGAAGGTCAGCCGCGACCCCCACGAAGTGACGGATGCGGAGTTCCAGGCCCTGAAGGCGGCGTTGGGGCAATATAACCGCGGCGCCGCCCCGGCCGCAGAAATGACTGATTTTGACCGGCGATTCATAAAAAAATGGGCCAATTACTCCGACGAGCAGCACGCGGCCTTAGTGGACTCCCAGTTAGTAGAGCTTACCTGGCTGATCGGCCAATTTTGCCTGTTGAATCGCTGGTTCACGGTGCTGCAAGTGCCCGATGAAGGACCCCAGGATGAGACAAATTTTTTGGCCTTCTATGAAGCCAATGTGCCCGCCGACATCCGGGCCCGCAACGAAGCGCTGCTGAAGGGGGAATTCTAAGTTTTGCGGGAAGGAAGTGATCTCGCTGGCCGGGGGACCCCCAGGGCCCAACCTGAGGTCCATCTCCACCCCCCCCCCGGCCAGGGGGAGGCGTGTTTCCGGAGATTGGCATCTACGAGTAAAATCAAGAGTGGTTCAAGTTTCATCGCGGGTTACTTTATTTCAGTCCGGCAGAACTTCAGGATTGCTGCCATGATTGCTTTGAGAGGAGGATGCCATGGCAAAGACCAGGATAACGTTATTAGCAATAATGTTATTTACATGTCTTTACGGTGCCATCCCCTGCCAGGCCCTGGATAAGGACAAGATTCCGCCGGAGATAGGCACCCTTTGGCCAGCCGAAGAGGAGATCCTCAAACAAGTTGCAACCGGGAAGCCCGCGGACCTGGAGAAGGTCTTCGGTCAGGGAGAGAAAAAGCGTCAGGTTCGGGCAAATTTTCTGGTGTTATTACTCACTAATAAGTTGCCAGGAGTCGAAGTCCCCAGCGTAGGCGTAAAAATACAAAATGCCATAATCATAGATCGCATTGATTTAGAGTTTGCTGAAATTCCATTTGAAGTCAGAATCATTGATTGTAAAATTGAAGGAGATCTTTATTTAAAGGATAGCCATTTAAAACATAATTTACAAATTATTGGCAAAAAATCGTGCTTAGAGAAAGATGCAGATTTTTTGAGAATGGTGGTTGACAAAAATGCTTATTTCAACAACACAACGTTTAAAGGAAAAGTTAATTTTAGTGCTGTGGAAATCGGTAAAGATTTTAGTATAACAAATTGTCACTTTGGAAATGAGGAAAGCATTTTTACAGAACTCGAAGTTGGACGAAATATTTATCTGAATGAAGCAGAATTCCTAGGGCCGGTAGACTTTCAAAGAGTTAAAGTAGGCGGAGATTTAAATGCAGATGCGGTAAAATTTCTTAACAAGGCCAAGGCCAACTTTAACAATTTAATCGTAAGTGGAGGCGCTCTTTTCCCGGAAACTAAGTTTTACGGTGGTGTTTCGTTAGAATGGGCCCGAATGAAGCATCTCGAGCTGATAAATGGAGTAAGCGCCCCGGATATTAATTTGCGTGGGGCTTTAATTGAAGATGGCCTGACAATAAGCAATGCAGAGATGGATAATCTTCAATCACAGAGATTAAATGTGAAATTAGCCGAATTGCAAAACATTACTATTAATAAAACAGTTGATTTGAGAGACAGCATCCTTTCTTCGCTTAAAATGATCGATGTAAGATGGCCTAAGAATCAAGGAAAGCAAGACAGCATCTTGTTAGATGGGCTAACTTATAACTACATTACTGTTGGCGAGCCCCAAGATTACAAGAAGATTACGGAACCGTTGTATTGTAGTCGATTTAATGTCGAGAATTACTTCCGGTTGGAGACCTTTCTCACGGGCTTGGGCCAAGAAGACTGGGCCGACCAGGTTTATATCAGCAGGAAGGACCAGGAACTAGAGCAAAAAGCCTGGTGGAACCCCGAGCGGTGGCTAATAAAAATTTTCTGGGGTTGGCTGGCTGGTTATGGCCGCAAGCCGTTTCGGATTTTTTGGCCGGCTTTGGTTATTGTGCTTATTGGAATGTATTTTAACGATCCTCAATACCTCGAAGAAGCTGAATGGCCTAAGAAAAATAAGGCATATGCTCTGTTGGGAAGGTTAATGCTGAGTATCGAACAATTTATGCCTATGGTGGATTTAGGCTTGGCGAAAAAATGGAACCCCCCGGAGACCTCATGGCATCGTTCCGCCTTTATTCATGGGCAAAGGCTATTAGGATGGATTTTGATCCCGCTATTGGTGACAGCTATCTATACACAATTTAAAGGATTGAAAGGGTAAGTTTAAGGTCGGGCCCCCCAAGCCTTTTTATTGCGGGACCTTTACGTCCCTCATACCCAACAAGGGAACTTCTCCACAGACCGACTACTCTAACCTAACTTGTAGCAAATGTGAATTTGTCAACCCTCTGTCCATGACACTCCGCTGGTGATGATGCGGGATTAGTTAGGGGATTTTGGTTTTCCGGGAAAAACCCGCAGCTCCCGGGCCAAATTTCTCCCCTGGAAGCATCTATCCAGCCTCTGTGACTTTTTCCTGAGTTGGCCAGACGAAGGCCAAGCCATAGTTGGAAGGTACGACGATAGTTTGGCTGGCGCCGTCGGCTGGAACCACGAGCACCTGGACCCGGTCGATCATCTCCTGCCACGCGCCTGCCTTGGGAAACGGCACCCTTACTGTACCGGCCGTGTCTGAGAAATTAAGGAACACCATGACAAACTCTTCGGCCGCGGTCGACGTCGCCGGAGCGTGGCGATGGTAGGCGATGATCTGGTTGCCTTGCAAAGACTGTTGATAATAATAATAAGACTCGCGGCTCCGCAAGGCGCGGTAGGTGCGGCGTAGCCAGCCAAGCCTACGGTAGAGGCGGATGAGCGGGGAGCCGTGGTCATCATAAAAGAATTCCCAGTGCACGTCCCGGCGCAAACCGATGCGCGCCGACCCGGCGCTTGGCAGATTATAATTGTCCGCGAACTCCTGTCCCTGCCAGATCATGGGAATGCCCTGCAGGGTGTACAGCGCAATAGCAAACGGCTGTAATTTATAAAAGCGGCTGCGGTCGCCCGGCGGGAAAAGGCCGTCGGACTGGGTTCCTCCAAACACAATTAGCTGGCTGTGGTCATGGGTCTCCAGATATTGAAAGGGCGCTACCGGCATTTCCACCGGCTGACCTGCGGCGTTGGTAACCGTTTTGATATCCGGGTAGCCGCTAAAGCACGTATCCAGCAGGTGGGCGAAGTCGCTGTCAACGTAATGCCGCTGCGTCATGTCCTCGGCCTTGTTCAATAATTCATCTTGCCAGGCGCAACTCGTGTAGGTATTGCGCAGTACGTCCCGTGCTTTGGATAACGCCTCGGCGCACTGGATGATGCGGCTGTAACTGCCGGAGCCTTGTTGGAACCTGGGAATCCCGAGGGAATACTGATAGGTATCATATGCCAGCTTGGCATAAGCCTTGTCAGTGGGTCCGGTATAGAGATCTGTGACTTCATCATAGCGAAACCCATCGACATGGTATTCGTCCAGCCATAAGCGATTGGCGGTGGCGTAGTATTCCTGGGTGAAAGGCTGAGAGAAATCGGCTTGCGGACCGAAGGGACCGCTATCCCCGATCATCGGATTGGGCACCTTGGGGGCCCCATTGGTAGCGTTCACATCATCGTAGACGAGCTTATAAGGAAACATCGGGTCGACGTGCTGATAGACCACGTCCAGGATTACTGCTATACCTACGGCGTGGCAGGCTTCGACAAGCTGCTTCAGGCCTTCGGGGCCGCCGAACCGGGCGTGCGGAGCGAAGTAATGGAGTGGGCCATAGCCCCAGTCGAAATCGAGTTTGACGCTGGTGACTGGCATGAGCTCCAGGCAGTTGATACCCAGGCTTTGAAGATAACTCAGCCGTTCGACAACGCCATTAAACGTGTCGTTGAACTCCTCCACCTGCAATTCATACACGACGAGATCATCCAGCTCGGGGGTCTTGTAGGCCGCGTCCGTCCAATTGAAAGGAGTCTTGGCCCGGCTTAATGTGAAGGCCGACAGGCTGCCGATATCGGTGGCGCGTGCAAATGGATCGGTGAACCAACGGGTGAGAAGTTGGCGACTTCCGCCGGGCGGAGTCCACCACAATTGGTAGCGGTAGAGATAAGTGCCCTCTTGTCCGAAGTGAGTGCCCGGCAAAACCTGAATGGTTAAGGTCCGAGTCCAGAGATCCAGCGGGTGCCCATTCTGCCAGGCAAGGGAAAAGTCCTGGGCGGGAATTTGGGGATCGAAGCGGTCGTCCCGGTGGATAATCTTCACGACCACCTCAAATCCGTCGGCCGAACGGATGCCGGGAAGATACAGGCCGAAGTGGACACTGAAATTTCCGGAAGGATCGATGGAACCGAAGGCGCCAACTTCATCGAGATTTATCATACCCTAAACCTCCTGGGACTAAACCCTGAAGCAATCACCGGGATAACCAGGAGGTGTCGAGTATTTGCGGAACTGCCCAGACTGCCCTGGTTCCCTGCGGCGGCCACGGTGAATACCCCTTGCTGGGCGGCACGATCCAGTGCTTCTTCTAACCAGCGCTCGGGTGGGTTGCAAGGCTAATCAGAAATTCTTTTGAGACCTTCCCTGCTTCTTTCCAGGCTCCAACGGTTGTTCTCCCTGTTCAGTCCATAGAGCCTCGGCGCTTTCAAAGCTCTCCCCGACGGCACCGAAGCCGGTCCCTTGGGCATAAATGACCTTGATTCACCTTCAGACCTGGCTCGTCAGAAACAGTCCGATTCACTTCTTCTCCCAAGGCGGTGGGGAAATCCGCCTTCAAACACGGGAGCATTTTGCCGAACCATCACCTAATTTGCTGCCACCTGGATTGTGTTGCGGTGCCCCTACTCTGGTCCGTGAATCAACCCGCATTTTGGGGCCAATTACCCCTTTGGAGACGACGGGGGAGCAAGGAAGGATCACTATTGGTAAAAATGGGCCAATCCAGGCGCAAAAATTCTGCAAGGTTAAGAAAGGTAGGCCAGTAGCATTTTACCTGGTTGCTCCGGCCCTCCATTCACTGATAAAAATATTCCTTTCCCCCCCTCTCTACCTTTACCAAGGATGAGGCCATAAACCCTCGCAGATAATAAATTAATCATCAAAATTTTCAGGTCAATTCTTCAATTCGGATAACTAGGGCCCCCCGGGGCTACCTTGCTTTTTCCTTCATTATCTCGGGCTGTTGGGAGCGAGCGATTTTTATTTGGTTGGATGGCTCCTTCTTCTCCATTGCTCTTGGCCCCTGCATTTCTTTGAACGCCGCCGCGAGAAAGGCCTGTGCTGGTAATCGCTGTAACGGGAATGAGGGGGAGGGCCAGGGATTACCATGCGGCCTCAATGCTCATTGCGGGTTCCCCCCTTGGAGCAGGGGCCGGAGCTTTTCTGCTTTCCCCTCTGCCAGAGGGCACGCAAAGACACAACCTCCTCCCTTTTACCCCCATTTTCCCGGCCTGGGTTGGAAATAGGGTTGTAATTAAAAAGAGAGGGGGTGAGCTATTTAGCCTAACTCCTTGATTTATATGGGGTGAATGACGGGGCTTAAACCTGCTGGGGGCGGGTTTATAACCCGCCCCTCTGCATTGGGGGAATTTTTTAGGGGGCCAGCCCCGCCTTACCGGCTGGTCGCCGGAGGATTGGCCTGGCTCTTGGGCTGATTGCCGCTGCAGGCGCTCCGGGGCGCCTGGGAATCCTTCTGTTGCGGAGCGGGGCAATTCTGTTTCCCCTGGTTAGGGGGAGGATTGACCGCGCAGGTCCCACCCGGCCCAGGCGTGCACAACTGGTTGCCCTGCCCCGCCGGGCGGGTCCCCTGGCCGCCGCCCTGGTTTTGGGCCAGTGCGGGCCCAGCCAGGAGCATCACCCCGGCCAAGGCCAGCGCCCAGACGCTGGTAAAGCACCATCTATTCTTCATGAAATTCCTTTCCATCTCGAAGTCTTCCCCACCCGTGAACCTTAATCAGGAACGCCCGGCCCCTTGGGGGCAGCTGGTATGCCAGGGCCCACACCGGGTCCCATCCTGGGGCCCGGCCAGGGGCCCGGCCAGGGGCCCGGCCAGCCCGGGGGACCGCAGGATCCTGCCAGGGCCTGGTTCAGGCGGCCCTGAATCAGATCCAGGAAGGCGACTTTTTGTTCGGGTTTCAACCCTTTCCGAATCTCCAGCAAAAACCGCATCTGCTCCTCTTCCAGCTCGCCCTGGAGGGCGCTGATCTCCCCGATCTTTACCCGCACTTCGGGCATGTCCGGAGTCTCACCCTTTAGTAGATCGAACAGCTCCTGGCGCTTTAGGAACAAGGCGTTGCGGATTTCGGCGATCTTGGCCCGGTGCTCCGGCAACAGGCCGCGCAGGGCCTGGCGCTGGGAGTCTTCCAACTTCAGAGCGCCCCACAGGGCCCGCATGGGCAGAGGGGGTGGCATTCCATGGTACAGCCTTTGCTCCCGGTCTTGATAGCGGAGATAGACAAAGGCGCCTATGGTCCCGAAGTTCAAGGCCAAAGAAAAAATTACCAGATATAAAAGCCAGTTGCGCTTCACTTGCCGTTGCCCTTGACCTCGTCCCCCTGATAGGAGGCGAGAACCGTCCCCATGGATCCCTGGGGAAAGTCATAAAAAGCATCCAGGCTGGCCACTTCCGGTTCGACGCCGGTTTCCTGGGTCAGCGGATAAAAATCCCGGCCCATCGTGCCTCCCAGCAGGATTCCCAGGACCAGGGAGGCGGCCAGGGCCAGGGACTGCCAGCCGCGGCGAGGCGGCCGCGGCAGCCGGGCCCTCACCTTTTCCGGCAGCCCCGGGGGCAGCGCCGCCTCGGGCAAGGAC
>Ga0181533_1004335_pt1 | contig 14598 bp, 13 predicted proteins | sample PEATcosm2014_Bin_45_FD_119772 | JGI IMG/M metagenome (GOLD analysis project Ga0181533, IMG submission 119772) | Peatland microbial communities from MTU Mesocosm Facility, Houghton, MI, USA - PEATcosm2014_Bin11_60_metaG | ecosystem: Environmental > Terrestrial > Soil > Wetlands > Peat | place... | reverse complement strand
GGCGAAGAGCGAGGGCCGGTCACTAGCGACATCGGTCGAACCGCCGGATAGCTGCGCGCCGGTCTCCCCGCAAGGGTCAAGATCGGTGCGATTCTGACCCCCGGCCGCGTTATATCAGCTGCCGAAGTCGCTGATCTCTTTCCGACCGCCCGCGTCATTGCTGACTACGATGAGGTTGCCCTAACCGAGTGGGATGCTCTCGTCACCACCAGCGGGGTTGACCGAGCTCAACGAGCGCTCCCTACGGTGATCATCCCCAAGGAGGTCCGTCCGGGCGATTCCATCGCCCCTCTCGCGCGCAACGATATTGGCGGCCGAATCTGAGGCTCCTTGTGAACCTCAGTCTGCGGAGGGGGTCGCAACAACCGCAGCAACGGCGGTGTGCGAGCGCGGGGATGGCGGCTGGTGGGACCGTACGCGCGCCTCCCAGAACCCCAACCTCACTCGGAAGCGGTCAGCCTGGGCGACGACCACCGGGACGTTGGTCAGCTCAACCTCTCGCCGGGCCTGGCGTGACTGGGTAGCCATGAGCTGGCGGATGCGCTCGAGGACGGCTTCCTCCATGGCCAGGATCTCGGTGTAGATGCCTCTCCAGAAGAGCGCCAGCTCGAGGGAGGCGGTCGCCGGGTCGGGTTCATCGTCCATGCCTATGGAGACATCCCCTCCCCGGGTCGCGGCGACGATATCGGGTCGGGGCTGGTGGAGGTCCATGGGGCTTGGATACACCGACCGCCGCAAGAAGATCAGCAACTGACCGCGCTCGGGGGCAAGCGGGCCTGGCTGGTCGGCCTCCGGGATGACCCGTACGGGCGTGCTGTATAGTCAGGACATAGTGGCAAGTGAAGCAAACACTCCAGTCCGGGGCCCCCTCGAAGGAGAGGACATCGCAACCGAACACTGGGAGGACGCGCGCCACTGGATGAGCATCTACGACGACCTGATCCGCTTCAAGCTGGGCCTGCTCGAACGGGTGAGGAGGGAGTTGCCGAAGCTGCATCCTGTGGCCCGCGGTGCGGCCGACGCTGACGTTGCCTTCATCGAGGCCCAGATGGCCGGCTACCACGCCCGGCTCGACCTCTGGTACCAGCGGGTGTGGCAGCTCCACGGCTTGTGGCTGGATCCCGATGGTCGGGTGGTGCGCCACAAGGGGAAGGAGGCCGCGCTCACCGTGCGGGAGTTCGAGCTCCTGCAGTTCCTGCTGGAGCATCCTCACCGCTTCTACACCACGGCACAGATCGCGGGATATGCCTGGTCAGATGCCGCACTGATGCCCGAGGAGGTCCGCAACTACATCACGCGGGTCAGGAGGATCCTGGCTCGGCTGGAGATCCCCTGTGACCTGATCAACCGACCCGGTCGCGGCTATTCCCTGACCTTTCGGAATGCGGACTAAAGCTCTCCAGGAGCGCCACGAGCAAGCCGCTGTCGTCTTCGCCGAGGGCGTCCCGTCCGGCCCGGGTAGCCGTCCAGCTGGGGGTCAACCGGCAGGCCACCAGCACCTGGTTCGGGCTCTGCCGGGGTCGGCAAGCCCGACCGTTCCGTCCCCGGGAACGGTCTCCCAGTAGCCGGGACAGGCCCACGTGCCCCCGGCGGTTGCGATCGTCGCCCCCGCCGCGGGATGTGAGGCCCGGAGCCCGCCTACTTTTTGACGGCGTTAACCGCGACGTTCTGTGTGATCCGATTCCCAAGGTGCCGACGAAGTCCCACACGTAGCCCCTGTTACATCACGTTGCGTTACCGGCTGTATGACGGAACGACTACGTGACCAGGGTCGCTGGGGGAGCCGGACGCGCAGCGTCGGTCTGGGCCAAGTCCTGCTTTACCTCAGTTACGAGGTTGCCCAGGGTGCCCCGGAAGTGTGCCAAGGCGAGATCTATGCGAAAATCGAAGGAGCCCGAAAGTGCCGCGCCATAGTGGATAGTCGTTGGCTCCTGGCGGTTCGACACTGAGAAACTGGTAGAACCTTCGCTATCGGAGTGCTCGAAGCCGATCAGTTTTGCGAACGCGCACTCTCGCGTCTGCTGGCCACCCTGAAAGACCACTCGCTGATTCGTGATGAACACCGTCCCCGTATCGATGGCCGTGGGTGCCGGCGCACCTTGCACCAAGTGACCCCGAGTCACACCGACGCGGTAGCGGACAGAACGGCCATGTATGCTCCCGACGGGGATCGAGGCACCTTGGGAATGACCCTTCCACTGGCCCCGACCCCGTCGCCCCTCAATCAGGTCAGCTCCGGTCACCTTGTAGAAGACCGTCTCACCAGGTTTGAGCATGATCTCATTTGAGCCCAGGCCGTTGAAGCTCTCTGCAAGTTGGAGAAGCTGCGCCAAGCCGTCGTGCTGCGCTTGCCACTCGCCGAGGGCCTGCTGGTATGCCTTGGCCACCTCCTTCGCTCGATGCTTCTCGAACACGCTCCGTGCCTCCCGTCGACGAGTCGTTGGCCTGGGCTCTGGGCTGAGTGTACACGCGGACTGAGGCTCCGAATTGACGCCCGGCGCCATCCGCAGGGCGGCCGGTGTCATCCAATCGCTCCAAGCCAGTCGGGCTGCCGGGTGCTGGGCGACCCGGCCCCGGCCAGTGGGACGTCCGGCCTTCCTAACGCCGAGCTGCGCGCCCTGCCCGTAGGCGTGACCGAGCCCGCGCCGAAACGCGGACAGATCGTCGCGATCCCGGCACCAGGCTCAGGGAACGTCGCAGTCGTCGAGATCCTCTTCGGGCCGGCGGGCCCACGGCCGGGGCCGCTTGTCTTTTGATGCGGCATACGACGTCGCGACACTGGTACGTCCCGACGGGAGCGTGCTCCGCGTCGTCGCTGTGCAACGGCCATTCGACGAGGCGACTCGCGTGCGCCTTGAGCGGCAGAAGGCTGACGCTCTGTCGCGCGTGCCGGAGGACTGGTGGCCGACCGTCGCGGCGCCGAGGGGTATCTTCCTGTGTGCACACGACGACGGCGTCAGGTTCGTCCTCGACGCAGCGGCCGAAAAGGCGCCCGTCTGAGCCTCCACGGCCCAACTCGCGCCGCCGAAGTATCACGGGCCTTCCCGTCGCCGTTCTGACCCTCCTGGGCGCTCTGGCCGACACCTCAGGCGAGTATCACGGGCCGTCCCCGCCGTTCTAGCCCCGTCCGGGGTCTGGTCGCTGGAGCATCCCATCGCCACCACCTTCGCCCTCGCGATGGTGATCATCATCGTCGTCGCGCCAATCTACGTGCGCCTCCACAGCCACAGCACCCGGTGAGCCGCCGGCGCCGTCAGCTCTCGGTCAGAAGCCGGGGAAGACGGCGCGAAGGTCGTCGAGGGTGACGGTGGGCGAGTCGAGCCGCAGCGGTGGCGTGTGTGCCGGATCGAGCCGGCCGTACACGAGCCGGAAGAGCGCCTCGGCCGGCAGCTGCAGCGAGCCGGTCGTCTCCTGCTCGGCCCAGGGCTCGAGGCGCACCCCGTCGGCGACCAGGACGAAGCGGCGCTCGGGATTGCTCGTCGACACCGAGAGGGTCGCCGGCTGCGCTGCGGGTTTGCCCACGCGGGTCGCCATCGCCGGCAGGTAGTCGACGAGGACCGCCGCGGCGTCCGGGGCGAGCACGGCTCCGAGGTCCAGGGCGACGGCGACGTCCCAGGTGTGCACAGCGTGCTCGGAGAGGCGCGCGGTCAGCAAGCCGGCGAAGTCGAGCTCTCTGCCCATGGCGGAGACGTGAAACGCCGCCGCCAGCGACGGTTCGATGGTTTCCAAGCGGCGCACCAGGCGTTCGTTGGCGTCGACGCTCTCGGCGACCTGGGCCGAGGGTGGGAGAGCGTCCCATCTCTGCCAGACCGGCAGGATCGTCTCCCGGCCCGGCGGTGGGGTCCCGGTCAGGCCTGCATCCAGGAGCAGCGAGAAGAGCTCGGCCTGGTTGCCGAGGTGCGAGAGCACCTGGGCGATCGTCCACTCGCTGGCGTACGAGGGGGCGGTGACCTGGTCCGCCGTCAGGCCAGCCACCAGCGACCTCAATCGGTCATGCGAGGTGCGAACGGCGGCGAGCGCGAGTTCGGCCTCCCGCATGCCATTCCCTCCGGTCATGGGGTGGTCCCGCCTCCGGCGTTGCGATCGCCCACGCGCACCAGGCCGAGCGAGGCTCCCTCGGTGCCGGTCGCCGTGCCCGTGGGGGTCTCCGTGAAGCCGACGCTCTCGTCAACGCCCTCGAGCATCGGGGCGACCCGGGTGCGCAGCGGGACCTCCTTGATCAGGCAGACGAGCACGAAGGCGATCACGGCGAACGGGACCCCGGCGAGGAAGACGGAACCGAGCGACTGGGCAAAGGCGTGGACCACGCCGCTGTGGATCGCGGCCGGCAGCTTGTCCAGGACCTGGGGGCTGGCGTTGCCGATGCCTCCCGACAGTCCGCCGAGGTGGAAGCCCTTGGGCAGGTCCTTGACCAGCTTGGCGATCAGCACGTTGCTGAAGATGGTGCCGAAGATCGGCACCCCGATCGATCCGCCCATGGAGCGGAAGAACGTCGCCGTCGACGTGGCGGTGCCCAGATCCTTCTGCGCCACGCTGTTCTGCACCACCACCACCAGCACCTGCATGACGCCGCCCAGGCCAAGGCCCAGCACCACCATGTAGGCGGCAGTCACGATCTGGGGCGTGGACGCGCTCATCGTGGAGAGCAGGTAGAGGCCGACCACCGTGATCGCCGTGCCCACGATCGGCCAGATCTTGTACCGCCCGGTCCGGCTGATCAGCTGGCCGCTCACGATCGAGGTGATGAGCAGCCCCACCATCATCGGGACGAGGAGCAGGCCCGAGTTGGTGGCCCCCTCGCCCTTGACGATCTGCAGGTACTGGGGGAGGAACACGATCGAGCCGAAGAGCGCCAGGCCGATGATGAAGCCTGCTGTGTTGGTCACGGCAAAGACGGAGTTGCGGAACAGCCGCAGCGGCAGGATGGGCTCCGGTGCCCGCCGCTCAACCTGGATGAATGCCCCCAGCAGCGCCACGGAGGCCAGGCCGAGTCCGAGGGTCTGACCCGACGCCCACGGATACTCGGTCCCACCCCAGGTGGTGAGGAGGACGATGCAGGTGACCCCGGCACCGAGCAGGGCGGCACCCAGGTAGTCGATGCGGTGCTCACGGCGCTGGCGGGGCAGGTGCAGAACCAGTCCCGTCGCCACCAGGGCGGCCACTCCGATGGGGACGTTGATGTAGAAGACCCAGCGCCACGTGGCGTGGTCGACGAGGAAGCCGCCGAGCAGAGGCCCGGCCACCGTGGCCAGACCGAAGACGGCGCCGAAGTATCCCATGTAGCGGCCCCGCTCGCGCGGGGAGACGATGTCGCCGATGATCGCCTGGGAACCGACCATCAGCCCACCCGCACCGATGCCCTGGAGGGCGCGGAAACCGATCAGCTCGGCCATGTTCTGGGAGAGGCCGCAGAGCATCGAGCCGACCAGGAAGATGACGATCGCGCCCTGGAAGATCCGCTTTCGCCCGTATAGGTCCCCGATTCTCCCGTAGAGCGGGGTGGAGATGGTCGAGGTCAGGATGTAGGCGGTCACCACCCAGGAGAGCTGGGTGAGGCCGCCCAGGTCGCCCACGATGGTGGGCAGAGCCGTGGCGACGATGGTCTGGTCGAGGGCGGCGATCAGCATCGCCAGCATCAGGGCGCCGAAGACCACCATGAGGCGCCGCCGCTCGGCGGCGGGACGGGGGTCGATCATCAGAGCGGAGATGGCGGAGCTCACGCGGCGCTCTCCTCCGCGGATGCGAGCACATCGTGACGTCGGTACAGGCGTGACGGCCACCACGTCCACCGCCCCACCAGCACCACGAAGGCGGGCACCATGATGGTCCGCACGAAGAAGGTGTCCATCAGAATCCCGGCGGCGATCCCGAAGCCGACCTGCTGGATCTCCCCGGCCTGAGCCGACCCTCCGGCGGCGACGCCGAGCACGGCGAAGGTGCCGCCGAGCACCAGCCCGGCTGTGGTGACGGTGGTCCCCGTCACCCCTATGGCCTTCTTCACCGCTTCTCGCAGCGGCAGCGCTTGGGACTCCTCGCGGATCCTCGTCATCACCAGCACGTTGTAGTCCGAGCCCAGTGCCATCAGGAAGACGAACATGAGGAAGGGCATGATGAACTGGACCCCGCTCTGGCCTCCGAGATGGACAAAGACCAGACCCACCAGGCCCAGGGCGGCGAGGTAGGAGAGGACGACGCTCGGGACCAGGAAGAAGGACGCGGTCCCGCTGCGCAGGACGATGGCGAGGAGCAGGGCGATGATAATCGCCACCGTCGGGATGATGTGGATGAGGTCGTTCTGGGAGATGTTCTCGACGTCATAGGCGAAGGCGTCGAGGCTGAAGATGCCGCTGTCCGCCGCCCCCGCGCCGTGGGCCGCGGCGGTCGTGTCCGCTCGGAGAGTCGGGATGTTGGCGCTCGCCGCCGGGCTTCCCGCCGGCCCGACCGTGGGGACGACCGCAAACACCACGGTCCGCGCGTCGCTGCTGACGAAGCTCGCGAGAGCGCCATCGACCTGCGCCTCCGCCGGCGGAAGGGCGGCGAGCGCCGTCGGGTTCAGCGGCCAGCCCAGCGTCTGGTGCAGGGCCGTGATCTCCGTCGCCGTCAGGGTCACCCCGGTCGGCCCGTTGGGGTCGAGCGGCCCGATCACGCTGCGGAAGCCCGGCGACGCCTGCAGGCCGTGCTGCGCCGTCACCAGCTCGGTGGGATCGTCGAAGACGGGGTTGGAGAAATGCATGACCACCTCGGTCGAGGTGATCGTCCCAGCGGAGGGGAAGTGCTTGTTGAGGACCGCCTGGCCGACCGCCGAGTCGCTGCCCGCCGGCCCGGAGGCCTCGTCGCCGAATCCCGCCGTGGTCGTGCCCACCGAGCCCACGGCCAGAGCAGCGAAGATCCCTATCCCCGCGATCGCGGTGACCATCGGGCGCCGGACAAAGGCGGCGGCAACCCGCCCCCAGAAGCCCACCTGTGGGGTCGAGCGGACCTCGAGGTTGCTGGGCCAGAAGACCGCGCGGCCGAGAATGGCGAGCAGGGCCGGGAGCAGGGTGAGACCGGCGAGGAGCATCAGTCCGATCCCGATGGCGAGCGCGGGGCCGAGCCCCTGGTAGAAGCCGAACTGCGCGATCACCAGGCTGAGCAGGGCGCCGATCACGATCAGCGCGGAGAAGGTGATGGATTCCCCCACGGTCTCGACGGCGCGCACCACTGCGTCGCGGGGGGCGAGACCGCGCCGGATCTCCTCCCGGACTCGAAAGACGAGGAAGAGGCCGTAGTCGGTGCCCGCCCCCAGGACGAGGACCACGAGGATCAGCTCCGTGATGACGGAGACCTGAACGCCGATGTGGGAGGCGGCCGCGATCACCGGTCCCGCCAGCGCCAGCACCAGACCGGCTGGAAGCAGGGTCACGAGGGGTGCGAGCAGAGCCCGGAAGGCGAAGAGCAGCAGGACGATGATGAAGACGACGGAGAGCAGCTGGGTGGCGTTCTGGGAGTGGGCGGAGGCGGTGTCGGCGTCCGTTGCGGTCGCCAGCTGCCCGGTCAGGTTGAACTGGAGCCCGCTGGGGGCTCCCAGCTTCGAGAAGTCGCTGCGGATGGAGTCGACGAGCGTCGTCCCGGCGCCACCGCCGTACTGGGGGACGTTGGCTTGGATCAGGGCCTGGGTGGCCTCGCCGTCGCTCGACGTCCCGAGGGCGCGGGCGGTGACGACGTTGGGCAGCTCCCTGATCTTGGCGACGAGTGACGTGAACGCGAGCTTGTCGCCGGCGCTCAGCGGGCTGCCGCTGCGAGAGGCGACCAGGGTGGCGGTGGCGAGGTTGGAGTTCTCGAAGGGGTCGAGCAGCTGGGCCGCGTGCATGCTGGGCGAGTTCGCCGGCAGGAAGCCGCTCTCGGTGTCCTTCGCCACCGAGCCCAGCCCTGGCAGGGCGGCCACGCAGACGACCGTGATGACCAGCCAGGCGACGACGATCAGGTACCGGAAACGGACGTCGAACCTGCCGAGGTCGGAGTACAGCCGTCTCACCCCGCGCACTCCCCACCCAGCGGCGGTGCGATCTTGGCGAGGAGCTCGACGAGCGTCGTCAGCTCCGCGTCGGTGAGAGCTTCGGTGACCGCGGCGAGCCCGCGCAGGTGGAGGTGGAGCATGTCCTCGAACCTCTCCCGCGCCGCCCCGGTGAGCTGGACGCGGACGAGGCGCCGGTCCTCGTCCTCCCGGAGGCGCTCGACCAGCCCCACCTTCACCAGCCGGTCGACCAGCTGGGTGGCCGAGCTGGGCGTGATCGACTGCGCCTCGGCCAGCTGGTGCATGGAGAGCCCGGTCCTGCTCTGATGGAGCAGCATCAGCGCCTCGAGCTGGGAGGCGGTGACCTCCTCCATGGTCTCCTGCATGCGGACCCGGGCGTCCGCCGGGATGGTCGCCCGGAAGCGATGCCGGAGCGCCGCCTGGAGGCCGGCCAGCCGCTGCAGAAGGTCTTCCCTCTCGGCGAGGGGGGCGGGCTCGGTGGCCACTGGTTCGTTCCTCAGATAGTCGGGTACCCTAAGTATGTGACATCCGAAGCTTAGCGTGTCAAGGCGCGAGGCCGTGACCGACGTGACCGTCCGGTCACGGCCTCGCCGCGTTGCACCTGCCGCCGAGAGCGCCGCTCGGGTGGTCCCCGTGCCGCGCGCCCCGCCCCGCGGGCGGCTGGAACCGGGCCGCCGGGGTGGCGCATGGGGGCGCGGCGTTTGACGCCGCCCGGCCCTGTGCTGTCATCCCCTTGACTTAGCGTGGCTAGGTCTTATTTGTGTTGGGGCTTTCAGTGTGGCTACGGCTAAGGGCGGCAGTTCGATCATACGGGCGAAGGGGCAGGACACTCCATACCCGGCGCCACCCGCTCGGTGGGAGCGAAACGTAAGCAACTCGGCCACCGGCCTGCAATAGACTGAGCCCATGGCCGCCGCGCCCGACTCGCGCCACCGCCTCCAACGCCCCGTGTCGCAGCGCACGACGGCAGCTGACCGGCGCGCCTGGACACGGGCGCTGGAGATTGTGGTGGAGCGCGAACGCCCCGTCCTCGAGGCGCTCGCGGCCAGCGACCGCGGGGGCCTGCAAGGGGCTGGTGGAGGCCCGCCGGAGGCGGATCAGCCGCCGCCTCGCCGGGGTCGGTGACCTCACCTTCCGGTCCTCCTCACATACGGCTATAGAGAGAATCTCGGCCTACCGGCAGCCGGAGCCGCTCGCGCAGGTGACGGCGTTGAGGTCCGTCTCGCCGCTGCCGGAGGGTGTCGGGGGCTGCCCATCAATGCGCAAATGTAGGTGGCAGCGGCTACTCTCTGGGTCCCCTTGCCCCGCGGTCCCTCGATGTGAATTGGTCTTGGCCCCGAAGAAGAGCAGCTAACGCGCCAAACGTGCTCGGCAGTGGTAGACTTTTCCCGGGGCTTTGGGCCGTACCGTCCAGTCCGCTCCAAGCCAAGCGCCTACCGCCCCGGGACATCCGGTTTGACAGCCCCGCGTCGTCGGGGTTGGCTTCCCTGGCCCGAGGACACGAAGGGGCGCAGGGCGAGTAGCACTACGCACGGCCCAGCCCCACCTCTCAGCGGCCATCAGGATCTCCCCAGCTGCGGCCAGTCAGCCTCCCACCCGCGGCCAAGCCACGCCCTGGGCGGTGACGCCCAGCCATCGCTAACCGGATGCAGGGCGGATCCAGCGCAGCTGCGGGGCCCACAGCCCCTGCGGGTACCAGCCGATCACGGCCGCTGGTCGGCGATAGGCTCCGCCCTCCGTAACCGTGCCGACACCAACGCCGGCGTAGAAGTGACCCGGAACCCCGGTCCTCTCAGCCATGCGGGAGACCCCAACCCCGGGTCCTCCCCGTCCACCCAGGAGACCCCAGATGCGCCCTGCCGCGGCTAGGCCCGCTCAGACCCATCAGGGGGAGCAGACGTGTACTTCCGATACCTGACCCGCGAGCTGCGCCGGCGCGTGCGGTCGGCAGCCGTCGTCGCCCTCGGCCTGGCGCTCGGCGTGGGCCTGGTGATCACCCTCATCGGGGCGATCGCCGGGGTGAACGCCGCGGACGGCCAGGTGCTGCAGTCCCTCTATGGCGTGGGCACCGACCTCACCGTGACCCAGGCCCCCGCCGCCGGGAGCGGACCGGTCCAGATCCACATTGCCGCGCCCTCGGGGGGCTCGGGGAGGATCTCGATTGCGGGACCCAGCGGATCGAGCAGCGGATCCGCCACCGGCGACCACGTGCTCCCCAACCCCGGGCTCACCACCATCAAGAGCAGCGAGGTGTCGGCCATCGACAGGCTCAAGGGGGTTGCGGGTGCCACAGGGTTCCTGCAGCTCAACGTCCTCGACATCACGAGCAGCGACAGCGTCTCCAATTTCACCCTGACTGGCATCGACCCCAGCACCCCCGGGCTGGGGCCCCTGAGCGCGAGCAATCTCAGCTCGGGGAGTGCGGCGGCGAAGACGTGGTTCGAGGATGCCGAGCAGAGCGAGCACGTGGTTCTGGTGAGCAGCGGCTATGCCAAGCAGGAGTCGCTCAAGGCCGGCTCCACCCTCACCCTCTCGGGCACCACGTACACAGTCGTCGGTGCGGTGTCCCTAGTGAGCGCGTCGTCCGCGGACGTCTACATCCCCCTCGGCCACGCGCAATCGCTGGCCGGTGACAGCAACGAGGTCAACACCATCGACGTGGCGGCCACCGACTCGTCGGAGATCTCGGCGGTTCAGTCCGAGATCCAGAAGCTGATGCCCTCGGCCACGGTCACCAGCGCCTCCGACCTGGCCAGCGACGTGTCGGGGTCGCTGAGCACCGCCTCCAACCTGGCCGGGACCCTGGGGCTGGCGGTGGCCATCGTGGTCCTGGCGGCGGCCTTCGTCCTGGCGGTGCTGCTCACCATGGGGTCGGTGACCCGGCGGGTGCGCGAGTTCGGGACCCTGAAGGCGATCGGATGGCGCAGCCGCCGCATCGTCGCCCAGGTGATGGGCGAGTCGCTGGTGCAGGGCGTGATCGGGGGCGGGCTCGGGGTGGGGGTGGGCTTCCTCGGCGCCTTCATCTTCACCAGGGTGGTCCCCACCCTGCAGGCGGAGGAGGGGCCCGGGAGCGGCTCCGCGGCGGTCAAGGCCTTCGGCGGCGGCCCGCAGTTGATCGGGGGAGGGCCCGTGAGCGGCTCCTCGTCGGGGAACGTCTCCACGACTTTCGGCAATGCTCTCCACCCCGTGAGCGTGCACATGACCGCGCCGCTCAGCCTCGAGATCCTGTTGGTGGCCATCGCCCTGGCCGTGGCCGGCGGGCTGATCGCCGGTGCCATCGGCGGCTGGCAGGCCTCGCGGCTACGTCCGGCCGCGGCGCTGCGCCGGGTGGAGTAGCCGGATGCTCACGACCCTCGCCGATCACGTCAGCGCGGGCGACGTCCCGTTCCCGGAGGCCTCCGATGTACCAGCTGCATGAGCTCTCCCGCGTCTACCGCAAGGGGCAGAGCAGCGTCGTCGCGCTGCGCGACGTGGACCTCGACCTCCAGGACGGCGAGTTCATCACATCCAAGGGCTCAGCGGGCACGGCAAGTCGACACTCCTCATGATGCTCGGCGCATGGACCGCCCCACCTCCGGACCCGTCCTCTTCGACGGACTAGCCCTGGGCGCCCTCCCCGAGTCCCGGCTGATGGACGTGCGCGGCCGGAGCTTCGGCTTCGTCTTCCAGAGCTACAACCTCATGCCCACTCTCACGGCGGCGGAGAACGTGGAGGCGGCGCTCGTGCCGCTGGGCGTGCCCTCGGTGCAGCGCAGGTCGCGGGCCCTTACGCGCTGGCCGAGGTCGAGTTGGAGGATCTGAGCCTGGCGCTGGCCGCCATCCATGCCAGGCACACCGTCCTTTACCGCTCCACCTTCGATGTGCTCTGATAACCGGTGGCCATGAGGCACTGGGTCCACGGGGAGATCGATTTCTTCGACCGCTGGTCGTCCAGCTACGACCGCCACGTCAGCCAGCGCTTCCTCTTCGAGCCCGTCCACCGTCAAGTGTGCGAGGCGCTCGTGGCCGGGGGTGCCCCCGGTACCATCGTCGACGTCGGCTGCGGCACGGGCCGCCTGCTGGAGGCGATCCATCACCGCTTTCCCGAGGCGGATCTGATAGGCATAGACCCATCCCAGGGGATGGTGCGCGTCGCCCGCTCTCGCTTCGCCGGGGTGCCCCGGATCCGCATCGAGCAGGCCGGGGCGCTCGACCTGCCCCTCGATCCGGCCAGCGTCGACGTGGTGACGACGACCCTCTCCTTCCACCACTGGAACGAGCAGAGCGCTTCGCTGCGCGAGGTCGGGCGGGTGCTGCGGCCCGGGGGACGGCTCCTCCTGGCCGACGTGCTGGCCATCGGCCTCGTCGGCCGCCTCCTCCGCCCCCTGCGGCGCCGGCACGGCGCTGTCTTCCGCGATGCCGCCGAACTGTCCGCGATGCTTCGGGCCGCCGGGTTCGCGTCCTGGCGGGGACGCCACGTCTTCAGTCCCGCCGTCCCCGTCTTCCTCGTCGAGGCCAGGGTCGGCAGGCTCGGGCGCTGACAGGCGATTCCCGCGGCGACGCCGCGGACGCCGTCCGTCAAAACCGTTACGGGTCCTGTCGGGAGTCTCAGCGCAAGCCGCTCGGGCAAGGCCTCCGAAGCGTTGAGTCGGCGCGGGGTCCAGCGTTCGCGGCAGTGAGCGCGAGGCACGGTGCGCTCCCGGAAGTGCTCCTTGTCCACTAGCCAGGGTTGACATTGAATCGCCTGATCGCGGGTGGTTAGCAGATGGCGACAAGATTGGCTAGATCAGTTGAGCCTGGCCCCCAGTGGGTGAGATGGTGGACCTCGCCCCAGGACACCGGCCGATGGCAGCCTGGCCAGACGCAACCCCGGTCACGAGCGTGGACCGCCCGCCGGGTTGCGGTCGCCGGAACCCGGGTCGCCCGGCCCACATCGAGGACCGTCGAGTCCGCTCCGAACACCACCCGCGTGACCCCGGCGTCGCAGCTCAGCCGCCGCGCCGTCTCGGCGGCGATCGGGCCGCCCAGCTCCAGCTCGGCCGCCGGAGCCCCGAGCTCTCCGCGGACCGTGGCCAGGGTGGCGGTGACCTGGAGGTGGGGCCGCTGACCGGCGTGCTGAGGGAGTGCCCCGTTGTCCAGGGCGTGGCTGGCCAACTCCACCAGGGCGTCGGCGAAGCGGCGCTCCCGGCTGCGCTCCTCTCCCGCCCCGGCGGGACGGGCGAGCGGTTCCAGGGCGGTGCGCAAGGTGGCACCTCCCTCGGTGTCGAGGTAGCCATGCAGGAAGAGTGCGCCGCCCTCGGTGGCTTTCAGCTCCAGGAAGCGCGCCTCCACCTCTTCGACCTGCTCGGTGAGAAAGCGGCGCGGGTCGCCGGCATGGCGGAGGTGGGCGCATTCACGGCGGAGCTGGGCCACCAAGCGTATCCGGGCCCGGGCGAGCAGAGCGCTCTCGTCGAACTCGGGGGCCGGAACGCCGGCGACAGTGGGCAGGCCGCCGATCCATTCGGCGGTCCTTGCCATCAGTGCGAGGTGGGAGAAGCCGATCTGGCCATCGCGCAGGGCCCGGGCGCTCGCCGGCATCCGGACAGCCTGCTTCCCGACCACCAGGGCGTTCCATGCCACGGTGCCGGTGGTGCGGCACTCCTCCTTGACCCAGGAGGTCGGGCTGGGGTGGCCCTCCCACTCGTCCTCCCCGCAGCCGGCCAGCTCGGTGACCATGCCGGAGAACTGCAGCTCCATCCGGTCGATCAGGCGGCGTCAGCCCACCATCTCGGTGCGGACCAGCTCGCCCGGCCGCCCGTCGCGCGGCCGGCGCTCGAAGCGGTCCAGCGCGGCGGCCACGCCGGCCAGATCGCCGTCCGCCGGCTGGCTCTCCGTGGCCCGCCGCCGCATCTCCCTCTCACACATGGCCGTAGTATAGCAAACGGACGTTCGCATTGCCGGGACGAACACACCGCAGTGGCTTACCCCGTCAGCGGCTGAGCCCTCTCGTCTCGGCCATCACCAGAGGTCCGATACCGGGATCGACCCGCCAGGTTCGCCATCGTCGCCGCCCGATCGAAGCTCGCCCGGGTAAACTCCGGAGCCATCATGCGGAGATCTCGCGCGGCTCGGCGGCAGGTGCTGCCGGCCGGCGACGCCATCAGGTTCGCGGGGATGCGAATGCGCCGGGGCGGACGTACCGCCCCTCACGCGTGAGCTGTCATCCCCCGATAACCTGAGGACCCTCTCATGAGCGAACGAATACTCTCCCTGCGCTGCCGCGCCTGCGGCGCCACGACCCCGGTCGGGCCGGCCCATGCCTGCGACCTCTGCTTCGGCCCCCTGGAGGTGGCCTACGACTACGCGGAGATCGGCCGCCGGGTCTCCCGGGCGTCCATCGATGCGGGGCCGGCCAGCATCTGGCGATACCGCGACCTGCTCCCCCTGGAGGACGACCTGGAGCCGATCACCCTCGGCGAGGGCTGGTCCCCACTCATCCGGGCGCACAACCTCGGCGACCTGCTCGGCCTGCGCAACCTCTACCTGAAGAACGACACCCAGAACCCCACCAACTCCTTCAAGGATCGGGTGGTGAGCGTCGCCGCGAGCTGGGCCAGGGGCCATGG
>Ga0181533_1004334_pt1 | contig 14602 bp, 10 predicted proteins | sample PEATcosm2014_Bin_45_FD_119772 | JGI IMG/M metagenome (GOLD analysis project Ga0181533, IMG submission 119772) | Peatland microbial communities from MTU Mesocosm Facility, Houghton, MI, USA - PEATcosm2014_Bin11_60_metaG | ecosystem: Environmental > Terrestrial > Soil > Wetlands > Peat | place... | reverse complement strand
TCGCATCCGGAAATCAACGGTCGGGATGTTCTTGCAAGGTGTGAGCATGTGGAACTGGAATTGATCGAAATGTAGTTTTCAAGAGTTGCGAATACTTCCGGAAGGAGTAATTCGGCAATGAGTAAATTCGAGTCGGAAGCCCTGACAGCAAATCTCGCCGCCACGAGAAGCAAAAAAATAATTATTCCGCCCGAGCATGAATGGTTTGTTGCGCTTTCAGCGAATCATTTCGGCATCCATAAACGGGCGGAAGAGTTCATGCAGGAGTATCACCACCCTTTCACCAACCAGGAACTGGTTGTCGATCTCCTGCGCAAGATCGCCCTTGACGATACTTGGTACTATCTTTCCCTCCCGGAGCATGAAAAAGCTCTCTCCATCCTGGTGAATGTTTTCAGCACCCTGCTCAGCCTTCCACTTCCAGACCAACAGCAGGAACGCGCCATGCAGACGCTTCTGGAATTTGCCGAATTCCTCTATCAGCAGAAAAACGTCACTCCTGGTCTTTTGCGGAGCGTTATTACTGCTCTCCAGGAGACCCTGCCGGTCAGTGGATATGTTTATGTCCGTTTTTCCGGCGTCATGAAGGGACGGGGACAGCACCTGGCAAATGATCCCGAGGTGGGCAAGATCATCCTCGATCTGATGCGCCATTCTCTGACGGAATCCCTCGAATTCTGGGAAAAAAGCAGTAATATAGAGGCCTGGCTCGAAAATAAAAGGGATATCTTTCATTCCGACATGACCGGCCTAATTTCCGTCATCGGCACCCCTTTTTTTACTGCAGCGCGGAAACAACTGGCAAAGGCGAAGACAATGGAGGAACTTCAGCAGGTAGTGGATTTCTCCGCCATTACCAACCGTTTCCGCGGCTATATTGACGAACTGGATTCGGCCCTCGACCGGATATATTATCTCTTTTACCTCATAAACCTGCCGGGGATGGCGCATCTGCAGGAACACCTCCTGTGGGACTTGAACCGTATGCTGCGGATAGTTTGCAGCGAATGCAATGAAAAGGAGATGCTCGGCTTCATCGAGCGGATATTCATTCTCTTCGAAGCGCAAAAATCGTCCCATATGAACACTCTCCTGGATTGCATCCTTACCCTCGGCCGGGAGGTGATTGCTCAGGGCGAGCCGGTTGTCATAAATTATTTTACCGATAAGCTGATCAACTTCGGATTCGTTCCGGGAAGCGTCCACGGCGTAAACAAGGAGTGGCAGGTTTCCGTGGACAAGAACCACGTGAAGAACATCCGGGTCTGGATGGAGTTGATCGAATGTGCACCCTTGAAGTTATTCAAGCTCCTTGCAGCTCTAATCGTGAATCTGCGCATCGGCGGCATTTTCATTTCCGACACCGATCTATTCCAGCGCGACATCACCAAGCTCCTCAACTCGGATATCGCTCCCATATATAAAATGGTAAAGCTCCTTGCCCGCATATTCCCAGTCTATTTCAACGAAATCGGGGCTGAGGGGGAACTGCGGCAGATAACCACGACCATGGATGAGGTTTCCTTTCGCCGCGACCGCCTGATCCATTTTCTGCGCAAGCAGGAGCATACGGAAAGCAACAATACCCATATAGAACTTACCCGGAAAATCTGCCGCTACTGGTATGACGGCAACAAGAAGGCGTTGAAGGATATCATTCCCGGGGATGTCTATCATTCCCTTAAGGAGAGAGGGGAATGGTTCGATCCGGTGCACTCCATTGTCACCAGGCTCTGCGAACAGTATAAGGTGGAGCCCGAGGCGCTCCCGGATCTGGAAGATCTGGATCTCGAAGGAAATCTCAAGGGGTATGAGGAACGTGACCAGATCCGCATCAGAAACCTGATTGCCCTTAACAATCTTCTGGAGGCGAAATACACCCTTGATCACCGCAATATCGTGTCTCTTCTTAAACAGCAAAATATTTTCCCCGATGAGGAGGTGGAAGAGCTGGAGAGAATGATCCGGGAGAATGATCCGGAAGTGGCGCTGAGAATTGTTTACAAGTTTCTGGAACGGCTCAAGAGTATCATTCTGAATCCCGAACCCTCTGAAGGATGGGAAAATATCTACTACAAGCGCCATATCGCTGTCGGCATCCCCTCCATGTACGGCAAATACCACGAGGCGAAATTCGAGGCACTGGGGCTCACCTTCCGTCTCGAAAATCTCGCCTCGATCCTGATGGAGAGGATGATCAGCCAGATTACCATGAGCTACATCACCGCCAAGTCACTGCGCAAGATCGTAGATATTCTAGATCTCTTTTTCCAGGGGCTGAAACTGGACGGGGTCTATAACCAGGGCTTCGCCTCACATCTGAAGATGTTCCAGTACAGTCTCACTTCGGCTAGCTTTTCCATGAACCAGTTCGTGAATCTTTTCCTGTTTATTGCCCAGGATATCCGCTCGATCATCAATGAGTATTTCCTGCGGAACTTCGACAACCCACTGAAGACGGCAATCATCCAACAGAAAAGAAATCTGCGCGTTGTTTCGGACCCAGCAACTGGAGATCAGCAGCTTATCCACAAGTGCAGCGAGAAATTCTACCGGGAGGTCCTCTCTTCTGCCTTTCTCCTGCAGCATCTGGACAATTTCATCTCCACCATACTCCATACGCTCCACACCATGGTTGGCAATCTGACCCCGGAGGTGCTGCACAATGTCATGGAGTACGATCCGGATCTGATCATCAGTCCCATGCACCAGAAGACCCCTGAAATGGACAACCAGATATTTCTCGGAGCCAAGGGGTATTTTCTGAAAAAGCTCTATGCCCACAACTTCCCGATCCCGCCCGGCTTTATTCTCACCACCGAGGTCTTCCGCCATCGGAAGGCCATCATTCAGCACTCTGAGTTGCAAAAAGAGGTGCATGAACGTTTCCGTCAGGAGATAGCCAGGATTGAGGAACTTACCGGGAAAGGACTGGGCGATCCCGGCAATCCCCTTCTCTTGTCGATCCGCGCCGGGACAACACTTTCCATGCCGGGGGCGATGAATACCTTCCTCAATGTGGGCATGAACGACGTGGTTGCCGAAGGAATGTGCCGTCGGCCGAAAATGGGGTGGACCACCTGGGACTGTTACAGGCGTCTGCTCCAGGGGGTGGGGATGGCGAACGGGATAACGCGGGACGAGTTCGACCGGATCATCAACCGGTTCAAGGAGCGCCACCAGGTGGCGCATAAGATTCAGTTCAAAGTGACGGATATGCGGGAGATCACCCTCTCCTACAAAAAACTGCTCGCCGAACATGACGTCCAGCTGGAGCAGGAGCCATTTCAGCAGGTAATCCAGGCGATCCGTCTGGCGCTGGATTCATGGGACTCCGATCGCGCCATGACCTATCGCAAACATCTGCAGATTGCTGACGAATGGGGTACTGCTGTGATCGTGCAGGAAATGGTGATGGGCAACAGGAACAATGAATCGGGCACCGGGGTCCTCTTCACCCACGACCCCCACGAGGATAAACCGGGAGTAAATCTCTATGGCGATTTCACCCTCTTCAGCCAGGGAGAAGATGTGGTGTCGGGGCTCGTACATACTCTTCCCATCTCGGAAAAACAGCGCAAGGGCATGACCGGCAATATAAGGATTTCCCTGGAGAAGGATTTCCCGGAGATTTTCAGGGAACTCCTGAACAGGTCGAGGCAGATGATCGATGAGTACGGCTTTGTTCACCAAGAGATCGAATTTACCTTCGAGTCCCCTAGAAAGGAAGACCTGTATATTCTGCAGACCCGCGATCATACCCCCGAACAACAGGAAAAGATCTGCGTTTTCGAGGTGGACAAAAAAGCGATGAAATTCCTCGGCAGCGGCATCGGAATTGGCGGCTGCGCCTTGAACGGCATCCTTGTCTTCAACATGGAAGATCTGCTGGATTACGCCGCACGTTTCCCCGACAGGAAGAGGATCCTGGTCAAACCCGATACCGTCCCGGACGATATCGAAATGATCTTCGAATGTGACGGACTTCTTACCGCTCGGGGTGGTGCGACGTCCCACGCTGCGGTTACGGCCGTCCGGCTGGGCAAGATCTGCGTTGTAAACTGCAAAGTGTTGCAGGTGCTGGAAGCGGAAAAGAGATGTTTCATAGGCGGAGAGGAATTCCACTCAGGTGACGAAATTGCCATCGATGGCAGGCTCGGAAATATCTACCGGGGGAATTACCCGGTTGGTTATGCGGAAGGTGATTAACGATAAAAGGAGGACAACATGACTTCAAGCGCCAAGGGCAAGCGTCTGCTCGGCATCAACGGACTGGGACGGATCGGCAAGCTGACCCTGTGGAATTACCTGTATCGAAGGCATTTCGACGGGATAGTGATAAATATGGGGCGGGAAGTCGGCAAGTCCGTCGATGACCTTGTCCAGGTAATAGAAACCGATTCGACCTATGGACCTCTCGGCAATTTCCTCTATGGCTATACCCGGAAACCCGAAATCAAAGTTCTTGACGCATCCGTTAACGTTCTACTCGATATTGACGGCATAATGGTGAAGGTCCTGCGGGAAGCGAGAAACCCGAAGGATATAGGCTGGCGCAGGGAAGGTGTGCGTCTGGTCATCGACACCACCGGCCAGTTTTCCGACCCGACCAACCCGGCCGATGTTAAAAGCGGCAGTCTCCGCGGCCATCTGGAGGGTGGAGCGGAGAAGATCATCAATTCAGCACCCTTCAAGATAAAGGACAAGTCGCTGAAAATGCCCGACGACAGCACCTGTCTGATTTACGGGATCAACCACAAGGATTTCGACCCGCTCCGCCATAATATCATCTCGGCCGCTTCCTGCACAACCACCGGGCTGGCGCACATGATCAAGCCGCTCCTGGAAACGGAGGAGACCTCGCGTATACTGACCGCCTCCATGTCCACTATCCATGCGGCAACCAATACCCAGAACGTTCTCGACGCGGTGCCGAAGGCCGCGGCCACCGATCTGCGCAAAAACCGCTCCGTCATGAACAATATCATCCTCTCCACAACGGGCTCCGCCAAGGCCCTGGAAGAGGTCCTGCCGGAAATCAAGCAGATCGGGTTCATGGCCGATTCGGTGCGGGTCCCCACCAGTACAGTTTCCATGATCATTCTGAACATAACATTTCATACACTTCTTGATAAGGCGGGACAACCGGTCTTAAGCCAGTCTTTTATCAACAATGTATACAAAAAGGCTGCGGAGGAGTCGCAGAAAGGGCTCCTGATCTTCAGCGAAAGACAGAACGTATCGGCGGACCTGATCGGTGTGCGCGCAGCGGTCGTGGTTGAGGGCCATGAGAATCACACCCGCACAGGATTTGTCACCCTTCCCCCGGAAACACTGCGGGCCGCAGGGGTGAAGTCAGACAAGGGAGTCCAGATTCCGGTAACACACGCCAAGCTATTCGGCTGGTATGACAATGAATTCGGCAGCTATGTGAACTGCATGGGTGAGTTGGCGATCTATATGGACAAGAATATGGGGTGATACCAAGTCGCAATCAAACGATTACGTTGTTGGCATCGTCGAGGGCTCCTCAACGTACTATTCATGTACGCCTACGTCGCCCTCTACTTGCCGCCTAGTACTCATTTTGATTGCAAGTCGGTATGAGATGGAGAAATGTATCACCCTGGCACCGGCTTCTTTTCCGTTGCAAGCTGTTTCCTCAGCATCCTTCTGATCCTCAGGTAGAGAATCCAGCCGGTGACGGCCATCCAGATGATCCCGGCGCCGAGCAGGAGGTGGTAAGCATCGTTGAGCAAACCTGATCCGAAATGAACCTTAATCAGTAGCGGGTCCCAGATGCTCGAAGCCGCCGGCCCATGCTGGACGACTGTTGCCGCGCTATCCTTTCGGAACATTCCGAAATTGAGCAAAAGTCCGCTGAGCGCTTGCAGAACAATGAACGGCGCTATGCAAATGCCGACGTAACGATGCAAAATGTTTAGGCGAATCTTTTTCATGATTATTCATCCGACGTTTGTGTCTCTGTTTTTCTGGCCGTCATTCCGGGCTTGATCCGGAATCCAGCATCTTTTTCTGGATTCCCGCTTTTGCGGGAATAACCAGCGAGGCAAGCCGCAGGGAATATACCTCAATGTCATTTAATAATACCTGAATTCGTGGATTTGTCTCAAGGACTGCAAAGAATCCTTGAAAGTATTAGCCATCCCCCCACCAGGAGAGCTTCCGTGCAATACATGAGGCGGACCGCGCCACCCCAGGCCGATGGCGACAGGGGTTTCGACGGGTCACCGATCGTCGGCTTCGCCACCGGAATACCCGAGTAAACGTTGGTCCCGCCGAGCCTTACGCCAAGGGCCCCGGCAACGGCCGCTTCGGGGATGCCGCTATTAGGGGACGAGTGGTTGCGGCCGTCACGGCGCATGATCTTCCACGCTTCCCTGGCAGAGAGCCCGAGCAGCGGCGCTGCGGCGACCATGAGAAGCCCAGTTATGCGAGCGGGGAGGAAATTGGCAAGGTCATCGAACAGCGCCGACGCCCGGCCGAACTCAAGGTATCGCTCGTTCTTGTAACCCACCATGGAGTCAAGGGTGTTTACCGCTTTGTAGGCGATGGCGAGCACAGGCCCGCCGATGGCCAGGTAGAAGAGGGGGGCAATCACGCCGTCGGATGTGTTCTCTGCAACCGTCTCTACAGTCGCCCGCCATATCTCCTGCTCGTCCAGCTCAGCCGTATCCCGGCCGACGATGAACGACAGGTATCTTCGCGCCGCCGCCAGGTCCCCCCGGCCGAGGGCGTCCGCCACGAGCCGTGACTCCCGGTGCAGGGAGCAGGCGGCGATACAGCTCCAGGAGAGGATGACGGCAATAGCAAACCCTAGGTAGGGGCTGACAGTATATGCCCCCTTTAACAGGGCCAAAGCGAGGCTGATGGTGATGGAGACCGTCAGAACCAGGAGTAAAATCCCTGCCAGCATTTCATTTCGGACCGCGCTACGCAGCACCTTCTCCAGCACCGTGATCAGCTTCCCTATGAAAACAACCGGATGCGGGAACCAGCGGGGATCGCCGATGAGGAGGTCGAGGAGGACGGCGGATATTAATATGTATGGGTTGATTGGTTCCAATTATTACCAACAAACGCCGGGGTATTCATTCCCCGGTTCTGATATACACGATTTCTGCCAGGGACTGCACTATGTCATTGCGGTTTTCAAACAGGCAAGGGGTTTGTTTTCGTAACCGTCTCCAGATACGCGAAGGCTCCGTCTTTCGTGAGCCCGGTATTGGCGTGTATCTTGTCTACGAGGTCTGCTTTTGTCATGGTAAACTCACCTTTTGTTCATGAAAAATGTGCGTCGGGGTATGGATCAATGCTCTTTTAAGAATTCAGTATGGTGTCCCAGGAACTCCCGTTCCCCGATTACTAAGTAGGTTGTAACTGTTAGCACCTATTTTTTGCTACTCTCCTGAGAAAGACTGTAGTATACTTTGAACATGAAAAAATCACTGCTCGAAACAAATCCCTACTTGAAAGATCCGGCAAAGCGCAAAAAACTTCTGCGGCGATCACTCGTCTCTTCCTTTGCAATTGAAGAGATTTACCTGAAAGCAGAGACTGCAGGTTCCGTAAAGGAAGATTCCCCGATCTTTACCGTTCGCAAGAAAACTGCGTCCACTCTATAATCTCGCTGAAAATCCGCTCCATCGGCTTGTAGTCGCGATCCATCCCGGACTGCACTGCTGCGAAATATTCATCCCTCTTTGCTGCACGCAACTGCGAAAAATTCAACGGCGGCAGCCCTGCCTGAAGTGCCATCAGAACAGATAAAAGCCGGGCGGTCCTGCCATTGCCCTCCCGGAATGGGTGAATCAGCACCAGTTCAACATGTACCTCGGTGAGCGCCTTGACCACTGCCTCACGGACCTTGAAACGGCACGGCGTCAGACGGGCAAGCTGGTCGCTTTCAAACTGACGCATCAGTTCCGGCGCATGGGCGGCAGCCGCAAACATGAAGCCCCCCTTGGCAATGTTCACGGTGCGATAGGCGCCGGCCCAGGAGAACACACCGTCAAGCCAGAATTTGTGGAGCCAGAGAATGTCCTGGGCGGTAAATCGGTGCTCGCTGTCAAAGCGTGCGGCTGCTTCCTCCATCAAGCGCTCGAACCTCACTTCCTCGACATGTTCCAATTCGGCTTTGTCCTTGATACCAAGCAGGTTGCGCAGCACTGTGCCGTTGGAGTCTGGCTCGTACTGGTCTTCGATCAGGTTGTAAGAATCGTAGCGGTCAACCATTTTTCATTCATCCCGTTGTAGCGGAGGGCCTTAGAGAAGCTTCCAGCCTGCTTGTACGCAGTTGAGACACGACCATAGGTATTTCTCTTTAGCTGCTCAAAATCTCTGAAAGCAGTTTCCCGCCGACACCGATATTGTCCCGCTCCATCTCATTGATTAGCACGATGAATTTCTCAGCGGGAATTTGCGTAACTTCGCTCGCCTTTGCCGTTAGCTCCTTTACGAGCTTCGTCTTTTTTTCTTTGTCCAAGATACCAATATCAATTGTTATCACTGGCATATGCCTTCTCCTTTCGTTTATCCTGAAATTACTGGAAGAGTCGCGTCTCAATTCCCTACTATTGTACCGACTTGAGTTGCGACCCTTTTCTTCTCCGCAGATCCGCAATTGTCGGCGGGAGTTGGGGCTTACGGTTTTATGCGGCTAAGAGGGTGTTTTACCCCTTCAGCTTTTCTCCTCCACCAGCGCAATCTCCTCTTCCGTCAACCCATACAGCTCATAAACCAGCCGGTCAATCTCCGCCTCAAGGCGCGGGACATCGGGACTGGCTGGATTGGCAAGGATTTTCTGGACGTGGTCGATGATGGGGGCTTTCTGGGTGTCGGTGGCGGTTGGGATGGGAAGTTGTTCGAGATAGATTTTCCGAAGTTCCATGAAACCCCCTCTGACGGGCGGGCTTAATTGACCAAGAAAGAAATTTGTTATTTTGGAGTTGAGAATGCCAAGTACAGACAAGTCATCCGTAGGCATAATATAAGATTTGTCGTTACTGAGAAAGCCTTTCTCGTCATACACGAACTCGGGAACTGTCGCAAAATGACACCAACTGACTTTTGGCCTGCCGAACTCTTCCCAATAAGCACATGCCCGTAGCTCCCACCAAAACATCCCTTGGTCATCACGTACCCGCAGCTTATCTTCATGTTGTGAAAGATGCCTATGTATTGCCGAGTACGCGTGTCCAAAGAATGGACGAGCCGTTGTTTCAGTCTTCTCCTTCGACCACGGCCATTCTCTATTTCCACTACTGGCAATGGCGATTATATATAATCCCGCCCACTCTGCCTTCCACTTGCGAATATCCCTCCCCCGCAGCCATGGTTTGATGATCTCCGCGCTTTTTAGGTCTTCGGCAATAAGTTGTTCTCTGGTTGCCTCGTCAATGACAAATGCCTCATTCAGGCCGGTGAGAACGCCTCTATAAAACCTCCCTTGAACATAATCACCCAACGGCATACCGGCCTTGCGAAGTTTCTCCATAAGAGCAAGCACATCGGGCCGCTCAAGTGTCCACCCTTCGGCTTTGAGTGCGGAAACCGGCATGGTGAAACCGACTTGGGGAAGAAGCTCGGCAAAGCGGGTCATCTGTTCCGGGTCCGTGAAAGTGGCGGCATAAAAGGAGCTGGCCGGTGTAGGAGCAGTCTGTGCCGATTTCTTCCTTCGCCCCACAATTGCACCGGCAACGGAGAATTTCTCCACCATGACGATGGCCGGATAGGTGGTCGCCTCGTCGAACACGGGAAGGTCGCCGAAATCCAGTACCATGAGGGGCCTGGCCTGGTTGGTCAGCAGTTCGCGGGTATTTCTGCCGTAACCGGTCCGCATGAACTTGTTGGGGGCGATGTAGCAGAGGATACCGCCGGTCCGCAGGATATTGAGGCCCACCTTGTAAAAATAGGTGTAGATATCGGCAGTGCCGCAGTAGAAGTCGCTGAACATCTCCATGAAAACCGGTTTCTGCTCCTTGATCGCTTCCTGGCGAATGTAGGGGGGGTTGCCGATAACTGCGTCAAATCCGCTGAACTCGCCATTATCGTCCAGCACTTCCGGAAACTCAAAGCGCCATTCAAAGGCATTGGCGTAGAATGTACGCTGTTTCCCCTCGACAACACGTTTGAGTTCTATTTCTTCGGCAACCAGAGCGCGGTAATGCTCTATTTCATCTTTGACCATCCCGAGACCCAATTGGTCGAGATCATTCTTCAGCTTGCGCAGCGCAATCAGGTCCGGATCAGTCGGCACTGCAAATTTTTGCAGCTCTTCCTTCAGATCGGCAATTTCCTTACGCAGGATGGCTTTGTTGGCTGGAGCCTGTTTGTACATCCAAACCTTTTCCCGGTAACGGTCGGCTAATGCCTTCAACTTGTAGCGCTCTGTAGCATACACATTCGCTTCGCCTTTCAGGGCAAACCGGTTCACTAGCGAGTTCCCGCACTTAATGTTGATGTCGATGTTGGGGAGGGTTTCCAGTTCATCGGTGCCGCGGCGGTAATAGGCGTTCTTCAGCAGTTCGATCCAGAGCCGCAGGCGGCAGATAGCCACAGACTTGGGGTTGATGTCCACACCGAACAGACAGTTCTCGATTATTGTCTCTTTCTCGTGGAAGAGAGTTTTCTGGACCCGCTGGGATTCCGGGTCCTTGTAGTTATAGGAAAAGAGATGTTCGTCGTGGGTGACGATCAACTCGTCGTTTTCTACGCTGACCGTGTATTCACGCAGTCGCTTGCCGTCTTTATCCGCCAGTATTCCCAGATCGGATTTTACTGCAATGATTCGTTAAGGGCCGAGACCAGGAAATGCCCGGAACCGACGGCCGGATCGCATATCTTCAGGCTGTTGACCGTTTCGTTGGCCTCTTTCAACTTGCCGGGATCGATGCGGTTATAGAGTTCGGTGATATTACTGCAAGCCCAGCCGTACCTGTCATTGAACTTCCGCAGCACCGCCCGGCGAATGGTCTCGCGGCAGATATACATGGTAATGAAACCGGGGGTGAAAAATGAGCCGTCTTTGTAGCCGTTGATTTTCTCGAAGATCAGTCCCAGCACCGAGGCGTTTATGATGGTCTTGTTCTGCTCCTGGATCTCGGCGCTTCCCTCCGTGGAGAAGTCATAGGCATCAAGAAATTCGAACAGGTAGGTAAGTGTATTTTTATTGCCGGTGAGGCGTTTGCCGCTGCCGCCTTTAAGGATTGTGGCCCCATACAGAGGCAGATCAAGGCGGTTCTTCAGCTCATTGATCCGGATCGTGTCCCGTTCCAGGTCGCTTTCCTCGAAAAGTGAGCTGTTCAGGTAGGGGATATTGCCAAACTTGGCCTGTGCCGACGGGCTACGCTCATTGACCCGCAGAGCCAGCACTTCGAAAAATAACTCGTTAAGTTCATCGAAATCTGCGATACGATTGCTGTTGAGAAAAGTGTAAGCGCGGTCCCCCTTATGATAGGAGATCAATTGCCCTTCCAGGAGCTTGAGGAAGAGAAGCCGATTGAGCCAGGTGATGCAAAGTTCCAGGGCGGTTTCGAAGCAAATATCATCGCTACGCAGAGGCGAATCGGAAACGGCTTGCTCCACAACTACCTTATTTCTTCTCCGCAGGACATCAATGGAATTTTCCAGCAAAGAGCCTTCTTGACGCTCTCCTATCGCTTTCCGCCTGATCAGCTTCTTGCCTTTTTCTTTAACCTCTTCGAGGCCGATGATATGCAGCAGTTCGCTGTAGAACTCCTTGTTGAGGGAGTTGCTGTCGTTGGCAAACGGTTGCTTGAGCAGATGTGGCGGGGAGAGTATTTTGTAGAGGTTGAGCAGCTTCTTGTCATCACCCCCCCTTTCGTCCCCTCCTGATTTAGGGGGGGAAAGAGGGGGGGTGCGAACTATTTTCTCGAAGTCGTGCAGGTCGAAGCAGACGCAGGGAAGTTCGATCAATTCCTTTTCGATGAATGGCCGGGCAATTTTCTGATAACACCAATCGGTCGTACCAATTCCAAAAAGGCCTTCACTCCATTTTTTATAATCTGTGACAAGCTTCTTGTTGCCGAAAAAAAGTCTCTCAAAATCAGCGGCATCAAAAATATACAACTCGTAGATATTGCAGATAATAAGGTGCTTAATCTCCTTGTTATCTCGAATGTAGCGTTCCTGCATGTAGTAATGCAACAGTTCGTGAAGGGCCTTGGCGTTGGGCCGTTCTGGGGTAATCATTTCCGCCCGGTTCGAAGGTTTTTTTGCCTCGATGATGACTGCGATAGGATCGTCAGAAGATTTGCCGGTATGGATGACCAGATCGGTCCGCTTGCTGGTGTTAATTTCGAAAGCAGGTTTGTACCAAGTGTCCTTGAGAAAATCGGCAACTATATTCTTCAGGTGCTCTTCATGCTCCTCAACGCGTATCCGCTCGAAAAGCCGGACAAGGTTATTCTTAAACAGCTCGATCTGATCGCGCTTGATACTTTGCTTGAGGTAAGCCTTGTTCAAGGATTTTGCCGGCGTGACCGGTAATAGCTTCATGGTGAAAAGTACCCTATCATCCCCAGTTAGGTCAAGAAATGACCCTCAAAATGTCCAGACGAACTTTTTCGGCAATTTCGAGGCACTGTCGACAGATGCTTTGATCCGGCATAAATTTCGGCAATACGCTGAAGGCCGGATATTTTGTGGGTAGATAGATTGAATCAAGAAGATCGATATCGTCGTCGGTCAGGGAGAGATGCACGCCGATTCCTTCGAGAAGTCCTGCCAACTCCCTGATGCTGTGAGTTCTGGCCAGACCGGCGGCTTTTTCGATCAGTACGGCCTTGAGATATTTTTCCACAGCCTGCTGGGCATTCTGCAGTGAAGGGTTGTAAAGGCCGCTCTTAAGAAGGACCTCGATCGATTGCAGGTTTTCATCGGCGTATCGCAGCCAGAGTTCAGTGTCTTTTTTCATAAACCACTTCACCCTCGTTGATTTCCTGCATAAATACCGATGCAGGGTCATAAGGCATGGTTATTGGCAAGAGGTCGATGGGGATGGTCCTCGCGAGAGATCGCAGCTTTCTCCGTAAAGCAAGCGCCAGTGTAAGGTAGTCGTCTTGTGAGTCACAGAATACCGCCACATCCATATCATGTGGGTTGGTGGATTTCGTGAAGGAGCCAAAAATAATGATCTTTTCGACTTGCTGGTCCTCTATCAAGGCGGCGACCAACTCGCTCTTCAAATTTTCCTTATCGGCATATGTCATCGGTCTAATTTACCTTACAATTTCTGACCGGCGTGCGAAACGGACTGGGAAATAGCTATTAATGCGCCCTAAAATAGCCCGATTATTACGTAATGTCAAGGGGATATGACCATTCCTCAGGCTTATTCAATCCCGCATATGTCGAACAACCGCTTCATATCCAGATGCCGCTCCAAGTGCTCCACCAGAAGGTCGAGCGGATCCGCTTGGGGTTGAACTGCGGCTGATGGTTGTAACCCCTTTTCCTTCCTTATCCTGTTCAGAAATGCGTTCCTGAAGCCATCATTGTCGAAAATCCCGTGGAGGTATGTGCCGAATACCCGCCCATCGGGGGAAACTGCGCCGTCGTTGATCTTAACCTCCTTGCCGGAGCGGCGAAAAATCTCGGCGAACGGCCGCGCTTCCGGCCCCAACTGCGTCTCACCCATGTGGATCTCGTAGCCATTCAGTTTATCCCCGCAGCCTGGAATGGCTGTTTCACCTCCAGGGAGGAGCAAAGCCTTGGCTTGGTGGGTCTCCTTCTTCATCAGCATGACAGTCTCCGCATCCAGAAGTCCAAGCCCTTCCGCCTTTCGAATGCGAGATTCCTGGTTGAAAGGATCGAGCACCCGCCGCCCAAGCATCTGATAGCCGCCGCATAGACCCACTATCAGGCCTCCAAATTGTTTCATGGCCTGGGGAAACCCTTGATCTTTGAGGAAACGAAGGTCGGTGATGGTGGATTTGCTCCCCGGCAGGATCAGGGCGTCAAGTCCATCTAACTGGCCCGTTTCCTCAATAAAGCTGAGTTCCACATCCGGTTCAGCCTCCAGCGCGTCAAAATCGGTGAAATTGGAGATGCGCGGCAGTTTCACCACCCCGATGCTGATCTTGTCTTTCCCTGGTCCCTGGTCCCTGGTCCCTGGTCCCTTTTTAGCCCGCTTCTCCAGTGCCACGCTGTCCTCATCAGGAATACGGAACCCGGTAAAACAGGGGATAACCCCGAGCACGGGCACTCCGGTCCGCTCTTCCACGAATTCGATTGCTGAGCGAAGAAGGCTGGGATCGCCACGGAACTTGTTGATGATGATCCCCTTGACCCGCTCCCGCTCATGGGGCTCAAGAAGCTCAATCGTGCCGATAATCTGGGCGAATACCCCTCCCCGGTCGATATCTGCAATGAGGATTGCAGGGCAGCCGGCCATCTCCGCCACCTTCAGGTTGGCAATGTCGTGGCTCTTCAGGTTTATCTCGGCGATGCTCCCTGCCCCTTCGATAACAATAAAATCAAAACGGGAGCGGAGCCTCTCGAAGCTCTCCCTGACTTTTTCGAACGCCGTGGGCTTGTAAGCGGTATATTCCCGAACCAC
>Ga0181533_1004330_pt1 | contig 14606 bp, 14 predicted proteins | sample PEATcosm2014_Bin_45_FD_119772 | JGI IMG/M metagenome (GOLD analysis project Ga0181533, IMG submission 119772) | Peatland microbial communities from MTU Mesocosm Facility, Houghton, MI, USA - PEATcosm2014_Bin11_60_metaG | ecosystem: Environmental > Terrestrial > Soil > Wetlands > Peat | place... | reverse complement strand
TGGTCACGGTCCAACGCTACGAGACCCGCTTCCCGCTGTCTGCTTAAGCCCGGCGCCGCCGGACTCTCACGCAGCGAAGCACCTGTTCAGAGGGCTATTTTCCTATCCGCGCGGCCTCTTAGCCTTGGCCCATGTGCCGGAACATCACCACTCTCCGAGGTTTGGAGCCAAGGGCAACTACCGAGGAGATCGAGGCCGCCGCTCGCCAGTTCGTGCGCAAGGTCTCCGGCGTGCATGCCACCTCACCCACGACGCAAGCTGCCTTCGAGAAGGCGGTGCGAACGGTCGCAACCGCCACGGCCGAGCTGCTGGTCGAGCTGCCGCCGCGCCACCAACCGCCGCCGACGCTTCCCCCCTTGAGACGGGCCGTGAAGGCCGCGACCTGACGCCAGCCTCGCTAGCCGGCTCGCCCTCCGCGCTCCCGGCCATCGAGCCAGATCGTCCAGGGCTTGATCACGCCGGTTTGCAGAAGTCGTCCCAGGTAGGGGTGTGCCCGGCGAGGACCTGGACAAGCAGGTCGGCGTCAGCGTTCCCGCCGCTTTGGATCACGGCCACGCGTTTGCCGGCCGCCCAGGAGCGTTCCTGGAGCAGGCCGGCCAGCGCCAGCGCGCCTGCGGGCTCGGCGACGTTGTGGGTGGCGGCGAACAGTACCCGCATCGCCTCGGCCGCTTCGTCCTCGCCCACCGTCAGGACGCGAGCGGCGCCGGCGCAGATGACCGCTATGGCGTCTGGGTCGGGAACCCTACAGGCGACCCCGTCGACGAAGGTGTTCGCCGACTCGGTGGTGACGACCCGGCCGGCCGCGACGGATCGTGCCGTCGCCGGCGCCTCTTCGGCCACGACCCCTATGACCTCGGTGCGAAGGCCGAGGAGGTCCCGGACACCGATGAGCCCGCTGATGCCCGAGCCCATCCCCACCGGTACGTAGACGGCGTCGAGCTCTCCGGCGGCGCCGAAAAGCTCATTGGCATAGGTGGCCACGCCGAGCACGAGGTCCGGGTGGTAAGAGGGGACGGTCTCGAGCCCACGCTCGGCACCGAGCACGCTCGCGTACTCGCGGGCCGATTGGAAGTCGTGGCCGTGCACGACCAGCTCGGCACCGAAGCCCCGCATGGCGGCGTTCTTGTCCGGGCTGTTGCCATTGGGAACGACGATGGTGACGCGGATGCCTGTTGCTCTCCCGGCGAAGGCCAGGCTCTGGCCGTGGTTGCCACGGGTGGCTGACACGATCCCTTTCACTTCCGGCCGCCTGCTGCGCAGGCGCTCGGCATAGACGAGGCCGCCACGAACCTTGAAAGCCCCGGTGGGCGTGTGGTTCTCGTGCTTCACCCAGACCTCGGTGCCGAGGCTCTGCGCCAGCAAGGGCCATACGAACTGGGGCGTGGGGAGCACCCACCTGCCCACGACGTCGGTGGCCCACGCCAGGTCCTCGGAGCTGAACTGCACGGTCTCTGCTTACCAGGTCGTCGGATGAAGAACGTTCCTCGACGTGTCGGCCATGGTACGGCGGGCACGTCAACACTTGCACGTGACCGCAGCCGACGCTCGCAACCACCCTGCGAGGCGAACTTGTCACTCGTTCGACTTAATCGTAATATAAGTGTAATAGACTTCCGGTCGTGAGCAATTGGAAGAGCACCAGCTCGAAAGGTGAGCTGTAGCGTGGCGAACATGTCGAGGGCGATACGGTCCGGATTGGCCGGCTTGATCGTGGTAGCGCTGGGACGGATGGCAGCAAAGGGGCGACTGCCGAGAAACGTCTTTGCCGGTATCCGCATCCCGTCGACCCTGCGCAGCGACGACTCGTGGCGTGCCGGGCACTTGGCCGCCGCTTCGGCGTTGACGGCCGCAGGCTTCGGCCCGCTCGTGGCCGCGATCGCCGTTGCCGCGAAGAATCCGGGCCGAGACGCCGAGACTGTCTTGCTCCGCATCGGCAACTGGTGGCTTCTCGCCTGGCTCGGCCTCGCGACGGTGCAGGCGAGCCGAGCCGCGCGCGCTGTCGGCGACGAACCCCTGCCATAGCGTCCCTCCAGGTCGACTGAGGGTAAGTCTCAGGCCTTGAACACATAGGCGCGACCGACGAAGTTGGCCCCGCCTTCTGCACCCACGACGGCGGTCGTGCCCGAGACAGACCCCGAGATGCCGAAGAGGTTCTCTGCGACGGTGTTGGTGCCCTTCAACTCGGCCTTCTCTTGCCAGCCGGACGCCGTCTTCGTGAACAGGTACGCCCGGCCGGCGTTGTTGTCGTGGTCGCATGCACCCACCACCGCGGTCCTGCTCGAGATCGCCGTCGAGATGCCGAAGTAGTCATGCGCAGTGGTGTCGGAGCCCTTCAGCTCGGCGGCCTGTTTCCAGCCGGACGCCGTCTCGGTGAACACATATGCCCGACCGGCGTCTCCGGCGTGGCCGTATGCGCCCACGACGGCCGTCGTGCCCGAGATGGCCACGGAGGTACCGAGATCGTCGCCGGCGACGGTGTCGGAGCCCTTCAGCTCGGCGACCTCGGTCCAGCCCGTTGCCGACTTGGCGAACACATAGGCAGCGCCTGCACCGTGGGCGTGGCCCTCCGCACCCACGATGACGGTAGTGCCCGAGATGGCCACCGAAGTGCCGAACCCGTCCTTGGAGACGGTGTCGGAGCCCTTGAGCTCGGCGACCTCGGTCCATCCCGTTGCCGACTTGGCGAACACGTACACCCTGCCCGCATACTTTGCGTGGCCGATGGCCCCCACCACCGCAGTCGTGCCCGAGATGGCCACCGACCAGCCGAACTCGTCGGGGGCGACGGTGTCGGAGCCCTTGAGCTCGGCGACCTGGGTCCAGCCGAGGGCCGTCTTGGCGAACAGGTACGCCCGACCGGCGCTCTTGGCATGCTCGCCCGCACCCACGACGAGAGTCGTGCCCGATACGGCCACCGAGCTCCCGAAACCGTCCTGGGCGACTGTGTCGGCGCCGTCCAGCTCAGCGGTCTGTTGCCAGCCGGACCCCGTCTTGGTGAACACGTACGCGCGACCGGCATAGGCGGTACCTGTCGTGCCCACGACCGCCGTCGTGCCCGAGACGGCGACCGAGACGCCGAACTCGTCGCTGGTGACGGTGTCGGAGCCTTTCAGCACGGCCAGCTGGGTTTCAATCGGCCGGACGCCGTGCGAACTCGGGACCGCCGCCGGCGTCGTGCAGCTTGCCAGGAGGGGCAGGGCGATGGCGCCAACTGTGAGGAGCGCGCACCGGCTGGCTATCTGGGACTTCCGCATGTGACGCCTCCGGTAATGGGCTCAGGCCGTACCTGACTGACCACGATTCTGTCCTAAGAGGATGCTGAGTAGTGCTCGATGATCATCCGGCTGCCCGAGTCGTTGTGGTTCAGCCCCTCGCCCACGGCCCAACAGTCCTTCGCCGAGGGGCAGGCCACGCCGGTGAGCGTCTGGAAGCCGTACAACGGACTGGGGCTTGTCTCTCGGGACCAACGGGACCCGTTCCAACCCTGGGTGAGCACCAGCGCCTCGTCTTCCCCCGAGCCGCGTGAGCCGACCGCCTGGCAGGCGTTCAGAGCGGCGCACGCGACCGCCTTGAGCTCGGGATAATTGCCGGCGCCCCCAAGCTGGCTGTGGACGAGGGTGAGACGGCTCCCGTTCCAACGCTCGACAAGGGGATGGATCGGAATGAGGCCTGAGCCTTTCGTCCCGGTCTGGCCAACCGCCCAGCACGTGGCGGGAGAGCTCCCCGGCCGGCAGTCCACGCCGGCGAGCGAGCCGCCGCCCGAGAGCTCGCCGGCAACGCTGACGCGCGACCAGGAGTGGCCGTCCCACCGCTCCGCCAGGGCGTGGCCGGCACCATGCTTCGGCGTGTCGAAGCCGACCAGCAAGCAATCGTCTGCGATCGCGCACGCCACCCCATTCACCTGCACGAAGGATGCCGAGAGGGGCGCCGGGCTCACATAGTGCCAGGCACCGTTGACGAGCCGAAATGTAATGGCGCTAAGGAAGTTGCTCGATGATCCGACCGTCCAGCACTGGGCGCCGGAGGACTCGCAGGTCACCCCGTACAACTCCCCTTGCGGCGCCGGAGTGTCGACAACCGTCCAGCCGTGGCCGCCGTAGTGTTCGAGGAGGTTCCCCGGGTGCGAGCCGCTGCGCATGCCGACGGCCCAGCAGTTAGCGGCCGACAGGCAGCTGACACCGGAGAGCTCGTCGAGCGTGCCCGCCTGGGCCGGGGCTGCCGGTACAGCCCTCCAGCCGTCGCTGAGGTAGTGCTCGATGAGGGCAGGTCCGGAGCCCGACGAGGACGACTTGAAACGGTCGCCGACAGCCCAGCAGTCGGCCGGGGTCACGCAGGTCACCGCGACGAGCGAAGTGATCGGCGCCCCGCCCACGCTCGGGGTACGGGCCGACCAGACCGGCCCAGCTGCGGGGCGAGCGGGACCACCGGCCGTTGGGACAGCGAACAAGAGCCCCCCACCGAGCGCGCAGGCGGTGGCGACAAGGGCACGAGTAAGTGACACGGCGTGCATTCTGTCAAACACGAGCGTGCTCAGGAGAGATGGTCGGTCATCATCGCCGGTGCACGACGACCCGACTAACCAACCTGTTCCGGCTCATGATGTAGAGCGGGAAGAACACCAGCCACAGGAAAAGGCACATAGAGGAACCACGCCGTGGGCGTGTCCCCCTCGAGGAAGCCGTTCGAGAAGATCACGGGAGTACCCCGGTCGCGATGGGCCTTCGCGTCGCCATGGACCCAGAGTGGTCGCAAGGACGAGGATCAGGGCGATGATCGGTACCGAGGCGCTGACTGGTAGCCCTGATTCCAGCCACGCTCCTTGCGCTGGGCTCGGTGGAAATCTAGTCGCTTGTCGTCCGTCGGCCCGTCTGGGACAAACTAGGCAGGCCTGCTCAGGGATCGTGGGGCGGGAGGTCCTACATGGCCACAGGAGAAGGAGAGCGAGAGATGACGACAGAACCACTGCGCTGGGGGCTGATCGGATCGGGTCTGATCGCCGGTGCTTTCGCCAAGGACATGGCCGTCACGGACTCTGGCCGGGTCGTCGCCATCGGCTCACGCAACCAGGAGTCGGCCGACCGCTTCGCCGACGAGTTCCACATCTCGAACCGTCACGCCTCCTACGAGGCGCTGGTGACGGATCCGGCCGTGGACGTTGTCTACGTGGCGACACCCCACCCGATGCACCATGACAGCGCGCTGCTGGCGCTCGATGCCGGCAAGCCGGTGCTCGTGGAAAAGGCGTTCACCATGAACGCCCTCGAGGCTCGGGAACTGGTCGACAGCGCACGCTCCAAGGGGCTGTTCCTGATGGAGGCAATGTGGACGCGGTTCCTGCCGCACATCGCCGAGGTCCGTCACCTGCTCGCCTCCGGCGCGCTTGGTGACGTCGTGGCCGTCATGGCCGATCACGGCCAGTGGTTCGCGAAGGATCCTGCATTCCGCCTCTTCGCGCCCGAGCTCGGCGGCGGGGCGCTCCTCGACCTGGGCGTCTACCCGGTGTCGTTCGCGTCGATGGTCCTGGGCAAGCCGGCTCAGGTCGCGGCCTTGATCACCCAGGCGTTCACGGGTGTCGACGGGCAGACATCGATGCTCTTCGGGTACGACGGCGGCGCCCAAGCGATCCTGACCTGCACGTCTTCTGCCAAGAGTCCGACTCGCGCGGCGATCGTCGGCACCGAGGCCCGCATCGAGATCGACGGCGTGTTCTACGCCCCCTCCTCCTTCACACTGATCAGTCGCGACGGCAGTGCCGATCGCTTCGAGCCACCGCACGAGGGCAACGGCCTGCATTATGAAGCCGACGAAGTGGCGCGCTGCCTCCGGGCCGGATTGCTCGAGAGCCCGCTGATGCCGCTCGATGAGACCATCGCGATCATGGAGACCATGGACCGGGTCCTCGCCCAAGCGGAGATCGGCCCTTCGTGAGCCGGAACGCCCAGAGGCAAAACGGCATACGATGAACGCGTGCGACGTGTCCTGGTCATAGCCCTGCTCGTCGTCGGAGTCGCAGCGATCGTGGTCGGTGTCTTGTACCTCACGCAGTCGGCGCAGTCGCTGCCGACATTCTTCCCCGGGTATGTGGCGCACGCGCTGGGCAAGCACACAAAGCGTGGTTACGCCGGCGTCGCGCTCGGGGTCGTGCTCGTCATCATCGCACTCGTGCTGGAGTTCGGCCGTTCGCCGCGGCGGGCTCGGCCCTGAGACCCTGAAGGCGCACAGCCAGCCTCACCGCCTGTTTCAGGCCTCGAACACGTACACCCGACCGGCACTCTTGGCGTGGCCGTCGGCACCTGTGAGAGCGGTCGCGCCCGAGATGGCCACCGAGTAGCCGAAGTAGTCGTCGGCGACGGTGTCGGAGCCCTTCAGCTCGGCGGCCTCCTCCCAGCCGCTCCCTGTCTTGGCGTACAGGTACGCCCAACCGGCGTCTTTGGCGTGCCCCGGTGCACCCACGACCGCGGTCGTGCCCGAGACGGCCACCGAGAAACCGAGGTCGTCACCGGCGGCGGAGGTGGAGCCCTTCAGCTCGGCGGCCTGTCTCCAGCCGGTCCCCGTGTCCGTGAAGACATAGGCCCGGCCGGCGTTCTTGGCATAGCCCGGTGCACCCACGACCGCGGTCGTGCCCGAGACGGCCACCGAGACGCCGACGCCATCGCCGGCGGCGGTGTCGGAGCCCTTCAGCTCGGCGGCCTGTCTCCAGCCGGTCGCCGTGTCGGTGAACACATAGGCCCGGCCAGTACCTTTGGCCTTGTCCGGTGCGCCCACCATGGCGGTCGTGCCCGAGATGGCTACCGAGTACCCGAAGCCGTCGCCGGCGGCGGTGTCGGAGCCCTTCAGTTCGGCGGCCTGTCTCCAGCCGGTCCCCGTCTTCGCGAACACGTAGGCCCGGCCGGCATTCTTGCCGTAACCGTCGGCACCCACGATGGCGGTCTGGCCCGAGATGGCCACCAAGTCGCCAAAGTAGTCACTGGCCGCCGTGTCTGAGCCCTTCAGTTCGGCGGCCAGCGTCCAAACCTTCCCCCTCTTCGCGAACACGTACTCCCGGCCGGCATCCTTGGCATAGCCCGGTGCACCCACGAACACGGTCGTGCCCGAGATGGCCACCGAGTAACCGAAGAAGTCACCGCCCACTGTGCCGGAGCCCGTCAGTTCGGCGGCCTGGTTCCAGACGGTCCCCGTCTTCGAGAACACGTACGCCCGGCCGGCATCCTTGGCGCCGCCCGGTGCTCCCACTACGGCTGTCGTGCCCGAGATGGCCACCGCGACGCCGAGGCCGTCGCCGGCGCCGGTGTCAGAGCCCTTCAGCTCCGCCAGTTGCTTTCCTATCGAGGGCGTGGTTCGTGGCCCCGCGACTATCGCCGAGGCAGGGCTCGCCAGGAAAGGCAGGCAAGTCGCCCCTAGCGCCAGGAGCGCGAGCAACCCCGCAAGGCGGAACCTGCTCATCTGACACCTCCGAGTACCAGCTCGCGTCCCGTGCGAAACGCAGGCCGCTCAACAGAAGCATCGCACCATTGCATTTCACGTGCCAGTGCCGTAACGGAGTTGCGCCAGCCTCAGGCGTGAAACAGCTGACCGTCCTTTGTCGCCCGAGGCGCGTTCACCGCCGACGCTCCGACGGGCGCGCTCGATCTGCTCATCGCTCCGGGGCGAGCCTGATCGGCCGAAACGGAACCCGAGCCAGATGAGCCAGTAGTACCGACTCGGATTTCCAGTAGCTGCTACTGAGGACCGGTTCGGCTTGTTGTGGTCGGCTGCGTCTGTGGCAGGTCGTCGTGCCGTTCCGATCTGGGCTGAGTGTGGGCTGCCCCTGCGGGCAGCGAAGACTCCGTCTGGTCAAGGCCAAAGCCACAGCAGTGCAAGTTCCAAGACAAGGAGAAACCATGGCAAACGACAAAGATAAGGACAAGGACGACAATCTCACCGTCTACGTCGCCGTCTACGACAGCACCGACGCCGCCCTGGCTGACCTCAAAGACATCGAGAGTCTCCACAAGGAGGACCTCGTCGGGACCTACGACGCGGCCGTAGTCGATCGGAAGCATGGCAAGCCGCACATCGTCAAGCGGATGGACAACCCCTCCATACGCATCATCCCTGAGGCGTTCGGCGGCGGCCCCCTCAAGCGAAAGGAGCTCAAGGAAGCGGCCAACGAGCTCGATGCCAACGAGGCGGGGCTGATCGTGATCGGAGAGCCGACGTTGGAGAAGGCCTTCGACAAGGCCGTCACCCGCGCCGCCAAGACCATCAAGAGCACCGTTGACGAAACGACAGACGAGCTTGCTCAGGATATGAAACAGGCGGTCCAGAGTTAGCTCATCCAGTCCCATTAGCCTGAGCCTGAACGAGCAGCCCCGTCGGCCCTGGCCGCTTCCGGCCGCTACAAGTCTTGTTTGCCTGAACGCGCCGGGGTCGCCTCGGGGGGTCACCGGTCCGGAAGGCCGACCACCTGTACTGGCACGTCGAGGCTCACGATGCTGTCGTCGCCGAGCTGGCCGTAGCCACCGTAGCCCCATGCCCAGAGGTTGCCATCCCGGCCTAGGGCGTAAGCCATGTCGCCACCGCCGGCGATCTCCATGACGTGGCTCACCTTGCGCACTCGAACCGGGACGTCGCTATTCGCCGCGCTGGCATCGCCGAGCTGGCCGTAAGCACCGTAGCCCCAGGCCCAGACGTTGCCCTCCCGGCCAAGGGCATAGCCGGTCTCGGAGCCGGCGGCAATGGCGACAACTTGGTCGAGGCCCTTCACGCGCAGCGGCGTGTCGCTGGACGCCTCGTGCGTACCGCTGCCGAGCTGGCCGACGCTGTTGTCGCCCCACGCCCAGACTGTGCCGTTGCCCAGCAACGCATAGGCGGTGTCGAAGCCGGAGGCGAGCGCGCTGACGCCGGCGATGCCGGGCACCTCGACGGGCACGCTCGAGAACAGGCAGGTCGAAAGAGCCCCACCCGATGCTGTACAAGGTGGCGCCCCGAGCTGGCCGAGGCTGTCGTCGCCCCACGCCCAGACGGTGCCGTCGCCCAGCAGGCCATAGCCGTTCGATGCTCCCCCGGCGAGCGCCGTGACTCCCCGAAGTCGTGTCAGCTCGTGCGGGGCGCCGGCACCGGGGTCGGGACTACCGGTCCCGAGCTGGCCGAAGTCGTTGTCGCCCCACGCCCAGACGGTGCCGTCTCGGCGAAGGGCATAGACAGTAAAGGCCCCTGGGTCGAGAGCGACGATCTTGCTCAACGGGCGCACGCGGACGGGCACCTGCTTGGATTTGTCGCCCGCACCGAGCTCATCCTGGCTGTCGTCGCCCCACGCCCACACGGTGCCGTCCCCTAGCAGGGCGTAGGCGGTGTTCATACCTCCAGCGATGGCGATGGCACCGCTGAGGTCACTCACCTCGACCGGAACCGTGCTCTGGTACCACTGACCGGCGACGCCGATCTGACCCTCGAGATCGTCGCCCCACGCCCACACCTGGCCGTCAGCGAGCAGGGCATAGCCGGAATAGCCGCCGGCGGCAATGCTGACGACGGCGCGACCCGAACCGCCGGTGCCGGGGCTCGAGGAAGGGTTTGCGGAAGCAGGCCACGAGCCCCAAAGCAGCACCGACGAGACCGCCACGCCCAACGCGACGCAAACCGACCACCGCCCAGCGGACATCGACCTCACGGTACCTCGCTGCGACTGGCAGAGGAGTGCCAGGGGTGACCGTGCAAGGCACCGCCCTTCTCATCGATCCGCGCCTACGCGTTCTCCTCGAACCTCCTGAGAATCCCGCAATCGCGGGATGCCTCCGGCGATGGGAAGGAGCAACCTGGCCAGGAAAGCAACTAAGTCCACGTGAGAAGGGTCATGATGCTCAAACCTGAAGCACTTTCTCGAACATCAACCAGGGAAGAATTCGACCCTGGCAAGACGAATTCGGACCAGTCCCATGAATGACCGTTCAGGCTGGTTGACATTCTCCTCGGTGATGCTGATGATCGCCGGGCTGATGCGGGTGATCGATGGGATCTGGGCCCTCCAGTACCACGGCGCTATTCCGAACGATCTCAAGGATGCACTGCTCGGCCACAACCTCACGACCTACGGCTGGATCGATGTGGTCATCGGCATCGTCTTGGTCGCCGCTGGTGTCCTGGTCATGGGACCGGGCAACCAACCCAGCGCGGAGGTCTCACGCTTCATCGGCGTCCTTTCCGCGACGCTGGGTGCCATCAGCGCCATCATCTTGGTGCCCTACTACCCGGTCTGGGCGCTCATCTACATAGCCCTCTCGGTCATGGTGATCTACGGGCTCACGGCCCACTTCGGCGACGACAGCTCGCACAGCAGCTCGCACAGCTCGACTTGAGGCGCTCGCCGGCTGAGCCCTTCACTCGCCAGGTCGAGGGGCCGTGGCCGCCAGAGGCTGCGCAGAAGGACCTCCAGCCGCAAGGGCGCCACAATGGGAAGGTGGACCGCGCCGCCGCCGTCACGATGGACCGTGGCGACCCGCTCGCGCCCTACCGGAGCCAGTTCAGCGTCGCCGGGCCGATCTACCTCGACGGCAACTCCCTCGGTCGCCCCTCTGAGTCTGTGATCGAGGGACTGGCGGCGGCGATGCGCGACTGGTCCGAGAACCTGGTTGGCGGGTGGTCAAGGTGGATAGACCTGCCTGCCGCGGTAGGTGACCGGGTCGGCCGGCTGATCGGCTCCGGGCCGGGGCAGGTCGTCGTTTGTGACAGCACGACGGTCAACCTCTACAAGCTGGCCGCCGCCGGCCTGGCCGCCCAGCCTGACCGGCGCGTGATCCTGGCCGACGCGGACGACTTCCCGACGGACCGCTACGTGCTGCAGGGACTCGCCAAGACCAGCGGCCGTGAGTTGCGCCTTCTGCGCGGCAGTGCCGTCGACGGCCTGGACACCGAGGTCGTGGGCTCGGCGATCGACGCCGACACGGCGCTCGTGTGCCTCTCGCATGTCAACTACCGCTCGGGGGCCCGACTGGACCTCGCGGCCATCACCGAGGCGGCCCACCGCCACGGCGCACTCGTCCTCTGGGACCTGTGCCACAGCGCCGGCGCGATGCCGGTCGGCTTGGACGAGGCGGGCGCCGACCTCGCTGTGGGCTGCACTTACAAGTACCTGAACGGCGGCCCCGGCTCGCCCGCCTTCGCCTACGTGAGGCGGGGCTTGCAGGTCCAGCTTCGCCAACCGGTGTGGGGTTGGTTCGGCCAGGAGGACCAGTTCGCCATGGGCCCGAGCTACGACCCCACAGCCGGCATGGGCCGCTTCCTCACGGGCACCCCACCGGTGCTCGGTCTGTTGGCCGTGGACGCCGCCGCCGAGACTGTCGAGTCAGCTGGCATCCCTGCGCTGTGGGCCAAGTCGCAGCAGTTCACGGCCATGCTGGTGGAACTCGTGCGCGACCAACTTGAGCCGCTTGGCGCCAGCCTGGCCAGCCCGAGCGACCCGGATCGGAGAGGAGCCCACGTGTCGGTCGCCCATCCCCGGGCCTGGCCGTGGTGCAAGGCCTTGATCGACCGCCGGATGGTTATCGGCGACTTCCGGCCACCCGACGTGATCAGGCTCGGCCCGGCACCGCTCTACACCCGCTTCGTAGACGTGTTCGACGCCGTCCAGCAGATGGCCGAGGTCCTGGGAGCTGGCGTGGAGGAGGCGCGAGACCACCCGCGAGTCACCTGAGACTGCTCGCGCTCCGGCGGACGATCGTCGCGGTCCACGACTCGACCAGCTTCGACGGTCGCGAAGGGTCATACTGGTCTCCAACTGATGTGTCAATCCTCGAGGAGGCGCGATGCCTGCTCTCGACGTGAGGTGGCAGCCCAGGCACGTACGACCGGCGTTCCAGGGCGTGCTAGCAGTTCTCGTCATCGCTCTCTGGTCGAGCTTCGCCCAGGTGTCAGGCGCGGCTGGGTGGACCGAGTCCAGCGCCAGCTCGGTCAACGAGAGCACCCTCGGCGCTGTGTCTTGCAACTCGACCAGCTCGTGCACCGCGGTTGGCTACCTCGGCGACAACACTCTGATCGAGTCCTGGAGCCGCTCGTCCTGGTCGCCTGTGCGCAGCCCTGATCGCGGGCTGAACAGCACCCTCGACGGGGTGTTCTGCGTCTCGGGCAAGTCTTGCGTCGCCGTGGGCAATTACAGCAGCGCCAGCCGCAGTCAGACCTTGGTCGAGTCCTGGAACGGCTCGGTATGGTCGCTCGTGCGTAGCCCTGATCGCGGGCTGAACAGCACCCTCGACGGGGTGTTCTGCGTCTCGGCCAGCTTCTGCGAGGCCGTGGGCAACTACACCAGCGCCGGCCTCATTCAGACCTTGGTCGAGTCCTGGAACGGCACCACCTGGTCAGTCGTGCCGAGCCCGAGCCTCGCCCCGAGCCAGAGCAGCCTCAACGCGGTGTTCTGCGTCTTGGGCAAGTCGTGCGTCGCCGTGGGCAACTACGGCAGGGCCACCCTGGTCGAGTCCTGGAACGGCACCGCCTGGTCGATCGTGCCGAGCCCGACCCCGGGGACGTACGGCGGCCTCTCCGGCGTTTCCTGTTCCTCGGCCAGCTCGTGTGTCGCCGTGGGCAACTACAGCTACGGCGGCACCGGCAGCGGCAGCAGCAGCCTCACTCGAACCCTGGTCGAGTCCTGGAACGGCGCCGCCTGGTCGGTCGCGCCCGGCCCTAGCCCCTCCGTGGCGCATCTGTACGGGGTGTCCTGCACCGCGGCCAGCTCGTGCACGGCCGTTGGCGACTACACCAGCAATAGTGGTCTCAGCCGGGCTCTGATCGAGTCCTGGAACGGCAGCGCCTGGTCGATCGTGCCGAACCCGAGCCCGGCCGTGGCCGATCTCTACGGCGTGTCTTGTATCTCGGCCAGCTCGTGCAAAGCCGTCGGCGAGTACACCAGCAACAGCCGTGGCGCCGTTCCGAGCGATCCCCTGGTCGAGTCTTGGAACGGCACCGCCTGGACTGCGTTGACGCTTCGTATCCCCTGACCGCGCGCCCCTGGCGCCACGCCCGCGCTGGTTACACCGTCGAGAAGCCGGCCGACGTCGCGAACCAGGCGTCGAGCTCTCCGACGGGCAAGGGCCTGCTCACGAAGTAGCCCTGCGCCAGATCGCAGCCGAGTCCTCCAAGACGTTGCAGGACCTCGGCTGTCTCGACGCCTTCTGCCACCACCTGCTTGCCGAGGTTGCGCGCGAGGTCGATCGTCGACCGCACGACGACCTCCTTGTCAGGCGAGCCATTCATGTTCGTGACGAACGACCTGTCAATCTTGATCTCGTCCACCGGCAGACGCGTCAGGTAGGTGAGCGAGGAGTAGCCGGTCCCGAAGTCGTCGACCGAGAGCCGGACTCCCATGTCTGCGAGCCGTGCGAGGACAGCCTCCGTCCGCACCGGGTCAGCGATGACAGCGCTCTCGGTGATCTCGAGCACGAGGCGGTCGGCGGCAACGCGGTTGAGTTTCAGCAGGTCGGCAACGTCAGCTGGAAGATCGGCGTCGATGAGGTTGCGCATCGCCAGATTGACGGCCATCCTCATCGGGCGGCCCTCGTCGATCCAACAGCGGCACTGGCGGAGCGCCCGGTCGAGCACGTAGTGCGTGAGCGGCTTGATGAGGCTCGTCTCTTGAACGAGGGGGATGAACTCGTCTGGCGGGATGAGGCCCCGTTGCGGGTGTTGCCAACGAATCAGGGCTTCGACGGCAATGATGCCGCCTGTCAAGAGGGCCAGTTGCGGTTGGTAGTAGAGGACAAGCTCTTCTCGCTCGAGTGCTCCACGCAACTCTCCGATGAGCGCCAGGCGATCCGGGGTATGCCGGTCGGCGGAGCTCTTGTAGGTCGCGAAGCCACCGTTCGCAGCCTTGGCGGCATGCATGGCGACATCGACGTGCTGTATCAACAGGTCCGCATCTCCCCCGTCTCTCGGAAAGGTGGCCATTCCGATGCTGGCGTCGACTCTGAGCGGCAGGTCGTGGACAACGATCGGCTCCTCCAGACAGCTCGACACCCGCGAGACGACCATGGCGGCGTCGGCTTCCGATGCGTTCGGGAGCAGGATGGAGAATTCGTCACTCGCGAGCCTCGCGATCGAGTCGCCGCGTCTCGTCACATTCGTCAGCCGCCGGGCCACCTCCCTCAGCACTTCGTCCCCGGCTGGGTGGCCGAGAGTGTCGTTTATCTCCTTGAAACGGTCGAGGTCGAGCATGAGGATCGCCAGTTCCTGGTTCTCCCGCCGCGTCGCCGCGATCGCGTGCGCAACCCGGTCATGAAACAGCAAGCGGTTCGGCAAGCCAGTGAGCCCGTCGTACAGGGCCTGATGGCGGAGCCGCCCCTCGGCTTCGTCGCGAGCTCGCTCGGCGGCCTTCTGATCCGTGATGTCCCGTGCCAAGAGACAGAGTTTCCTCAAAGAGCCCTCCGATCTTGCGATCGGTGCGACCCTGCCCTGGAACCACCGCCTGCCCGCCGGAACCTCGAGGCAGTACTCCCAGAACTGCGGGTGTCCGCGCTCTAAACCTGGAACCACCGCGCAGATAGGCCTTCGATGGCCTGACCATCCGCGAAAAAGGTGCCGTGATCAGGGAGAATTGGACTCGCCAAAGAACCAATTCGCTAGATCAGAAAGGCACCTTT
>Ga0181533_1004324_pt1 | contig 14623 bp, 30 predicted proteins | sample PEATcosm2014_Bin_45_FD_119772 | JGI IMG/M metagenome (GOLD analysis project Ga0181533, IMG submission 119772) | Peatland microbial communities from MTU Mesocosm Facility, Houghton, MI, USA - PEATcosm2014_Bin11_60_metaG | ecosystem: Environmental > Terrestrial > Soil > Wetlands > Peat | place... | reverse complement strand
TCCACAAAGACCAGTAAACATAAGACATCTGAGCCAGTACGTACATCATACAACCCAGTAAATATAAGGCTTTTGTACTACACTACCAAACGCTCACCGCTAGACCTAACAGTGTATAAGAGCGCTTATCCGCTGTTATAACAGAATGCCACTTATTTGAACGACTATCATAGGACACACCCTTATACTTAGATGTTTTATGCAGAGGGCCTTTATTCCAGTTTTGCTGTGCTTGACGTGTTGGCATTCGTAAGTTACTGTCAAGGTTGTTAAGCCCATTTCGATCAATATGGTCAGCGCCGCTCCCGGATATTAGTTGGTGCATATATAACAATCTTGGCCCATTATTGGTTGCTGCATACCAGTTATGGATACATACTGCGTGCCAACGACGCTGACTAAGAACTGACCAATGTCGCTCGTTAAAGCATGTCCATTGTTCTCGTGTTAGCTCAAGAAACCGGACTAGCTCACCGCTATCAGTTTCTAACGTAAAGGTGAGTCGACCTTGTAGTTTATCTAACATCTATGCAGCCACATCCGTTCCATAACCAGTATCTCGACTACCTGATATCGCAATATAGAAGTTGTCAGACTTTCTAGCTGTTCGACTACCAACACCACGACCACCTTCTCGCCAATCATCACGGGTAGGTAAGATCAATCCAGCCCTAATCTTCTCGAAGTAGTCTCTTGGTGTGTATGGAGGATCTTTTCGTATATACGGCATATCCTGTTCTAGTAAATCATAAACATCATTCAATGTAACACCGTATACGAACGCAAGAGACGCTGGTGTTCTATTACAATCAGGTGCCTCCATATCATCACTATCTTTTTCACGTATCCTTGACCAACGTGTACCTCCAAGCCGATAGTTTCGTGTATCTTCTTCTTCTTCTTTATCTAAGTATACCGAGCTGGTATCTTTGTGCTCAGCAAGTGCTATAGCTACAGTTTCCTCTATCTCGATAACTTCAGCGTCAATCTCAAGCTCAGTCATTTCCTCGTCTGGCGCCAGCTCTCGCATTATTTGCCTACCTCTCTGAACCCGCTAACCGTGACAACACCAGACCTTGCAAAAGTCCTGGTCGCAAATCAAACAAAGTCCTGGTCAGACGGTTGCAGTTTTTGTTGACGGGTACCTGCATACTCCCAAATGCCGCACCCTATTTGACCAGCTATTGCGAAAGAAATCACAAACAGTCCTAGCGCATCGTAGCGCCCCATTTAATCCTCACCGCTAGATGGTTTTAGCATCTCCACAACTACAATCCGACCTACCATAGGGTCATGCTCGAATGTAACTCGCCACCCGTTACCTCGCAATATGTCAAATGCACGAGCACTGTCAGCGCCAAAAGGTTGTAGTGCATAGTATTCGTACCGGATCCCAGCCTCATAGGATCGAACGGTACCAAGCCATGACGGGGTTACTCCAGCTTCTTGGAGACAGTCAGCAGGCGTCACCGGACGATCTGGCGTTTTCACTGTCACCCATTGGCGCCGATCTCGCTCTCTTGCGGCGCTACCTGGGAACAGCTCCGCTAGCTCTGTATCCTCATTCACCGTTACCTCCTGGTTACAGCGTTATTTGCTAGTTCCAAGGCATTCACACATGCTGTCACCTGCGTAAACACTGTTTCATAGGTACATAATCCCGATGTCATTTGTCGGACAATAGGGTTCGCTACAAACACGACACCCCTGTTGACCTGCATAAATGTCAAAACAGAACACTAAGAACACCACCTCCGTATTGTTCTCGTGAGAGAGTGAAATGTGCGGTTATATAGATATGCTGTTCTTAGTGTTCTGTTTTTGGTAAAAATGCTGGTCACAGCGTTGCGCCCGCTATTTGCTGAATCGTCAGCGGGCCGCTAGTCAACCGAAAACCTTCCCACAGCCGGATCCCGTTAGAGGTTGTCGTTTTACCACCGGCAAGCGCCAACGCCTCGGTGACTTCGGACCACTTCGGTTCATCTAGTCCGTTGTCAACGCAATAGTTGGTAAGTGCTAGTTTCATACTCGAAGTTGGTACCCGATGATCTTTCGACCGACCTATCTCAAGACAATCAGCAATGAACCGACCAGATACATTCTCTCGGTTTCTATACTCTTGTGTATCAACAGCTACCTTGTTAGGCATAGGTATCTTGCAGCCATTGGCTATGAACTTGATTGCGCCTTCTACCGCCCAGTTCAAAATGCCGGTAGCCTCATTAGTGAGTTTCTCTGCAAGTCTCGTATCTTGCTCCGCATCGGGTATCGTAACATCCCATGAAATCAACCGTACTCGACGCCATATACCATCCGATGTGTCATGGATAATAGGTTTGTGATTGCAGAACATCACAAGGGTATGGGTTGGCATGAACGACCATTCATCCTCACGCATATGATGGCAAGATTGCCTGTCTCCACCGGTAATGTTCTTAACATTCTCGGCATTCAGTTGAGATTGGGTACCCGTTTCAGAGAGCACAGCTAACCGAGTATGAAACAATGATGCTCTAACGGTATCGTGTTGCTCAAACTTGCTTTGCAATACAAGGGATCTATGGGGCACCACGGCGTAGTCACCTAGCACATACTGCAAGGCGCCAAAATAGCGAGACTTGCCATTACCGCCATGACCATAATGTATTGATAGAGTCTCCGTTGGAATGCCGCAGAGATATGCGCCAGCTTCTAGTTGCAAGTAGTCTCGCATCTCGGGATCAGGCTGCCAACGTTCAAGGCACTTGATCCATAGTGGGCTAATACCTATCGACGGATCATAGATAACCGGACACTGCTTACTACAAAGATCCTCCTGCGACCAGTATGTTAGCTGACCATTGCTTAAGTTCACGGTGCCGTTTATGGTGTTGAGCACAAAGGGATCGGCGTCTAAGTCCTCATGCTCTATCAATACACCTGGCAAGTCACGGGCGAGAGCGACCATTCCGGCTAGACCACTGCGTCTTTCAGCAGCATTAGCCGCAGCAAAAAGCAGTTTACGAGGTTCTGTATCTAGGCCAGCTAAGGTCTTAAACATCTTCTTCGCAACGTCTTTAGCAAGCTGTGTCACAAGCACGTCGTTAGGATCCTCGGTCCACTTGCCTTTACGATAGACAAGCCACTTACCCCATTGACGAACGTATCGAATGTGTTGACCGTGCAAGAGCACAAAACGCTTTGCATTACCGGCATCTGTTAACCGGAGCCCGTCCGCTGCTGCCGAAATCTCATCTCCCGGCTCGATTAGTTCTAACTCATCCTCTAGCTGAGCCGCTAGCTTACTATTAAGCAAGCCTTCAAATGTTTGTACGTTGGTCATCCTTCTCATCTCCCAGGTAGGGGACAACCGGAATACCTGGCCCCCTGGGAGTAGAGCCAGGTATCCGATTGTCGTATTGTAAGCAGGTTAAGCAAGACCTGCCCGTTCTAATAGTTCTTTCTTAATGCGCTCGTAGTCGGCGTTTACGACTACGGTATCCGCACCCAGGCTAGCCAGCCTTAAGTCTCTTTCACACTCATAGAACTTTAGCTCTAGTTCTAGAGTCTCCTCTACTTCCGATGCCACCCGTCATCACCTACGACATCACGAATGACGTAGGGTCCATAACCTTGAAGGCTTCTCGGACAGTGCGCTCAGCAACCCTGTGCGCCTCTGTAATGAGAGCCTTCTCACCAGTCAGGTAAATGTCATTGTACGCAGCGTGATAGGTGCGGTCGACCCATTCCTTGAACTGTTCCTGATCCATATTTTCTCCTTATTGTTGTGTTTGTGCTTTACTAAACCTGTCGGCCTCCATTACTTGGGAGATTGCGACAGTTGCGTTCTCAACAGCCTCATCTAGACCCCATAAGGCATCTATGCAACTACCATCACCGCTAGCTTGTGCAACCTCAGGATGCGCCTCATACGTAAGGCAGTACAGGCGGGCACTAGCGTAGACAAGAGCTAGCTGATCTATAGCGGTATCTGATTTCTCATCATCATTACTTGCTTGATTAGGCATGGTTTGCCTCCGAATCCTCTAGATATTTCCCAGCTAGTTTGCCGAGATTGAACACGACCGGTACCCAACGGGGCTTTTGGTAGTGACGAGTTAGTGACCGTGCCTCTGGCATGTTTGGTATGAAACCATCTATGAGGTAAACGAATGTTGAGCATGGCTCTACTTCCAAAGCATCTACGTAAACACCATAGTTCATTGCTCGCATGGCTCGTTCATTCAAACCAGCCCATAGCATCAAGCTATCATTAAACCACCAACTCAGATCCCCATGAAACTCAAGGCATAGTCGAGTTAACTCCACGAATGACAGACCAGGCCGACGCTGCACTAGCTTGACAACGGTAGCAAGATCAGCCTCTAGCTCCGGTGTTATCTCCCGAGTAAATGAGACTAGTGGCCCATACTCCGGCTGCTTCCTAGCGAGCCTTTCAGTTACAAGAGGGATGGCTTCGTCCGCACGAAACTTCGAGTCTTGTATGTGTTGGCGTATGGTGCCGTGTTCCCAGTTCTCAATAGTGAACCAGTATCCGCCAGGGTCATGATCCGCACAGGCTAACTCTACGGTTAGCGGCATCTGTCCACCGATACCCGGCAAGATGTGGATTGTGTCAGCCACCCCGCCGCAGGCATCACACCGGTACGACGGGCTACGCTGCATTAGAGGGATCTTCTAAAAAGCTGTCCAGTTTTGACTTGGACACGAGCAGGCGCCCCCCGATGCGGAAGCTACCAGGGATCTCACCCGAACCGCAGAGTTTGTAAACGGACGAACGCCCGAGCCCGAGAAGCCGAGCGGTCTGCTCAACTGAATAGGTTTGACGATCAAACTGCTCACCGCTAGAGTCCTGACCATCCTCTCGGTAGGTCGGACCCGATCTAGTTTGTCCTTTAATCATATGGCTTTCCTTTCTTTAGGCGTTCCATGTTCCGGCGAAGTCCTTGAGTTTGCTGCGTTCTGCGGCCTCGATCCGGTTCAGCTCCTCGTAGTCGATCCCAGCTTCGACCGCTACCCTCTCGACAGCATCTCGAACGGTCTCCCGTAGTGCCTGCGGTCTCTGGCGGTGCTGCTGTCTCCATCGGTACCTCCTTCCTCGTGCTGAATCTTCTCGACGGCCAGGTTGGCGAATCTCCTGGTCCCTCTACTTATAACAGTAACAGGGATTCCCGGTTCCTGCAAGTCGCATTCCGTGCCACCTTGAGCTAACATCCTCCTCTACTCTCCAGGGTATCATGAGAACCCGCTCCCTGTTAAACAGTCCAACCGGGCGCACTTCTCCTCTACTTATACCCTATCGTGGATTCGGCGCTTTGTCAAGTGCAGGGCAGGTAGCCGTTACAAAAGTCCAGCGTGCGGGCCAAAACCGTATTAATGGTTATGCCTAAGAGTATTGTCTAGGTATGTATCAAGCTCTAGTATCAGGAAATCTATCAGGTTCTAGTATCAAGTTTGTATAATGCTATTATAGTGTTGAACGCACCCTACGGTATGAGATTACCCTTATAGTATCTGGGGTGTGCTTGGTTGCCGTTAAGGCACAGAGGCGATTTGGCAACCGGATCGACTCATGACTAGACTCGTGCCTGAAGCACGAGAGAGGACAGAGAGATGGAAACTCGAAGGGGCAAGGGCGAGGGGTCAGTCAGTTACCTGGCCGCTCGCAAACGCTGGTGCGGTCGTATCCGCATCGACGGGAAGACAAAAGCCTTTTACGGTATGACCAAACAGCAAGTCCTAGATGACATCGCCGCCTACCGCAAGGCTTTCAAGGCTGGGCAAGTCACCACTGCTGGCGAGCCAACGGTAGGGGACCAGCTCGAAGCGTGGCACTCAACACTTGAGATGACTGGCCGCAAGGCTTCCACCATCACAAACTACCGGATGGTGATAAACACTTTGATCCCCGCCAAACTAAAGGACATTCCGCTCCGCTCCCTTAAGCCTGAGCACGTTACGAGCATGGTGCTCGGCCTGAGGCAAACCGGAAAGTCAGCAAACACACAGCGTTTAGCCCGTACCGTCTTGCGCAGGGCGCTAGAGGTTGCGCTCCGTGAAGGGAAAGTAGACCGGAACGTGGCGGCTCAGACTGACGGTGTGGCGCTCAAGCGTGAGAAACGTGTACCGCTCACAGCAGAACAAGCAAAGCTAGTTCTGCTGTACGTGAACGAGCACGAGTCCCCGCAATGGCAAGCTGCGTATGCTCTTGCTTTGCGGACAGGGATCAGACTGGGCGAGATGCTCGCACTTCAGTGGCGCTCGGTAGACCTTGAGGCTGGCACCATCACCATTGACGGAACCCTTTGTCGGTATGGGCAAACTCGTACCGAGCCGAAGACAGCAAGCGGACGGCGGACAATCGCCATCTCGCACGCCGTAGTTACCGCCCTGGCGGCGCACCAGGCCAGCCAGCGCAAGGCGAGCCCCGAGGGGTACGTATTCACAAGCAGGTTCGGCACACCGCTAGCTGCCAAAACTCCTGCCGATCACTTGCGCCGTGTACTTGCTGCGCTCGGCTTGCCACACGTTGTTTGGCACGACCTAAGGCACACAGTGGCAACCATGATGCTCGCTAGTGGCGTTCCCCTACAGCTCGTGTCCAAGATCCTTGGACATGCTTCCGTGCAGATCACCGCCGACCTTTACAACTACATTCCGCCAGAGGCGACCCGAGAGGCCGCCGAGGCTCTTGAGAGAGTCCTCTCGTGACTGGTGACCAAGCTCGGCGATTCCCTCGGTATGTTGAGCGGATGATTGAGCTTGAGGCGCTGTGCGGGCTGTGCCTGCAACCGCTCCCGGCAGGCTGCCAGTGCGAGCCAGGACCAGACACTTACGGAGTCTTCTTGTGGCGTCGGCAAGCCTCCGACGAGTACAGGCACACACCGCCGCCGTCCTAGCGCCTCCTGGGGGCTCACAGGCCCCTCTCGTGCCTTCCCCCGAGCACCCGTCCAGAAATGGGCGGGTGTTCTGTTTTTGGACAGGACAGCACTGTTCGGACGGCTGATGCACTATTGATGCACTACCGATCCGGCCCACCAGCAAACCCAATAGAAATAAGGGCATTCTTCGGACTGGTTGGACGTATCGGACTAGACAGCAAACGCCTCACCTGGACTTTTGTGTATCCACACATAATCATGGATTATGCTGGGATACTCAAAAAGCCGCACTTCAGACCATAGATTTGGCGCCTCCTGATGCACTGTCTGATGCACTACGTGATGCACTACCGGCTAGCGTCCCCGCCGTCTGTGCGCCACTTCTAGGCTCGTAAGCAGGAGATTTGCCCAGGTGGGCTCATCGACCCGCAGAAAGACCCTGAGCGCCTCATAGCTGGCTGGTTTCGGCACCGAGCCCAGTAGCCAGCGATTGACCGCCGAAGGCGTTACGCCCAGCTCTAGGGCCGCATCCGTCTGACTCCAACCACGGCGCCGTAGCTCGGCGTCGATGGCGTCGGCGATGGTCCCGTCCATGCTTGCCAATGATACAGCCGAGGAGTATCGTGTCTGTGTGCCACAAAGGCACAGAGGCCAAGACGACTGCGAGGAGTCAAGATGGCAGAACAGGAGCGCAAGACGGAGTGGGGCTGCCACGGGGCTGGCCCACACTCCGAAGAAGTGGCAGTGCTGCGGGCACAAATTGCAGACCTGGTAGCAAGACTCAAGGCCGCCGAAGCTCGCCCAGCTGGTGCGCCTCAACGGCGGTGGTACGACACCTTCCAAGCCGTGCCTGGTGTGGCGCAGTTCACACCAAGGCTCAGGTTGCTCGATGCACCACCTGAGCGTCGGTTCGAGTCGGACCCGAACAGCTATGCAGGGTTTGTGCCGGGAGCGAGCCACTGATGCCTACAGCTATCGCCGTTAACGCAGTGGACTGGCTAGGCGCCTACGCCTGGTCGATCTCCAAAGGTGAGTTTGGGGATATCTCCCGTTCGTTCGCCAACTACTACGTTGCCAAGGCGAACGGCACCGAGTACCTCGAAGCGTTCGAGATTTTTCTTGAGGACCCAGGCGACTGGGACTACTGGCCGGAGGCAGCGAAATGACCGATTTTTCGTTTCTCGTTGACGGTGAGGAGCCATCTCCTGACCTGTGCGCCCGAATCGATGCTATCGACCGGGTAGTTGAGGACCAGGACCACGACCTTGTAGTTATAGCGTCGGCCTTTCGGATCCTCGAAGCGGACCTAATCGACAACTTCGGACCAGCGATTGGCAAAGCGATGGTCATGCGAGCGCTAGTCGCCTTGCACAACCACGGCTTGAGTGAAGACAGCATCCTGGCGGCCTTTGAGCTGACCGACAAGATCCATGAAGCAGCTCGCACGGCGGGCTAGAAAGGAAAAGGCAATGAAAAACGAGCCATTTAACAACCAGCTCAAGCCGATTCACACTGAGCTACAAAGTGCCACAAGCCTGCTACTCGACGGCAAGGACAACATCTGTCTGGACGCTGTGCGCCGTGAAGATGGCAGACGGGTCTACGTTTCCCTGACGGAGCAGCAAGCGGAGCGCCTGATCGAAACGCTGAATCGGGCCGTTTCTCAAGGGATGTGGGGCGATTTGACAGGTGCCATAGTCATCCCCCACCGCCCCAACACCCGAACGGCTTAAAGGCGCTCCTAGGGGTACTTGTACTTGCATCCAAGTACCCCGAATGCGCTTTTAAAACAAGGGGAATCAATGACAGATCACCTGTTGACGGTAGCCGAGAAGGTCACCGTAGTTCTGGTCCTGGTGGTGTTCGCCGCCATACTGCTTATGTTTCTTTTCCGCCCTGTCTCAGGCAAGCAGCCGGTGTTTCACCACCAGGACCGCCCCCTAGTCACCAGCACGACGACAGACCCAGCCTGTACGCCGTTCCCCTACGTGGTCCGTGGCGTAGCTGAGATCCCCGGCACACCTGGCTACGTGCTCCCTGACGGGTGCTTGCCATGAAAGAGCGTTCCATAGAAGACCTTGAGGCTGACCAGCAGCCGTCACGAACAGATGCGCCGTATTGATTGCACAGACGAACAGGCGCAGAGATTCCTCAACAAACAAGCTCTATCGAAAGGGGAAGCATTGGACATAGACCGATCAGACTTTTTATGGAAACATGCCTATAACTATGGGCTATCTATCGGAGATACACCCGAGCTAGCCGAGCGCTGGGCGGATTACCGGATGGCGTTTTACCCGTCTCCTGAGCACGAGCACCATATAGTCCGTGAGCATTTCCGCCGTCACCAGGCGCAAGTCTTTGTCATGGACGGTGGCGTGTGATCCCCCACATCTCACACCATGCGGCCCTGCTAATGATGATCTTCGGCTTTAGTGGCATGGGACTGTCAATATCCGCACTGGTCGCCCTTTGGCGAACAGGCAAGCAATCTCCAACAACGGAGAACCAAACAGAAAGGCAAGTAAATGAAACGGTTTAGCCCTAAACGACGCCACGCCATCGCCGCCGCTTTGGTAATAGGTGCCTTATTTATGGGCCTTGGCGGAACGGCAATGGCTGAGTTTATTACAGCTAACTTTATCACCGCCCCTGCTGTAAACCCAGTAACAGCTACAGTAAACCCAGGCTTTTCGGCTACCGTTACTGCGGCAGTAACCGGAGGCGCCCTCAGTCCTGGCACTAATGCGACAGGAACCGGGTCAGTCAGCGATACAATCACGTACACCTTGACTGATAACTTGGCTAGTGAAGACTCAGAAACGGCAACAGGAGCCAGTTACGCTATCAGCGGCACACCGCCCGCTGGCTGCTCACTTAGTGACTACTCAGCCGTGAATGACAATACTTGGTACCCAATGCTGATGTACTACAACTCACCAGTGACATTTCCGGCGAGCGTAACGATGCCTCCATCAGCGAATAATGAAGATGGTTGCGCTGGATGGGCGCCGACAATAGTAGCAACCATCACCGGTACACAGCCTTAGTCCCCGGTGGACCACTGCGTAGTCAAGAAAGGTAGCCGCCTATAAGACCTTCCTCGGTGTACGATCTCCCTGCATCAAAGAGCGCCAGTTCCGCAGGGGACTGGCGCTCTTGCTATTTGAGCATAGAAATAGCCTCAGGCCGTGTCTGAAAGCAGCCTGAGGCTTTTCTACGGGGCTATGGCGGGCACACAGGAGGGAAACCCGCAGTCGCCCTGTTTTGACCGGAAGGGCTTCCAGTCGATCAGAGAGGCGAGGTTACCGGGCTCGCCTCTAAGAGCAGTCGGTGGATAGCCCCGACTGCCAGGTACCGGAGCCGATGATTACTCCGGCCTCTCAACAGGCGCCGCTAAGAGCGCCCAGAGATCCTTAGTTGCTCAAGCTCGTACCGAGCTTTACGAACGTTGTGTGGCGCACGCTTACGAGATCGGGGACCAGCCCCGTCCTGGGGCGCTATCTGTTGGACTCCCGGCCCGCCCCCCTTGCCTGATCCCTGAGTACCGGGCACCTGACCGACTGCACCGCCGCTATTGGTCCCCCCCTTGACATCGGGTACCTGATCGGCCTGATACTGCCGAATGGCAGCCGCAGCGGCCTGCTGGGCGGCCTCGACAGCGGGAATATGGAGTGTCGTGGCGGCCACGCATTGGGCCAGAGCTTCTTTCAACTGCTCCTTCGTTGTGTTCTTAAGAACGCCTGCCATTGAACCTCGCTCTCAACTGATCCAAGAACTCCATAGGTTCTAACTTGCGCTCTACAGTTTCATAATCTTGCTGCAAGGCGAGACTCAAACTGTTGCGCACATGCTCAGCAATCGCAGGATCCTCATGCCCCATAGCCCAACCCTGTAGGTAACTGGCTCGGGCCTGATTCTTACCTTTACCTCGCAGATCCTTCGGGAACTCGACACCGTAATACTTGGCTAGGTTGTGCGTAGCGTTGTTCAGCGCCCTATGATCCGGCCCAGCAAAGGCATCTGGAAACTGAATCCGACGTGCTTCCATAAACGCCTCATAGGTCGGGTACCGCATCCTGAATAGCTCAACTTGAGCGGCCTGTACAGCCTCACTAACGCCTCGTCCTACTGAGCGCACTTGGCGCACTATTGCCGAACCTACAGACCTGGCGCTAATAAACCAACCCTTGCCCCATGCACCCGGTGTAGCCGAGGCTCGATAGCCCAGGTCTCGTTTCCCAATACGTGGTGCGTCAACGGCAGCACATTGGGTATTTAAATCAATGCAATAAGTGTCTGGCGTTTTGACCCGGTTATTGCAGCCTGGTCTTAGGCACGGATAACCCTTCTTTTGCTTGGTCATTAGGCAACACCTACCACAAACCCAGTACCGCCAACAACACAGGTGCTGTTGGTAATGCGGAGTGCAAAGGCGGCATAGACCCGAGCTACGAACAGAACCGTTAGGCTATTAGCCCCATACCCTTCCTGAAGGAAGTTGAATGTAGGAGCCGAGGTAAGTAGCACCGAATCAGCCTCTAGACGAGTGGCGATTACGATGTCCTCATTCTCGCCAGCACCATAGGTGTATCCGCACCCATAGCACGCATACCAAGGCAATCCAGCGACATATCCCATAGGATCAGCCGAGTGCAAGATTGGAGCATCATCATTGCCGATGCCCAAGGGCTGCAATGGCATCCCTGCTGAGGTTGTGCTCGCCGCCAACTGGTGATACCGGTCAGGGGTACCGAGCAGCATTTGTGGGGGCCTGCGCCGAAGCTGATCGACCGAAGCAATCCCATTCCCGATTGCTACCAACTGACCTTTAGAATTGGGGCTGCTGCTGGTATATGTGACCGCTGGAACGTTAGGCCAGTTGACTAACCCAAGGATCTGACCTGCAACCGTTCCAACGCCAGGAACAACGGCCTCAGGCTGACCACTGCCCTGAAGCAGGTCAAGGTCTAGCTGCTCCTCAATGCCAGCATTTGCATCGGCTGTGAGCACCTGATCGAGAATATTGCCGCCTCTTTCCAAGAGCTGCAAGCTAAGGGGAGTAATCTGGCTGTAAGACCGAACGCCAACAACTATCTGCGTCCCTGTAGTCTGTACACCACCTTGGAAAACTGGTGTGTTCTCAGGAAAAGTCGGGTTAGGATTATACGACTCGACAATGTTCGGGATGATTACCATGTCGAACCCAGCGCCCAAAGGCAAATGCTTACAGAGGGAACTGGCGACTCCGTTCGCTCGGCTTGCTTCCCCATACTGATCCAGCATGAACGCAGGTGGAACAAAGGCCCCGCCAGTCGTAACGCCTTCTGCCGTAAGGGCTCTTGCACTAATCGGATAACCATCCCGTAGTCCCTGAATACCGAAATCGGATGCGGCACGTTCATTGCGCTTTGCCAACTTTGCTTGCTCCTTCGGCAAGTCATATTGATTGAACCGAGCAAGGCGGGCCTGAGCGCTAAAGCGGTCAGGTAATCCCCTATAGAGGACCGGCGTATAGGCTGCAATGGTGTCCGCCACCCACGAATATGGCGAGTCAACGTCATAAATACCGGGCTCACGTACTTGGAACCGGCGAGCGACCTTTAGTTGCTGGTCAATCTCGGCAGCTCGTGTCATGGCGAATGACACGTCTGCTTCTCGGCCTTCGACACCGGATAGTTTCTCGGCGGCTTCGAGCAGATTGGCTCGATTGACCTTTAGTTGTTTCGTGAGTTTTGACATGATTACCTCTTAATGTGATTGATTAGATTCTAGCTCAGCTATGCGAGCATTCAGCGTATCAAGTTGGCGGAATATCTCATGGAATACTGGGTCCCCTTTGGCTGATTCAATGAGAAATGGTGCAATGGAGCTTTGCTTTGTGTTACGGGCTATCTCTCCGAGGCGCCGTGCTTCGGCATCCTCAGCCTGATTGGCCGCTGCTATTGCAGCCATCTCAGCAGCAGCATCAAAGGTCGGGATCTCAGGATGGGCAATATTTGGCACAAGACGTTGTTTACGCATTAGGTGTTCCTTCGTTTGTAGGGTAAGTGAAAACTGACTGTCGGGTCGACAAGCTAGCTTGGAGGGCACATTAAGAAAGGAACCGACCCGACATTCAGCTAAAGGAAGACGTGAACGCCTATACCTATAGTATAGTACGATTCGTGTCTCTGACTAAAGTGCGGAAGTATTCGGAACTCGATGTATGTAGCGGGTCACGTTGTCTCGTGGAATGATCCATGCCCTACCAGCCTTTATGCCTCCTAAGCGCAACGCTAGGGTGCGAGCATATCGTTCCGAACAGCGGATCATCTGTGCCGCCTCTGGAACAGTCATCCAGTCCTCTATAGGACCGATCAGTTGACACTCGGCCACCTCGCAAAGCTCGGTTTCCATCCTGACAAGCCGGTCATCATAGGATAGATCACCCCAGCAGTTGCGCCGATATTGTTTGAAGGCGAGAGCCACCCTCGGGAGCAAATCAGCAGGAATGCAAAGGCTATAGCCGGTCTGTAAGTACTCCATCATTCTCACCGCCTATGTGCGGCTCAGGATATTGCGGGTCATAGGGTAAGGTGTGGGTATAGCCTTTAGGATGACCTTTTCTATCCGTGTGCTTCAGCGACGGTGCATCCCTGTGAGCAACAGTGACGTTATGGGCTCGGGCTCGATCCCGTTCACGACGATGCAAGTCGCCCCCGTGCCTAGCCAACGCTCACCTGTTGATTGCGACGGCGTACATCAGCGTTAAGCGTCTCAACTAATGGGGCAAAACGCTTTTCGTAAAGACCAGCCTGCTGATTTGCTATAGCCAAGATCAAAACTAGTTCCTCAAGGCGCTCGATCTTTTCCTCAGTTGTTAGTTGTGTCATTGGTATTTCCTTCCTTTGATTTTTCCTTTTGCCGTTCGGCCTTCTTTGCGGCCTTAGCGGCCTTCTTCTCTTGCTTTTGCCAGTCTCGGGCGTGTTTCCCCGTGGGGTGGCTGCCTCCGCTGGTCATGCTGACCATCCATCCTGTAGTGTCTCAATCTCTTCCTGTTGCTCCCCCACGAGATACCGCAACTGTTCCACTTGCTCCTCTAACTTGGCGAGCCTACGATTGATCTCGTCTATCTCCGTCTGGCTTAGATACACTTGCGCCACTGATTCCTTTCCTATGCGACCCTCTGTTTAAGAGTCTATCCTTGCGTAACTTCTCTCCTTGCATAACTTTCTATGAGCCCGACGCTAAACTTACAGGTGTAAGGTGATCCGGCGAGCCCGAGACCAGCACTTTTGGCACTGAGGTGCAGGTAGTAGCACGGAAATGACGTGCTGACCATATAAAAGTCCTGGTGGATGGCATATTCTGTTGCCTGAACACTAGTACACTATAGACCACCTGAAACACGTATAAAATGGCTGGCGAGGCGGGCGTGAGGATCGCAACAAAGGCATAGGGGTTTGACCTACCCCCCATCACTACAGATATATACATATACTATGCCAGTAACATAGACCAATAGATGGTTAATAGTCATAGAAAGATCCTACACTCTATAGCTGATAACCATGACACCATCCATAGAAGATCCTGCTATCTGTACACGAACAGATTTGTGATTAAGTAACAATCCTATACGAGATCCCATCACATCACTATCCTCTACAACCCAATAAAAATAAGGCATTCGTAGATACTGTCAACGCACAATCCACAATCTTTGCATCGTATGACAAACACCTTATGTTGTAACGCTT
>Ga0181533_1004323_pt1 | contig 14624 bp, 13 predicted proteins | sample PEATcosm2014_Bin_45_FD_119772 | JGI IMG/M metagenome (GOLD analysis project Ga0181533, IMG submission 119772) | Peatland microbial communities from MTU Mesocosm Facility, Houghton, MI, USA - PEATcosm2014_Bin11_60_metaG | ecosystem: Environmental > Terrestrial > Soil > Wetlands > Peat | place... | reverse complement strand
GCGGCAGTTCGAGCTGTTGCACCGGAGACAAAATACTCGATGAGTCGTTCCTGTTGTTCCTGGCTCAATCGACTTTTTCGCATAAGCTATCCTAGACTATTTTACTTATCTAGGACAGCCCCATACTTTTTGACTTTGATCCGGCCATAAGATTTTTTTAAATATTTTATTTAAATATACTTGACAGTTTTATTAATAAAATGTTATTGGTAAAATCGTATGCAGTATGTATCGGAAGCTTTTCCCGTATATGGAGGCCTGTTGTTTCAGGTTTTCCTGCCTCAAGACTCCGGCAACTGCAGCAAATAACGTAGTTCCGGCAACGGACCGGAGGCAACAAAGGAGGTAGGGAAAATGGCACAGGGTAAAGTCAAATGGTTCAATGACGCCAAGGGTTTCGGGTTCATTGAGCAGGACAATGGTGAGGATGTTTTTGTACACTTCTCCGCCATTCAGAGCGAAGGATTCAAATCCCTCACCGAAGGCGAAGCAGTAACTTTCGATGTGGTCTCCGGCCCCAAAGGGCTCCAGGCCGCCAATGTCAAAAAAGCCTAGTATCTTTTCATTAAGGTTTTATTGAAACAAAGACCCCGCTGAATTTTTTTCTACGGGGTCTTTGTTTGTCGGTATCCATTACGGTTTGGTTTTATTGAAGCTATTAATATTATAGATGTTCCATAAGCTTTTTCTTCTTGAAGTAAAGCCTGTTCAAAGCGTGTATATAAGCCTTGGCCGAGGCTTCTATAATGTCGGTGGAAGAGCCGCGTCCCAGTACGGTCCGGCCCCCCTCCTCCAGTCGGACGGTTACCTCCCCTTGGGCGTCGGTGCCGCCGGTTATTGAACCTACGTTATACTGTTGGAGTTTCGCCTTGGTCTTGGTCAGCTTTCTGATTGCCTTCAGGGTTGCGTCAACAGGCCCGTCTCCCAGTTCAGCGGTACGCAACTGTTTCCCGTCCACTTCCAGCTGGACCGTGGCCGTGGCAACCGAGAAAGAACCGCAGGTGACTGTTATATGACTGAGTTTGTATTTCTCGTCAGTCCGCATCAGCACTTCATCGGCAACAATTGCGTCTAGGTCTTCATCGAAAACCTCTTTCTTTAGATCCGCCAGCCCCTTGAACCGCTCAAAAGCCCTGTTCAAATCGGCATCCTCCAGTTCGTAGCCGAGTTCCTCCAGTCTTTTCTTAAAGGCATGTCTTCCGGAATGTTTTCCGAGCACCAGCAGGTTCTCCTTGAGTCCCACGGATTCAGGTGTCATGATCTCATACGTTGTTTTCTCCATCAGCACTCCATGCTGGTGTATCCCCGCTTCGTGGGCAAAGGCATTGGCGCCGACGATCGCTTTGTTCTGCTGCACCACAATGCCTGTAACGGTCGTCAGGAGCTTGCTGGCAGGCGTCAACTGCTCAGTATTTACATTAGTCCGGAAAGGAAGGATATCTTGCCGGGTTTTGAGGATCATTACGAATTCTTCCAGTGAACAGTTTCCAGCCCGTTCGCCTATACCGTTGATAGTGCACTCCACCTGCCCTGCTCCGGCCTGCACCGCGGCAATGGAATTGGCTACCGAAAGCCCCAGGTCGTTGTGGCAATGTACAGAAATTACCGCGTGATCGATATTTGCTACGTTTTCCCGCAGGTACTTTATGATATTGAAATACTCGAAGGGGATGGTATAACCGACCGTATCGGGGATATTAACTGTGCTAGCACCCGCATCAATCACCGCAGCAACAACTTCGGCCATGAACTTGAGGTCGCTTCTCACCGCATCTTCGCAGGAAAACTCCACATTGGCGGTGTACGACCTCGCCCTCTTGACTGCCTTGACTGCCGCATCAAGCACCTGGCTGGGGGTCATCTTAAGCTTGTACTTCATATGGATATCGGATGTGGCGATAAATGTATGAATACGACCCCTTTCTCCGGCATAATTGAGTGCTTCCCATCCCCGGTCGATATCCTTGTTGCTGGCGCGGCAAAGCCCGGCGATCTCCGGCCCCCTGATGGTCTGGGCAATCTTTCTTACTGCTTCGAAATCCCCTATGGAAGCGATGGGAAACCCAGCCTCGATAACGTCCACATTCAACTTCTGCAGCTGTCTTGCTATCCGCATTTTTTCATCCATGTTCATGCTGGCGCCAGGAGACTGTTCTCCGTCCCTCAAGGTTGTGTCAAATATCTTAATGGTCTTCAGATCACTCTTTTTTGCTGTCATAACTGACTACCTCCTTTATTCATCTTTTTTAAATTCGAAATGCAACTTCCTGTCTCTCTCTACGGTCATCCCTCGATCCCCCCGAACCCGCTCCTGAATCAGGAAGGGCCGGGGGATGTAAGGTACAGAGTGAGAGAAGGAATCAGCGCTTTATATACAAGAGGTTCGGAACAATACCAAATGGTGTTTTGCATGGTCAAATTATCCCATATAATCTAGTTGGACACCATGAACGTAAAATAAAAAACCTCCGCCCCTGCAAGGGGCGAAGGTTTCAACTCCGCGGTACCACCCTGTTCATCCGAATTTACGCCTCACCAGCCTTGGCCTGAGCCAAACCGGGGCCGAAAGTCCGGACCTTGTTTCGTCCGTCACGTGGACAATACGTCCTCTACTATCAAGGGGATGCGGATTTTTTGTCCTGGCAAGGCTGTCGAGGGATTACGCGGAAGCGTAGCAACGCTACGCCGCACAAGCAATCCCGAAGACTTACGCAGCCAGGGCGAAAAAGCGGCATCCCTCTCTCGCAGAGGCGGCTCCAAGGCGAGTTCACCGCTTCCCTTGCTGGTTCGCACCAACCACCAACTCTCTGGAAAGGGCAAGCCGGTTACTACTCCTCTTCACAGCCTTTGATCTTTTTTAATGATATTATGGAAACCCATTACCGCTGTCAAGAATTTTTACCTTAATTCTAATTAATTTAAAAATAGTTCTATTTGAGAATGAATGTTAACCTTATGTGCGGTTTCATATAATCATGTTTTATTGTCCTGTTGCAGATGAATTTCATGTCCCTTATGCATCGCTTTCTCAAGCCTCCACCGGCGCGGCAGGGTTACTATGAACCCTATGGGCCCTGATACTATGTAGCAGAGAAAGATCACAAACAGCATCAGTTTGGGTTCCGCGGCAATGACGATAAGAAGGATTACGGCAAATACGAGAAATCCGAACGGCTGACGTTTGATAAGTCCTGGGTCCTTGAAGGAATAATACTTGAAGTTGGAGACCATAAGGAACGCCAGACAGTAAATCAGGATGAGTATCGCCAATTTTTTGTAAGAACTGGGCCAGCCGAAATGGTAAAACAGGAGTACGGTGGCCGAAACCATGCTCGCCGCGGCAGGGATAGGAAGACCGACAAAGCGTTTGCTTTCGACGGTGTTCACCTGCACATTGAAACGTGCGAGCCGCAAAGCGCCGCAGACCACGAAAAGAAACGCCGCCAGCCAGCCTAGCCGGCCGAAAGGCTTGAGCGCCCATGAGTACATGAGGAGACCGGGTGTCACCCCAAAGGCGACAAGGTCGGCCAGCGAGTCATACTCTACCCCGAACTTGCTGGATGTGCCGGTGAGCCGCGCAACCTTGCCGTCCAGACCGTCGAAAATGGAAGAGACCAGCACCCAGATAGCGGCGGTCTTGAAATCGCCGTTCATGGTGGCGACCATGCTGTAGAAACCGGCAAAAAGGCTGCCGGTGGTAAAGAGATTGGGAAGTATATAAATCCCTTTCCTCATACTCTCAGTCATATCAATTTTTTCGTCGCTCACTGCAGATACCCCAAGATGGTTTCCCCGGCGAAGGTCTTATCTCCAACCGCAATCCGCACATCGGCATTCTTCGGAAGATAGACATCCAGTCTAGAACCGAATCGGATAAGACCGTAACGTTCACCTCGCTTAACGGTATCCCCCTTGCGCGGATAACAGACGATCCGTCTGGCAATAAGCCCCGCAACCTGGACTACGACAATGCTGGTTCCCAGTGGGCCTTCGAGCAGAAGCCCGGCCCGTTCATTCTCGAATGTAGCCCGCTCGTCACGCACATCAAGGAATTTCCCCCTGCAATAAAAGGTATCTTTAATCCTGCCGGATATGGGAGAACGATTGACATGAACATTGAACACCGACATGAAGATGCTGATTTTGGTCATCTCTTCATTGAGATGTTCTTCCATTGAGTTTCCCAGGTAGATGACAACACCATCGGCAGGGGCCACCACCGCATTTTCGTTCTCCGGAATGACCCGATCAGGATTTCTGAAAAAATAGGCAATAAATAGGGTAAGGATAAGCGCGATAATGGCAAGAAACTTCAACGAAAGAAGGGCAAGAACCAGGGTAACAAAACCGGCCGCGGCAATAAACGGGAATCCTTCGACAGCTATTGGCGTATTATCATTGCGCATGGTAAATCCTGTTTTGTAAAAAGGCCGGGCTGAACAATGCCCGGCCTCCCGAAAATCCCTCTTAAAAAATTTAAGCCTTGGTTTTGTCGACAATTTTGGATGCGCCAATCCAGGCCATCATGGAGCGGAGCTTCGCCCCCACCTCCTCGATGGAGTGTGCAGCCCCCTCACGGCGCAGGGCATTGAAAACCGGTTTGTTGGCCTTGTTCTCGAGGATCCACTCCCTGGCGAATTCACCGGTCTGAATCTCACGCAGAATCTGTCTCATCTCATCCTTGGTCTCGTCAGTAATGATGCGCGGACCGCGGGTAAGATCGCCGTATTCTGCGGTATTGGAGATGGAGTAGCGCATATTGGCGATCCCCCCCTCATAGATAAGATCCACAATAAGCTTCGTCTCGTGAAGGCACTCGAAGTAGGCCATCTCGGGGGCATATCCGGCTTCCACCAGGGTTTCGTAACCAGCCTGGATCAGTGCGGTAATCCCACCGCAGAGGACCGCCTGCTCGCCGAACAGGTCGGTTTCGGTCTCTTCACGGAAACTCGTCTGGATGACACCGGCCCTGGCGGCGCCGATGGCTGCGGCATAAGCAAGAGCAATATCTTTGGTGTTGCCGGCAGGGTCGTGCTCCACAGCGATGAGCGCCGGCACGCCGCCACCCTTCAGGTACTCATGACGCACCAGATGGCCGGGCCCTTTCGGCGCCACCATGAAGACATTGATATCCGGACGGGGAACGATCTGGCCGTAGTGGATGTTGAAGCCGTGGGCGAACATCAGATATGCGCCTTTCTTTAGATTAGGAGCTATTGCGGAGTTGTAGATATCACCCTGCAGCTCATCGGGAAGGAGAATTACCACTACATCTGCTTTAGCTGCGGCATCGGAGGCGTCGAAGACTTTGAAACCAGCGGTCTTGGCCTTCTTGGCGTTATTGCTTCCCGCCAGTTCTCCCACAATAACGTCCACCCCGCTTTCTTGCAGGTTATTTGCATGGGCGTGCCCCTGGCTACCATAGCCGATTATCGCTATCTTTTTCCCCTTCAGCACCGCCGGTTTACTGTCTTTTTCGTAATAGACTTTCATTGATTCCTCCTTGTATGTTTTTATAATTTGATTGAGACAATAGGAATTCTCTTACCTTTGGTCTCAGGTCAATAGTCCATTTATCCTTTCCACCCCTTGGCCCCTCGCCCTATTGCCGCTGGGCCGGTCCGCACAAGTTCCTTCAAACCGAGCGGACGCAAAAGTTCCAGGATGGCATCAATCTTGGCCGGAGCGCCGGTCGCCTCGATGGTATAAGATTTTGAGGTCACGTCGATTATCTTCGCCCGGAAAATGTCGACTATCCGAAGCACTTCGGCCCTGTTCTCCTCTTCGGCGGTGACCTTGATAAGGGCCATTTCCCGCTCGATGGCGCTGCCATCGGTGAAATCTATGACCTTGATCACGTCGATAAGCTTATTGAGCTGCTTGGTGATCTGCTCCAGGATCTGTTCGTCACCGCGCGTCACGATGGTCATGCGGGAGATGGAGTCTTCGTTGGTCGGGGCCACCGACAAAGAGTCTATATTGAAGCCGCGCCCGGAGAAAAGCCCGGATACCCGGGCGAGGACCCCGAATTCGTTTTCGACCATGACGGTTATCGTATGTCTCATTGTTCCCCCTCAACCTATTCAAGTCTTTTACATATTCCAAGCACCAAATATCTCGATAGCAATATTTACTATCAGGATGCCAGAACCATCTCGGTCAGCGATGCTCCCGCAGGAACCATCGGCAGCACCTTCTCTTCACGGGCGACCTTGAATTCCATGATTACCGGCCCGGGGGTCTTGAACCCCTTCTTGATCACCGCCTCCACCTCGTCAGGCTTGGTTGCCTGAAATCCCTTGGCCCCGAAGGCCTCGGCCAGCTTGATAAAGTCAATGGGAAGTTCCATGCAGGTCTGCGAATAGCGCTTGTCGAAAAAGAGCTCCTGCCATTGCCGCACCATCCCGAGAAAGTTGTTGTTGAGGATGCATATCTTCACCGGCAGCCGGTGCTGTACGAGAGACGCCATCTCCTGCATGTTCATCTGGAAACCGCCATCGCCGCAAACTGCAATCACCTGGCGTTTGGGAAAAGCCGCCTGGGCCCCCATAGCCGCCGGCAGGCCGTACCCCATGGTGCCGAGTCCTCCGGAAGAGAGGAAAGTGCGGGGCCTGGTAAAGGTGAAAAACTGGGCGGTCCACATCTGGTTCTGCCCCACATCGGTAGCCACGATAGCGTCCGGATCGGAAAGCTCCCTAAGCTTCTGGATGACCATCTGCGGCTTGATGACGCTCGCGGAATGCTTGAAGGTCATGGGATGCTTCTCTTTCCACCCCTCTATCTCCAGAAGCCATGGCGCAACAGCCTCCCTGAATCCCTTAATTGCGCCCCCCTGTTCTTCCAGGACCTTCAGCATCTTTGCCAGCACCCCCCTTAAATCACCGACAATGGGGAGGTCAACCCGGACGTTTTTCTTGATGGAAGTCGGGTCCACATCGATATGAATGATCTTGGCATGGGGGGCAAAGGTCGCTATCTTGCCGGTGACCCTGTCATCGAAGCGGGCGCCGATAGCTACCAGGAGATCGGCATGGCTAACCGCCATGTTGGCGTAATAGCTGCCGTGCATGCCGAGCATCCCCAGAGCCAGCGAATCATCCCCCGGAAAAGAGCCGAGTCCCATCAATGTGGTAGTCACCGGAATATCCAGTTTTCTGGCCAACTCCAACAGTTCGACGGACGCATTCGACAGAACGGCTCCGCCTCCCACGTAAAGAACCGGTTTCTTAGCCGTCAAAAGCATCCCGACGGCCTTTTCAATCTGCCGCGTATGACCTTCCAGAGTCGGTTTGTACCCGCGCAACTCAATGGTGTCGGGGTATTTGAATTCAGTGACGGCAACCTGCACATCCTTTGGTAAATCGATCAGCACCGGGCCGGGCCGACCGCTGCGTGCAATATAAAATGCCTTCTTGACGATGGTTGCAAGGTCGCGGACATCCTTCACGAGAAAGTTATGCTTGGTGCAGGGACGGGTTATACCGACGATATCCGCCTCCTGAAAGGCGTCGTTGCCGATGAGGGCGGTCGGCACCTGGCCGGTGATGACAACCAGCGGGATGGAATCCATATAAGCCGTCGCGATACCGGTTACCGTATTCGTAGCGCCGGGACCCGAGGTGGCGATTGCCACGCCAACCTTGCCGCTGGCCCGGGCATAGCCGTCAGCGGCATGGACCCCCGCCTGTTCATGGCGAGGGAGAATATGTCTGATCTCCTTGAATGAGAACAATTCGTCATAAAGATTGATGACCGTGCCGCCGGGATAGCCGAAGACCGTATCAACCCCTTCCAGCTTGAGACATTCCAGAAGTATTCTCGCTCCGTTCATCTTCATAAAAAAGCCTCACAAATATAGGTTAAAGGCTGAAGGTTGAAGGCTGTTACGGAAAAACCAGCGGCTAGCAGTTTCTTCGGCCTTCAGTCTTCAGACTGTTTTTTATTCCGCGGTCGTTACCGCCCCGGTATAAGCCGATGTCACAACTTTCGCATACCTGGCCAGCCAGCCGCTCCTGATTTTCGGTGCCGGGGCCTGCCAGCGTTCCCTGCGCAGCGCCAGGGTCTGTTCATCCACGAGCAGTTCCAGTCGCCTGGCAGGGATGTCGAGAAATATCCTGTCCCCCTCCTCCACCAGGGCAATCGGACCCCCCTCTGCCGCCTCTGGCGAAATATGCCCGATACAAGGGCCCCGTGTGCCGCCGGAAAAACGGCCGTCGGTTACAAGCGCCACCGAATCACCAAGACCGAGGCCCATCAGAGTGGCCGTAGGAGCGAGCATTTCCCGCATCCCCGGCCCCCCCTTCGGCCCCTCATAGCGGATAACCACCACATCGCCGGAGGTGATTTCCCCTCCCATGAGGGCCGCCTGAGCCTCCTCCTCCGAATCAAAGCAGCGGGCTACCCCCTCGAACTGCATCATGGCTGCGGAAACTCCGGACTGCTTCACGACCGCGCCTTTCGGCGCGAGGTTGCCGAAAAGCACCGCCAGCCCTCCTTCCGGTTTGACCGGGTTGCTAAGGGGGTGGATGACCTCCTCGTCCACATTCGCAATGCTTGCCGCCAGCTGCCGGGTTGAAAGCCCCATGACCGTCTGGTTGTCGGTGATTTTCTCCCCCAGTTGCTTGAAGACGCCGAGCACGCCTCCGGCGACATCGAGGTCCTCCATGAAATGCTCGCCGGCAGGGTTCATGGAGGCAAGTTGGGGCGTTTCCTTGGCCAGGACATCGAACGTTTCCAGCGGCAGATCGACTCCGCATTCATGGGCAATGGCGAGGAGATGGAGGACCGTGTTGGAAGAGCCTCCCAGAGCCAGATCCACGCGGATGGCGTTCTCGAAAGCGGCACGGGTCATTATGCTGCGTGGTGTTACGTTGTTTTTAACCAAGTCGACAATTTTTTCCCCGGATGCAAAGGCGATGCGCCGCTTAAGCGCCGACACCGCCAGAGCCGTGCCACAGCGGGGAAGGCTCATTCCTATGGCCTCGGTAAGGATCGCCATGGTGTTGGCAGTAAAGAGTCCCTGGCAGGAACCCATGCCGGGACAGGCATTATCCTCACATATCTTCAGTTGCTGATCGTCAATCACCCCGGCCTTGTACCGGGCCATCGCCTCGAATGTGTCGGTGACAAATGAAAAACGGCGGCCCGCAGGGCCGCGTCCGGCAAGCATCGGCCCGGCAGTGACGACGATAGAAGGAATATCGAGACGGGCGGCAGCCATCAGCATGCCGGGAGTAATCTTGTCGCAGTTGGTGAGGAGCACCAGACCGTCCAGCCGGTGCGCCTCGGCAATCGACTCCACCATGTCGGCAATCAGCTCCCTGGTCGGCAGCGAATAGTGCATCCCCTTGTGCCCCATGGCAATGCCGTCGCAGACGCCGGGAATGCCGAAGAAAAAGGCATAGCCGCCGCCCGAGTGCACCCCTTTCTCGATGAAGCGCTCCAGGTCACGCATTCCCACATGCCCCGGAATAAGGTCGGTGAAACTGGTCGCCACGCCGATGAAAGGTTTTCCCATCTCGCTTTCCGGCACCCCGGTCCCTTTGATCAAAGCCCGGTGCGGTGTCCGTTCCAGCCCCTTCTTGATGGCATCACTGCGCATATTGTCCCTCGCTATGTAAGACTAGTCGCTGGTCGCCGCCAGCTTGCGCCCCTCTGATCCAAGGCGCGGCAGCGGCAAAAGTAAGTGATTAAAATAATACATTAACCGGCGACTGTCAATAACTATAGAATGATGTTATACAATTTCCTTCTTCATCTTCGCCAACTCCGCCTCTGAAGCCCTGATGTAACGTGGGACAAGAGCAGCAAGAGGGATAATCTCTCCCCGGGCAAAGGCCCCCCTGGCCAGAACCGCCCCATAGGACGCACGGGGCTGCTGGGCGGATGATGGGGCAAAAAGGGCTCTCTCCCCCAAACGGTAAACTATCAGCTCCCGGTAGGCAAGCGCCCCTTCGCCGACGAAAATTGTGACGCCGTCGAGACCCTCCAGAAAATCTTCCGGAGAAACGACACAATCGGCAATGACCGGAACCGGGAGTTCACGGCAAGAGTAAACCGCGGTATAGATCTCTTTTTTTTTCGCATCGAACATCGGGCAAACCTGATGGGCGGCCCAGGGGATGTTCATCGCCAGCATCGCCAGTGAGGAAAAGCCGGCTACCGGCTTTTTTGCGGCCAGGGCCAGTCCCTTGACGGTAGCGACGCCGATTCGAAGACCGGTAAAAGAACCGGGCCCTAATGCCACGCCGATCCCGTCCAGTTCGGTTATCCCAAGACCTGCTTCGCCAAGTGCCATGTCAATCAGGCGGAGCAGACGCGAAGCCGGGGTTTTCTCCGAATTGAGCAGGCATTCGGATACCACTCTCTCGCCGATAGTCAGGCTGACGCTGCAGGTTGAAGTGGATGTATCAATGGTCAGAAGCTTCACTTATACCTTTCCGAGCCTCTTCGGCATGCGCATTTCAGAAAATTGTATTTATGAATTTGATGATATCGTTCCAATACCTGGCTATGTCGTTGTAGGTCGCGAAAAACATCAGGCTTACCAGAAGCGCCAGGCCGACCTGCTGGGCAATTTCCCTGGTCTTCATGCTAAACGGCTTTCTGAAAACCAGTTCATACAGATAGAAAAACAGGTGCCCGCCATCCAGAACCGGTATCGGCAATAAATTCAGCACACCCAGGTTTATGCTCAAAAGCGCCATGAAGGCAAAGAAACTGACGGCGCCGGCAGCAGCCTGCTGACCCGACAGAACCGCTATCATGATGGGACCTCCGAGTGTATCAACGGAAACAGCACGTTCTATTATCTTAACCAGAGAAAGGACCGTTAACTTGATATAGAACCAGGTCTGGGAGATCCCCTTGATCATGGCGTCAAAAGGACCAAGCCTTTGCGTAAAAGTCTCGCCGGAGGACGTGACACCTATCACCGGGGATGTGACGGATTCGCCGAACAGGTTCTTGACGGTATGAGATTCGGGAACGACATGTAACGAAAAAACCTCTGCGCCACGTCTGACCTGAAGGTCAACCGGCTCCCCTTTGTTTTCGGCAACGACCAGGGCAAAATCCTCCCACTGTTTTACATGTTTGCCGTTGATGGCAATCACCACATCATTGGGCTTTAAACCTGCGCGGGCAGCAGGTTTGTCCTTCAAAACATCGCCGATTTTCGCAGTCGGCACTGGAACACCAATCATGAAGACAGTTATATAAATCAGCATTGCGAAGATCAGGTTGAACATGGGACCTGCAACAACAATGGCAATCCGTCGAAGCGGTGGTTTTTCGGAAAATGAGCGGGTCTTTTCCTCCTCACTCAGGTCAGCTTCATCTCCTTCGCCGACCATCTTGACATAACCGCCGAGAGGAAAAGCGGAAACCAGGTATTCGGTCTCACCTATCTTCCTTCCGACCAGCTTTGGGCCGAAACCGAGCGAAAATTTTTCCACTCCTACCCCAAAAAGTTTGGCAAAGATGAAATGACCAAGTTCGTGGACGAAGATCAGTACACCCAGTACAACTATGGCAGAAAGGATGCTTAACATTGAATTCCTCTTGTTCTATCCGGAATATGCTGCGAGAAATCTTAACCTACATTTTACCTACTACTTCACGGCTCATTGCACGTGCCCAGCGATCGACGAACAAAACCTCTTCGATAGAGTTAAGCGTATGTGGCTGGTGAAGGTCCATGGTTTTTTCGATGACAACGGAAATGCTGGTGAAATTTATCCTACCGCCAAGAAACTCCTCAACCGCCACTTCATTGGCGGCGTTCATGACTGCTGGCATACTTTCGCCGGATTCCAGGGCCTGGTATGCCAGTTTGAGTGCAGGAAATCTGGCATAATCGGGATTAAAAAATGTCAGCCCGGAAAGCACGGTCAGGTCCAGTGCTTTTACCCCGGTCCGCACCCTTTCAGGGTAGGTAAGGGCGTAGGCAATGGGGGCTTTCATGTCGGGGACCCCCAACTGTGCCATGACACAGCCATCCTCGTATTCCACCATGGAATGGATAATGCTCTGAGGATGGATATTCACGGAGATTTTTTCTCCGGGCATATCGAACAGCCATCTGGCTTCAATGACTTCTAACCCTTTATTCATCATAGTTGCGGAATCGATGGTGATCTTCCGCCCCATGCTCCAGTTCGGATGGTTTAATGCATCGTCAATGGAAACCTGAGCGAGTTTTTCCAAAGGGTAGTTGATAAACGGCCCTCCCGACGCTGTCAGGATTATGCGGCGCACATCCTCACGTCTTTGGCCCTGAAGTGACTGAAAAACCGCGCTGTGTTCGCTGTCCACCGGATAAAGCCCAACTTTTTTCTCCTTCACCATTCCCATGATGATACGGCCGGCGGTCACCAGGGTTTCCTTGTTGGCCAAGGCAATATCCTTCCCCGCTTTTATGGCGGCAGCGGTCGGCACCAGTCCTGCTGCTCCTACTATCGCCGCCACCACCAGCTCAGTTTCAGCCGCAGTCGCCACCTCAATCATTCCGGGCACCCCATGCAGTATTTCCGTTTTGTTCCCTTTAAGCATGGAACGAAGTTCCCTGGCCGACTCCTCGGAGATCACTGCTACAATCTGAGGAGAAAACTCTTCTATCTGCCTGCAAAGAAGCTCAAGATTTCTCCCAGCGCTGAGCGCAACCACTTTGAACCTGTTCGGATGGGCTGCAATTATCTCCAGGGTGCTGACTCCTATTGAGCCGGTGGAACCGAGTATACTGATTTTTTTCATAAATCCTCTTTTGATCCCTCACCTGCGCATGAAGATAAAAAAAGCATAATAATAAGCAACCGGAGCTGCAAATAGAATGCTGTCCAAACGGTCCAGTACCCCGCCATGACCTGGGAAAATCGCCCCGGAATCTTTTACTCCGAAGCTTCTTTTTAAAAACGATTCAAACAGGTCTCCCAATTGCCCGAAGATTCCAAGCAGGAGAGCAGTCGCCAGAGAGTCAATAACGGTGAGTTGCGGGAAAAAAGTGGCTTTGGCGATAACCGCACCGATGACGCTGCCAACCACCCCCCCCACTGCACCCTCCACACTCTTGTTGGGGCTTACGACCGGGTAGAGCTTTCTCTTGCCGAAATTGCATCCCACATAGTACGCCCCGGTATCACCGGACATGACAATAACCATCATAAGAAAAGTCCACTGTATACCGTAAGTCAGCCCCCTGAGAAGCAGCAAATGGCCAAGCAGCAATGGTACATAGAGAAACCCCATGAAAAGTAACGATACCTCCCCCGCTGCCGCTTTTATATCCCTGAAAATAAACAGGAAGAGCAGACAAAAGGAAATGACCAGCATGGCCAACACCGGAAGAAGCGTGGTATTCTCCGGTGAGAGAAAGGTGAGCGTAAGCATGGCTCCGGCAAAGGAAGCAAAGAGCCCCACCCCTCTCCTTTCAGGGAGCGCCATGCGGTAGTACTCCGTGAGTCCCAGCAGGGAAAGAAGGAATACAAAGCACGCAAACAGGAAATAACTCCCTTTGAGAATCAGCAGGATGAGCAAGGGCAATGCTATCGCCGCAGTCAGCAGTCGTTTGATAGTAGACTCCTATGATTTGACGGGAGAGCATTATGCAAAACTACCGCGGAGCCAATCATCCGTTTGCAGGCAAGCGCTCTCCTGTTCGCCGTCAAATCCTGGATCAGAGGTCGGAAAAGAAAAAGCTTTTGCCGACCTCTGACCTAAAAGTTTAATTCCTGTTGTTCAACTGTCCGCTGGTGCGTCCAAAACGTCTTTCCCTGGCCTGATAAACGCTTAATGCCTTATAAAGCTGGTCCTTATCAAAATCGGGCCAGTTTATGTCGGCAAAATAAAGTTCCGTATACGCAAGCTGCCAGAGGAGGAAATTGCTGATTCGCATCTCACCGCTGGTTCTCACTAGGAAATCCGGTTCGGGCATATCTGCTGTATAGAGATAACCGGCGAAAATCGCCTCATCATTTCCTGCAACTTTGCCTGAGGCAATATCCGCGGCCATCAGCCTGGCGGCCCGAACAATTTCCTGGCGGGCGCCGTATGAAAGCGCAAGGGTCAGCACCATGCCGGTGTTCGCCGAAGTTCTTGCAAGAGCTTCATCCACGACAGAGTTAACATCCGGTGGGAGATCATCCCGGTTGCCGATGACATTGAAGCGGACATTGTTCTGCATCATCCGGGGGGTTTCCGCCTTGATATATTTCTTCAATAGCGCCATAAGCGCGCTTACTTCGGTTTTCGGGCGAAGCCAGTTTTCCGCGGAGAATGCGAATAATGTTAGATAGGCGATTCCCAGATTAGAGCATTCATCGACAACCATCTTGGCGGTCTCTACTCCCTTCCGGTGGCCGACTATCCTCCTCAGCATCCGTTCCTGGGCCCAACGGCCATTGCCGTCCATGATTATGGCCAGGTGTCTGGGAAGTTTTTCGCGTTGGAAATTATGCATAACGACTCGCGTTTTGTTTAGTCATTACGGGTGTTGAATCATTATATTAGGGGCTGTCCTAGATAATTAGAAAAGACAACCTTTAACAAGTTCTTTTAGTAATGAAACCTGCAACTTAGGATCAGGGTTGTTAAACCGCCACTCGCATTCTTTCAGGAACAGATTGAAG
>Ga0181533_1004321_pt1 | contig 14629 bp, 18 predicted proteins | sample PEATcosm2014_Bin_45_FD_119772 | JGI IMG/M metagenome (GOLD analysis project Ga0181533, IMG submission 119772) | Peatland microbial communities from MTU Mesocosm Facility, Houghton, MI, USA - PEATcosm2014_Bin11_60_metaG | ecosystem: Environmental > Terrestrial > Soil > Wetlands > Peat | place... | reverse complement strand
TCCCGCCGTGTTGGTCACCACCACATCGAACGTCGATCCGCTATTCGCTGTCGTCGTCGCCGGCGTTGTGTAGTTCGCCGCCGTAGCCCCGGCAATGTTCACGCCGCTCTGCTGCCACTGGTACCTGAGTGGTGCAGTCCCTGCGGCCACCACCGTGAACGTCGCTGTCTGTCCCGCCGTCACCGTCTGGCTTGCCGGTTGGGTCGTGATGGAGGGCGCCACCGGCGCGGACGTTCCAGTTCCCGTGAGTGTAATGATCATCGTAGGGGTCTGCGGATCATTGCTCGTGATGGTGATGCTGCCAGAATCATTTCCTGCAATTGTCGGAGAAAACGACACACTTAACATCGCACTGCCGCCTGGCGCGATTGTGCTGGGTGTAGTTATGCCGGAAACACCAAACGCATTGCCAAGCACAGAAATTAAAGAGATGAGCAGATTCGCGCCGCCAGCATTAGTTAGCGTCAACGTACCCTTGGCCGTTGTTCCTACGGTTGCGCTCCCCAAATTCAAGCTTGTAGAAGTAACATTAATTTGCGCCGGCGCCATCGCCGCGACCCCCGCGAGTGCAACTTGCTGTGAAGAAACTCCAGTGTCCGTTTGGACCGTCAAGGTACCCGTCGCGTTCCCTGCAGAGGTGGGGTCGAACCAAACTTGAAAGCTACTGGATTGCCCGATGGGTAGAGGAAAAGGCATGGCGAGGCCTGAAAGGGAAAATTGGCTGCTCGATAGATTTACCTGGCTGATGTTGACGGAGATCTTTCCCGTGTTTGCTACTGAGAGAGTCTGAGAAACTTTCTTGCCGACGACCGTGCTGCCAAAATTGAGACTGCTGGGAGTCACTTGGATAGCGGCTTGCGGTGGTGACGAGGATTGCGGTCCGTTCGCGCCCACCACGCCTGCGCAACCCGTGAACACTACTGCGGGTGCCAACACCAAGATGGCAAGTACTGCGCGGTCTTGCCACAACTGTCGAACTTTGCGGAACGCTCCACCGCGCACTTGCCTTCGAAACTTCCCGCTTCGGAAAGTCATTGAAGTCACCGCTCTTCAATCGCTTCGCAAAGAGAGTGGCGTGAGCGTTCGCACAAAAATCCTCCTCACTCTCATTACTTCCTCTGCGCTGATGTCAGCTAGTAGGCTGGGGGCGGGGGTGGGTCCGCTGAAGCTGAAACAACTGCTCTGTGGTTCTAATCTCAGTTGAACGATACAGAGGCAACCGCCAACTCAACTACTGGTTTGAAGAACAGTTTCGGGGCAATGGCCCGAAGTTTGTTGCAAGTTATCAGTGGCAGTGGTTAGCGAAGCTGGGCATGGGGACGCTGTACATCGAACCGGGAAGTCCCTGGGAGAACGGGTATTGCGAAAGCTTCAACGGGAAATTGCGGGAAGAATGCTTGAACGGAGAGATGTTTTACACGCTGAAGGAGGCACAAATGGTGATCGAGAAATGGCGGGTGGATTACAACACCGTGCGCCCGCACAGCTCGCTGAGATATCTGACGCCGGAAAAGTTCGCAGCGAGTGTCCCCGCGCGACCGGCGTCTCCCCCCACGCCGGTCGTTTCCATCGCCCCAACGTGGAAAGGTTCGGATGTGCAGGAGCCCCGGAGTGCTAACTTATGACTGGATCAAAACTGGGGGCAGGTCAGGCACATGCGGTCACTCTAGCAGGTGCGATTCGCACATGAGTGTCGTCGCGACTGGACGTAGGGTGATGTTCTATTCGCAACTCCGAGCTAGGACTAAACCATGCCTTTGCTTCGCAAAGGCGCGAACTGGCCTGTGGAGATCCAATCAACCGCGAGGCCTTCTGTAATAGCTTGTCGAGGATATGTGTTGGATGTAGCATCTGCATACCTAGCTGACCCCGCCATCCAGCGGAGGTGCTTTATGTCCAGCCCTCGCAGGGATTTCCTGAAGAAATTATTGGCCGCAGGCACGCTCCCGGGCTTAATTGCTTCGCCGGGCGTTGGTTGAGTTATGGGTGCACTCCTCAATCGAGACGCGGCCGCCGCGGGCATTCTGAAGGGTGTGACCTACGTGCCGTTCGATGCAGAGGTAACGCTTACCACGTTGGTCACAGGCCGAGCGAAAAAAATCGGGATAACGACCAAAAATGCGCCGGCGTTGACGCGTCCGCAAGGAGTTGCGCCATGATGCGAGGATTCGTTTTTTTCGCGGTTGCGTGCTTGGTGTTGGCTGGGCCCGTTCGTGCCCAAAGCTCTTCAGGTACTGCCGATCATCCACAAAGTGAAACCACATCTCTGGAACCCGGTAAGCCGCTCGAGCGAACGCTGCAGGGCGGAGAGAAGCACCTCTATGGGATTCGCGTTGAAACAGGACAATTCATTCACTTCATTGTCGACCAGCTTGGCATCGATGTGGCCTTAACGCTCTACGCCCCCGACGGCAAAGCGCTCGGCTCGATGGATAGTCCGAACGGTAACTTTGGCCTGGAACAAATCTCCACCATTGCAGAAGCGCCGGGGATATACCGATTGGAAGTGGCCTCCGGTGACAAGAATGTACCCACTGGTCGTTACCGTGTGACGGTCGAACCTATGCGAGCCCCCAGCGACCAGGATCGCGCACGCATCACTGCAGAGCGAATATTTTCCGAGGCTGCACAACTCCAAGGACAAGGAAGCGCGGATTCGTTAAGGGAGGCGATTCAAAAATACCAAGCGAGTCTGCCGCTGTGGCGCACAGCGAGCGACCGCTATGAAGAAGCCTTGACGCAGGACAGCATCGGGACCATCTATTCCGCCATTGGCGAAAACCGGAAGGCGCTGGATTCCTTTAACCAGGCCTTGCCACTTATGCGCGCCGTGGGGGATCGCGCAGGCGAGGCGGCGACATTGAGCGACATCGGTTCAGTCTACGACGACCTCGGGGAGAAGCAGAAGGCGCTGGACTTCTACAACCAGGCCCTAGCGATCCTGCGTGCCGTGGGGGACCGCGCCGGCGAGGCGACGGTGCTGAACAACATTGGTTTGGTTTACTCTGACCTCGGGGAGAAGCAGAAGGCACTGGATTACTACAACCAGGCCCTGCCGCTCAAGCGCACCGTGGGGGATCGCGAGGGCGAGGCGGCGACGCTGAACAACATTGGTGCAGTCTACAAGCTTCTTGGGGAGAAGGAGAAGGCGCTGGATTACTTCAACCAGGCTCTGCCGCTCGCTCGCGCCGTGGGGAACCGCGCAGGCGAGGCGACGGTGCTGAACTACATCGGTGCACTCTACGACGACCTCGGGGAGAAGCAGAAGGCGCTGGATTACTACAACCAGGCTCTGGCGCTCGCTCGCGCCGTGGGGAACCGCGCAGGCGAGGCGACGGTGCTGAACAACATCGGCGTGGTTTACTCCGACCTCGGGGAGAAGCAGAAAGCGCTGGATTACTTTAACCAAGCCCTGCCGCTCAAGCGCGCCGTGGGGGATCGCGCGGGCGAGGCAGCGGTGCTGAGCAACATCGGTTTGGCTTACTCTGACCTTGGGGAAAAGCAGAAGGCGCTGGACTACTACAACCAGGCCCTGCCGCTCAACCGTGCCGTGGGGGACCGTGCATTCGAGGCCACGACGCTGAGTAACATCGGCGTGGTTTACGATTCCCTCGGGGAGAAGCAGAAGGCGCTGGATTACTACAACCAGGCCCTGCCGCTCAAGCGCACCGTGGGGGACCGACGCGGGCAAGCCTTAACACTCAACAACATCGGGCGTGTCTGTGACGACTTGGGGGAGAAGCAGAAGGCGCTGGACTTCTACAACCAGGCCCTAGCGATCCTGCGTGCTGTGGGGGACCGCGCCGGCGAGGCGACGGTGCTGAACAACATTGGTTTGGTTTACTCCGACCTCGGGGAGAAGCAGAAGGCACTGGATTACTACAACCAGGCCCTGCCGCCCACGCGCGTCGTGGGGGACCGTGCTGGTGAAGCGATTACGCTGACCCACATCGGTGCAGTCTACGACGCCCTTGGGGAGAAACAGAAGGCGCTGGATTACTACACCCAATCATTGCCGCTTTCCCGAGCTGTCCGGGATCCTCTGGGCGAGGCCACCACTCTGGTGAACTTGATGGAATATTGGAAGAGTCTCCAGAACCCGAGCCTGGCCGTGCTATTTGGCAAGCAAGCCATCGATCGCTTCCAGCAGGTGCGGCGCAATATCGCAGGTCTGGAAAAAGAAACGCAACAGAGCTTCCTGAAATCGAAGGAAAGCTATTATCGCGAGTTAGCCGAGCTGCTGATTTCCGGGGGGCGCCTTCCGGAAGCGCAGCAGGTGCTGGATCTGCTGAAGGTCGAGGAGTATTCAGATTTTACGCGGCGCCGTGGAGTAGAGGTTTCTCAGACCAACCCCGTTGCGCTCACACCTAGGGAGGAGAAGTCGAATAAGGGATACGAGCAGATCACTGGCGAGATTACCGCCATCGGCGGGGAGTGGACGCAGCTCCACGCCAAATCCTCCCGGTCCGTGGAGGAGCAGCATCGGTACAACGAACTGTCCGACAAGCTGACCGCGGCAAACCATCGATTGCAAGCATTTCTCAACACTCTGTACGACAGTTTCGGCAAGGGCGAGCAAGCCAACGCCAAGGTGGAAAGCATCAACGAACAGACCGCCGGGCTGCAGACGCTGGTCGGGGAACTGGGTGCCGGGACGGCGGCAGTCTACACCCTGGTGCTGGACGACAAGTGCGTAGTGATGGTGATTACCCCGGCGATCCGGGTGGCCCGCGAAATAGCGATCAGCAAGATCGCGCTGCGCGGCAAGGTGTTTGCGTTCCATGGGGCCGTGGCAAATCACCATTCGGAAGAAGATATTCAGGCGCAGGCGCAGGACCTTTACAGCGTGCTGATCGCACCGATCGAGAAAGATCTGCAGGGAGCACAGGCGAAGACGCTGGTCTGGTCGCTGGACGACGTGCTGCGCTACGTGCCGCTGGCGGCGCTGTACGATGGCAAACAGTACCTGGTGGAACGCTATCGAAACGTAGTGATTACCACCGCCAGCGTGGGGAACCTCAAGGACAAGCCGGAAGTGAGCAGTTGGCGTGGCTTGGCCATGGGTATCTCGAAGGACTACGACGGTATGGGCAGGCTGCCAGCCGTACCCGGTGAATTGGCCTCCGTGGTACGCAGCGACAAGACGCCCGGGTCGCACGGGCCGGTTCCGGGAACCATTCTGCTCGACGATTCCTTCACGGACACGGCCATGCAGACTGCGCTGGAGCAGCACCCTCCGCTGGTTCATATCGCCAGTCACTACGCGTTTCACGTGGGCGATGATACGCAATCCTATCTGCTGCTGGGCGGCAAGGATACCGGTGGCCAGGGATTCCACCTGACCTTGGCGGACCTGCGCGATGATCAGCGGATGGATTTCAAAGGCATCGAATTGCTGACGCTGTCCGGCTGTCAGACAGCGGTGGGCTCAAACGCCTCGGACGGGCGCGAGATTGACGGCCTCGGCATTACGGCGCAAAGGAAAGGCGCCAAGGCGGTGATGGCGACGCTTTGGCCGGTGGAGGATGCAAGCACCGGGCTACTGATGGCAACATTCTATAGACTCTGGGTCACGACTCCGGGAATGACAAAGGCGGAAGCTCTGCAGCAGGCGCAGTTGGCGCTCTCGCACGGCATCACTGACACCGCCGGGCCGTCCCGGGGTTCGGCGGAAGTGGTTTCACCGGCGAGTGCATCGAAGCAGGGCCCTGCTTCGCAGTACGCGAATCCCTACTATTGGGCACCTTTTATCCTCATCGGAAATTGGAAATAACCAGCGAGAGACACCGGCAGCAATCGGACTGGCAACCGGCGCTAACTCCTGGTAAGTCCGTGTCCTAAGATTCCTCATCATGAAAAGATGTAAAGGGGAACCGAGCCGATTGGCAGCACAGGAAATGGGCTCTGGCTATTGAATGAGACCCGCACCAAGATCCACAATCTAGCGCTTGAATATGGGCTCCAGCCTTACGAGCAGGGTCCTTCCGACCGTTGCCCGCAATGCGCCAGGCTCAAAGAGGGGGCCAGACCCTAAGATGTGCAACCCGTCTTGGGCCTAGGTAAAGCCGGCCTGTTGGAGGATGTGAAGGTTTTGGACGTTTTTACGGAGTATTAGCGCATCTGGCCCTACGAGTGACTCCCCGTTTTACAGACTCCCGCGAACTTTCTGTGGCCATTCATTAGAACTGGTGGAGCCTTCAGAGCTGAAAAAGCAGGTGATCAGGCGGGCATCGCTCTTGGCCCGGGGGGATTGGCCTCATCGGTGTGTCTTTCGGTTCGCACTGGCCATCTTTGTAGCCAAGTGAAGCAGGAGATGCCTGTCCGCTGCGCTAGTGCGCCTCAACGCGCGGCGCAACTTCAGGAACAGTCCACGGCCCTTTCGTTGACTGGCCCAGTCTTCTTTTCCGTTGTCGGAAAAAAGTCGAACCTCGGGTAATTCTTGCCTATCGTAAAAAAGCTGGTACATCGGCACTTCTAACGCCCGAGAAATCTTTTCGAGCGTCTCAATGGAAGGGACTGTGTGGCCATTTTCTACGCGTGAGATGTAACACCGAAGCAACCCCGTTCGCTTCTCAATGTCTCCCTGCGAAAGCCTTTTGGCTTCCCTCAATCGCCGGAGCCTATCTGCTATATACATGGCGACCTCCGTTGGTTACTATTAGAAGCAGGATAGTATACTATGATAATATCACTAACTTTATACTATATTCTCCAGAACGCAAACGCATTTATTCAACCTTTTGTCTAGGTTCCTGGATTGACACCCATGGAAGGCGGGAGTGTACTCCTCGCTCCAACAAGATGGAACCCAACTGCAAGCTGAATGAAGACCTCGCCAACCGCTACGAGCGGTGGTTGATTGCACTGCAGTATGCAGAATCTACCAGGGGTGTTTATTGCTGAAGGAACGCCTGAATCCGTCGCGCATTCAAGAGAAGGAGGTCCGGATAGTAAGAGTCGCTTGAACTTGGTTGCAGGCAGGCTTACAGTGCCGAACATCGGGAGTCGCTGCAATCAACTAAAACTCGGACATCCTCGACTGTGGTATTGAGGCTGCAAGCGCCGGGCAAGACGCACACGGTCACGCTGACCTGGAAAGCCAGCAGTTCGCAGGTAGTCGGATACTACGTGTATCGAAGCATGACACCCCGAGGCAAATACCTGAGGATCAATTCTTCATTTGTTCAGGAACTTACATACGCAGACAACACAGTCGAGAGCGGCATAAACTATCACAATGTGATTGGGGCACTGGATGCCCAGGCTACGAGAGTGTCAATTCCAACGAAAGTTCTGCTGCCATTTGGTAGAACTGGCGGGGTGTTCGGAGCTAAATGAGCAGGGGACCACGCCGTCATCACTGGCACACTCTTGACTCACGCAGATTCTGCCAAGAAAGTCTCTGCCGACATCTCACACTTTCCATTCGAATGAAGTAATATCAGACCGTATGAATCCACGCCCACCCGGAGACCAGCTTAGAAGGTTGCGTATGCGGTTGGGCATCACGACGCGCGATGTTGAGAACTTGAGTCAAAAAATCGCGGAGGAAGAGAAGAACCCGGAATTCCAGATTTCCAACGCATGGCTCACTCAGTTGGAAAACTCGGATTCCGTCCCCAGCATTTTCAAGCTTTATTCCTTAGCTGCAATCTACCACGTCAAATTCACCGAGCTCCTGCTCTACTTTGGTGTAGACCTGCAAAAGGCAACCTACCACCAACTTCTTGCGCCGTTGCCCAACACGCACCTGACCACCCTGGAAGTGTACGATGCGGAAAAGATGGTCTCTTTTCCCGTGCGATTTGACCGGTCTTTCGATCTCGACAATACGAACCTCTTGGCCCGTATGGTTGAGATTTGGGGAGAGGTGCCGGTGGCGCTTCTTCAGCACCTGGATCTGCGCAATAGCCTGTACGGCTATATCGGGCTCAATGATTTCACACTTTATCCTCTTCTGCGGCCCGGTTCCTTTGTTCAAATCGATCAACGGGTGCGCAAGATTCAGCCATTTCGCTGGCGGACCGAATTCGACCGCCCGGTCTATTTTGTGGAGTTGCGCGATGGGTACGCTTGTTCCTGGTGCGAATTGCAGGAGGGTCACCTGTTACTCCTGCCGCATCCACTCTCACCCTGTAGCGTTCGCCGTCTGGATTATGGGAAAGAAGCCGAGATTATCGGCCAAGTAACGGCTGTAGCGATGAGGCTGACGGATACGCCTGACTGTGCTCCTGACGGAATCTCAAAACCTCCAAGGCAAGTCTGATGTTGGACAGGAACAGCTGCACCATCGTTGAATCTACTTCCATGGGGACCGCAACGCGGTAGGGCTCTAATTCCTGCCAGGTATGGATGAATCCGGTCGGTGCCTCGCGCGAGATACGAACATAAATCTCCAGTTCGTTGACCAATTCCTCTAAAGATAGGGCAATCAACTTGTAGAAAATATCTTTATGGGCGGCTCGCAGGGCCACGCGGGTCGACTCTGGGCCATATCGCGCAGAGAGGCCTTCGTGATGATACACCCCGCTGTTGTAGTCACGCGTGGAAGCAAGGTAGATCAGGCGTGTGAGGTCGCTTTGGATGCTGGATAAGGTACGACGCAGAAGGTCGTCATAAGCATTATTCATGGTCACGAGTCTGGCAGGGTCGCTCATCGGGTGCTCATGGGGTACCGGGGTTTCCTGACGATGCGACGTGATTTGCGGCCGCGGCATCGGGCAGCGCCCGACCGATCAGTTGAGAAAGCTCGCCAGCGTAAGACGCCAGGTCATGAAGGGCATGCGGACCGAATGTTTTGATAAGCAACACAAGCAGCCCGCAGATGAATCGGAGCTGTAGGTATTGGAAGAACAGCTTTGCCTCAGCACTCGCATCCAAATTGCGACTTTGGCGGGCGATTAGCCCGTGAGTGCGCATGATTCTGCTGACCTCACGGGAAGTCTGCCGAACCCAATGCAAGGCGACCTTTCGCCGTTCCTCTTGGTAGATTCGCTGCAATCGTGGCGAACGCATCAGCAAGATGAATTCCCTGTCTTCGCGGGAAAATATTCGGAGGGCCAAACCCGGGTGTTGAAGCGTGTCACGGCACTCACGCTGAGTTGAACCATCCGCCTGGACACTTTCTTGTTCTTCCACTTCCTCGCGCCTCATTATCAAGAGCAGGAAGAGAACGAGAAAGATGGCAACGGCCACAAAGATGGCAGTCGACATCATTGGCGAACCGCCCATCCAAGACAGACAAGTGTCCTTCGAAGTTGACTGCGAGTGGAGGCCACCAGCACCGCATAATCGTCTTCGAGTTGCATTGCCGGCTTTCCTTCAGGAACAGGTTGCACGGACCATAGAGCGCTTGCCCATAAACCCAGCACCAGTAGATAGGAAACAGGCTGCACATAGGGCCAGAACAGTCTGATGTTGCCCCAGGTGTAGGACAATGTGAGTTGAACGATGCTCATAGCGATGAAGAGACCATAACCGAACACGATGCCCTTCAGGTTTTTCCCAAAAGGAATCGCATACCACAGGAAGAGTGAAACCAGCGTCAGAATTGCCAATGCCTGCACAATCCGCAGATTCCGTTCCAGCACGAGTGACCTTTTCGCAAACCACCAGAAAAGACCTCCTGAGGGATTGGCCAGCGTCTTCGCAAAAACCGCTCCGAACACGATCAGGAGCAAATAGCGCGCCATCCTTGCCGTTCCTGGGAACGAGCGGAGTCCAACTCGGTAGATTTCCAAGATCACCGCAGAGCCGATCACCAGACTGAGGAACTGAGTAGCCCAGTAGACTTGAGAATAATGGCTTGAGAACCACCGATAAACAGAAAAGCGCAGAAACTCCTCAACGAAAACGAACAGGATGTAGGAGTAAAAGATAGGAAAGTGGCGAACTAGCTTTTCCTGAAGCCCGCGAACTAGCAGAAGGGCTTCCAGCAAAATCCCGAGCCACCAGATGGCCAAAGTGAGCATAACCACACACTTCTCGTACTGAGACACTCCCTGCCGCCAGATAGTAACACGAGATGAGGGGGAGAAGGACATCTCCCCCTCTTAACCGCAAGTACCCTTCGGTGACAGGAAGGTTAGGCAAGACTTGCGGAATTTTGTTTCTGCTTCGGGGGCGGGTTCGGGGGCGGGGGAAGGGGCGGAGGGGGCGCAGTCCCATCAGCCTGCAAGATCACCGTGGTCCCTGATTGGTCGAGCGGAGCACTCGTGAACCCCCGGAGTTTGTCACCGCGAAATGCGGAACTGGCAAAGAAAGCGGCGACAAGAAAGATAGCGAAAACACTCAGTTTGCGACTTGTCTTCGAAAATGTCATAGATCTCTCCTCAGCAAGATTTGGTGAAAGTCAACGAGCCTATTGCCCTGTGGTTCGTTGGTAGTGTGCAGTGTAAGAACTTGGACTCCGAGGCCAGAGAGGAATGCGAAAATGCTTGGGATTCCAAGCAGGAGCCTTATTTGAGGCTCGAGATCGACAATCTGTAGGTCATTCTTCTGAACTCGAGTGCCGGAAGAGACCGACACCCATTCGAATGGCCTTTCAACGCACATCCATCCCTTTTTTGCGTTGTTGGTCCGTCACCGGGGGCGCGGACCAAAGAGGGGCGCCCCCGAGTTCTTTCTTAAGATATTTCTGTAACGACAGTTAGCTGCAGGTCGAAATGGTTTGCTTCCCTGGCATGTTTAAGTTGGAACCCATCGAAATTGAGCCGCGCCTTCCGGCCAATTCCTCTGGATTGGAACGTTTCAGGTGCGGGGTGCTGGTATTTCGATCCTGCGGCCGCCACCCAAGGAGTGCTTGGAGTGCGAAGCAAATGAGACGTTTCTAACGAATGGCCGTAATCTCGAATGACACTCAAGCTGCTGAGGAATTTTGCGAAGGAAGGCGGCTGAAGCGACCATGCGATTGCGACCTGGAGAGCGGTTGCGCTGTTCGAATCCCGAGTGCCGTCTCCAAGTGATTGTGACGGACCTGGGCAGCGGAAAGGAAACGGAGACTTCGCTGCAATGCTCTTGCGGTTCCCCGATGAAGAGATTTTATGAGAAACCTGCCGTGAATAAGACCCAATTGACCCGCGTGGCGAGCGCAGCGGCAGGAGCGGACAACTCGAAGTAATGAACCGACGGCGTAGCGAGCGAGTGTTGCTGCAGATGCGGGTGTTCGTGGAAACTGAGATCGAAGAGGGGAAGTTGGTTCGCCTGGATGCGTTTACCCTTGCTGTGAATGCGCACGGTGGTTTACTCGAGATGAGCCTGCAGGTGTTCAAAGGGCAAAAGTTACTGCTTACAAATCCGGCTGTGGGCGTGCAACAAGCCTGCAGAGTTGTCGGAGTAAGAAGTTCTCACGATGGATTTTTCACCGCTGCTTTCGAATTCGATAACCCGGCGCCGCAGTTTTGGCCCATCGCTTTTTCTCCAGCAGATTGGCGTTTAGTACGAACCGAGAATTAGACTTCCGTCTTTTCTAAAGATCGATGGTACTTTCCTACAGGAATGGACGGAGCCGAGCTTTGGTACGAGTTGCATTGAGCGCGTCTACATCAATGCGAGGCCGTGAAATTAACCCTTGCTCCCGCGCCTGCGCATGGGCAGCAGCGATATCCTTACCGGTATAAACGATTCGTCCCCCGAGAAGCATGCAGATAAACATGCTCTGTCGCGCGCGTAGGCGCCCCATATCGGTACTCTCAAAAAAAGTGCGGAGGGTGTCGTCAGCCAGGACTCTTCTGTAAAAAGCATCGATAGCCGCCCAGACGGTTTTCCTTCCACCGATGAGGTCATAAAGTTGATCGATCATTTGCTCCTCTCGAACATGAAAAACAGACTTGCTTCCAGCTCTGAGGGGGGAGGCCCGCGATCGGCTATCCTCTTGCCGTGGTCAGTTTGAAAGATGCAATCCCCTCTTCTGTGGCATTGGACACAAAGTGTAATCAAATTGCCCATCACAGCTTATCTGCCAATGGGAATTTGATAGTCTATGACCCTTAGATATCCCTGCCGAGAGACATATATGTCCTTATACAAGTATATAGTCTATGCTTAAAATGCTGTTCCTGTACACCAATGTCCATGCTGGTGGATATAATGGACTACTGATTGAGGCTAGAATGGAAATCGCAAAGCAGGTCGCAAGATACGAGGAGAAGGGGTTCAACAGGGAACGCGCAGAGATCAACACGCTCATGGAGAACGCGGTATTCGCCATCTTCAGAGATTTCCCTGACGCTTTTTTGCTATTCGGAGGCGCGACATTGGTCCTGTTTCACGAGAGCGTGCGGCACTCCGCTGACCTCGATTTGCTCGCCCGGGGCGCACGTTTACCCTCACACGAAGAAATAATCGATTCGTTGAGACGCGACTTGATACCGGTGGCGGAGAACCTCCAACTAGGCGAACTTCGTTTTGAGACGAATGGGGCCGATGGTCAAGAAGGAAGAATCTTTGTCGCCACGAACTCCGGCCGACGACTGTTTCGCATCGACCTGACTCGATTCGGATCCGTCATCGAAAGTGAAATAGAAACGCACCCCGTCAAAGGTGAATTGGGTGACTCAGCGGTGGTCAAAGCGGCAACGAAGGAGTTGCTCCTACTCCAGAAGGCTGAAGCCTTTCTACTCCGACGAAACGTGAAAGCCAGAGACGCATACGACATTTATCTCCTAACGCGAATAGGGGCAACGCTCAATTCCACTTTGCGAGCGCATCTGGCAGACGCGATCCAAGGAAATGAGATTGCTTCGGAGAGCATCTTGGATCGGATCGCGCACACGGACGTCGATCTGTGCACATTTGAGTTAAAGCCAATATTGCCGCCAGATGTCTATTCTCCACTGCAAGACGCTGGCTTCGAACCTCTCCGTAACGCTGTGAAAGCTTTGTATGAGGAATGGCTATGAAAAACCCACAGTCGAAACATTTGGACTGGGTAAAAATTCTCACAAATGAGGCTCGGCTGACCGACGTGGTGCTCGTGGACCGAATAGCTACGAAGTATAAGCTGCCCGTTGCTACGGTTTGGCGAGCAGTTTCGCGTTTGACGAAGCGAGGACTGTTGAGCCGGGTCGCGAATGGGGTCTACCTAAACAAGTTCGTGAGAGATGCTTCAGCTCTGGATTTTGTGAGCAATCTCAAACCGAACGCCTACATTTCCCTCGAATCAGCGCTGAACCATTGGGGGATAAGCACGCAGAGTCCGGTATCTCTGACTTGTGTAACCACAGACAACGCCAAGGAATATAGAACGCCAGAGTTCACAATTTCGTTCCGAACGATCTCTGACCGCTTGTTCTGGGGTTTTGTAGAAAAACAAACTCGTTATTCGAAATATCGGATCGCTGAACCGGAGAAGGCGTTGCTCGACTGGATTTATCTTACGCTCCAGAGCGGACTCACTCCACGTCTCGATGAGATCGAACTGAAGTCAATCGATAAGCGCAAACTGGTCAAATACGCGGCCAAATATCCTGGTACAGTCCGAAAGACACTATTGCACTCCCTTGCGTTCGAACATTTTGCGGCCTGACAAAGCGCTGTCCACGTGTACCTCCCTGTCCAGCTCTACCACAAGAATTCTGAATTTTTGGCGACTACAGGGAAGATCAAAAACCACTGTGGCAAATTTCAGGACTCCAGGTCGCGGCCAGGATTGAAAGAGTGACGACTAGAAAACCATGCGCTGCTAGTCGTCGGTGGCTTGGGATTTGGTCGGGTCGATCTCGATGCGGCCCTTGAAGTGCGCGCCATCCTCGATGCTGATGCGCGCCGTGGAAATATCGCCGATGACCGAGCCGTCTTTCTTGATATCGACGCGATCGCTCGCGTGAAGATTGCCCACGACTTTGCCGTAAACGATCACCCCGCCCGTGTGAATTTCAGAATTCAGCTGTGCGCTGGAGCCTACGGTCAGTTCATGGCCGCGCAACGAAATTGGGCCATCAACTTTCCCGTCAATCTGCAAGTCTTCGGTGCCGGTGATCTGACCCTTGATTTGCAGGCTTGCACCCAGGCGCGCAGAACCGCGCGCAACGGGGCTACCGAGGCGAGCGGAAGAGGGTGAGCTGAAAGGCACCACCGGAGATCCTGCTCCCTGCGCGGGCGACACGGCCGACGGCTGGGCTTGCGGCTGCTGCTTCGTCCACATACTACCTCCCCTTATTCTGTCCAAAAGAATAGATCCGGCTCCGGCTGAGAGGGAGCAGCGTGGATTCACTCTAGTCCTGCACGGCAAATCGAGGCAACCACGAAATGACGTCGGTTTCGCAGATCGAACACTGGCCTCCGGACAGGTCGAGCGGCCTGGGGCTTAGGCCAGCTCGAACCACGCGGTGTGGATGCAAAGATTGCTCTAGGGCCGGCCCTTCCCCCTGTCCTAAGATCCGGGTACTTTTTGGGATTTGCCCGCGCCACAATGCGCTGGCTTGCCCGCACCGAACCTTCTATCATGGTCTCAGCGTCTGCCCTGAGAAGAGTTTCGCGAGGTGCAAAATGCAAGGTTCGCTTCTCGTCCTGACGGGCGCCCTTCTGGCTCTTCCCACACTGTGTGCCGGGCAGAGCGTACAGCCCAAGCCTGTTTCCAAGAAGAGTTCGACCTCCTCGGCAAAATCGGCGACCACCACGGCTAAGCCTG
>Ga0181533_1004320_pt1 | contig 14636 bp, 17 predicted proteins | sample PEATcosm2014_Bin_45_FD_119772 | JGI IMG/M metagenome (GOLD analysis project Ga0181533, IMG submission 119772) | Peatland microbial communities from MTU Mesocosm Facility, Houghton, MI, USA - PEATcosm2014_Bin11_60_metaG | ecosystem: Environmental > Terrestrial > Soil > Wetlands > Peat | place... | reverse complement strand
CGTAGGTGCTCCACGAATACGCCGGGTTCGCGTGGTCGGCGATGAACGTTTCCAATTCACCGTTCGTCAGATTGGCAATCACCGTGGGAACTGGGGAATTACTCGCCGCCGGCAGAATTGTTCCAAGCAGGGCGACAGGGCTTGCTTTGACCGCGAACGTCGAAGCACGGCTCTGGTCGTACGCATTCCAGAGTCGGCCGCCGCCACCGTCGGGGATGAACTCGGTTAGCGCTGCACCGGTGGACGCTGCGTACACGTGTGGGGTCAAGTTCCAGGTGAGGGCGCTCGGATGACCGGAGATCGAAGGTCCGCCCGAGTTCTTCGTCTGGTCGTAGGCGTTCCATACGTTTCCCCAGAGATGATCGTCGGTGTACTCGATCAAATGGTCGGTGTCCTTTCCCCGCAGATAGATGTGGAACGCTGTCCCAGTTCCAAACGCGAGACGAATCCCTGAGGTCACAACTGAAGGTACGTCGGTGACCGAGATGAAGCTGCTCGTCGAGCTGATGTCATAGGAATTCCACACATTGCCGAAGAGGTGATCATCGACCACTTCGACGAGTTGTCCGCTCGAGGTGTCGCCGAACACGAATGATGCCCACGTGGGGATGTCAAGCGCGGTGAACGAGGCAAACTTCAGGGCGGAGCCCGTCAAGGTATTGAGATCGCTCACGGTCCAGGTCCCGCCTGCGCCATTGTCCTCGTAGTCGACGAGGTCCCCTGATCCCTGGGCCAGTGCGAAGACGCTTACGTGCGGGCCGTCGAGGATCGCTTGGGGACTTGTGTCGATGTCCGGAGCGCCGCTGGTGTTCTGGGTCAGGTCGACGGGGGGCTGCCAGCTGGCTGTGGGTCCTTGGACAAATCGGTAGAGGTGCCCGTTCGATCCCATGGCGAAGACTTCGGGCTTCCCATCGAGGCTCATGACGGCGGTGACGTTGCCGACGTAGGTGTTCCCGCCGGGGTTGGGTGCGACGGGCTGAACCGTGAAGTTCGTGTATGTGGAAGGTGTGGCCCCTTCGCCGAATTCCGAGATACCGGGGGAGGGCTGTGCTCCCGCCGGCTCACTGAGGACCAATAGCGCAGCGGACACGACGAGAACGGCGCCCTGAGTCACGAACGATCGCGTGGCCGGTAGACGCAGAGCCATAGAGGGCACCGTATCGCCATTGATCCGTCGCGGATAGTGGCGGTTGCGCACGGAGAAGACCGCGGCGTTCGACTTCCAGATGCCAATGCCGCGTCGGCCGAGGGTGCCGCGGACCAGGCAAAGGCTTGTTGCCAGTCGACTTGGCCGTGGTTGTCTGACGGAGCGATCGACGCAAACAGAGGTCCGGCGATCTCGGCCGGTGGTGTCGCAGTTGCCAAGTCGAGCAGCCAAAGAGCGTCGTCTCGGACGAGGAGCAGCTCGGATCCGGTGCTGGCCATCACCGAGGCGACCACACCTGCGCCAGCCGATGAGGCGCGCTGGGGCCGAGTTGCCCCGGGCTGGAGAACCCACAAGAGGTTGGTGGTGTCCCACTGGGCCATCCAGGTCGACGAGAAGTCGGCGTCACCGGTCGGTCCGAACGCGCCATCGGCCGAGGCATCGCTGAAGACGAGCGCGCCCGAGGCGAGCCAGCCCGGTACGAGCCCCACAGTGTTCGGTGGGATCGCCAACGGCCGGCAAGTCGCCACGTCGACGTCGCAGAGGGCGATGTCCTTGTTCCCGCCCCAGAAGGTCCGATCGCCTCCGGCCACGACGGCCACTGTGTGGCCGTCGGGTGACCACGACAACTACGAGGGCTGGACCAGGGTCGTCGCCAGCTGATCGGGCTGGCCACCTGCGGACAGGCTGTACGGGGGCAGCCGGTCGGCAGCGAGCGAAGCCGATCCTTGCGAGTCGAACCAGTAGAGAAGACCTGCCATCGGGCCACCAGCTTGTCGGTTCGAGGACCGCCCGTGTCGTGGTGGTCCATGTGACGGCCGGGTCGCCGTTCACCGGTGCCACGGAGAGCTCGGAGGTGTACGAGCCCGGTCCTCGATCGGTACGTACAAGACCGTGCTAATTCAATCGTCCGATTCCACTTCGTCGGGCGGAATCGTTTGCCGGCTGAGGTCGGTTGTACCCGAGGAGACTCTCTGCATCGGATCGGAAGCGGCCGAGGTCGACCACATCCATCCCTAGGAGAAGACGACCGGGCTGCGAGACAGGAGGTGTCCGGATGGTCGAAGATCTCGAAGACCCGCGCCGCCAGGAGCCGCCATTCGTCCTGGCTGAGCGGGAGATGCTCGAGGCATGGCTCGCGTTTCACCGCGCCACGTTGTTGCTCAAGTGCGAGGGGCTCGATGATGTCGGTCGCAAGAGCCGACCCGTATCCACTTCCAAGCTGTCGCTGCATGGTCTCGTGCGGCATATGGCCGAAGTTGAGCGGAACTGGTTCCATCGGGTGCTGGGTCGCGACCCCGGGACCCCGTCCATCTGGTACGACCCTGCCGTCGAGGACAGCGAACTGGTCCCTCTCGATGCCGCCGACTGGGAGGCCGACTTGGCGGCGTGGCAGACCGAGTGCGATGCGAGTCGCAGAGCGGCGGCAGCCCATGGGCTCGATGACACCGGGCTTCGTCATGGACGGCCTTGCTCGTTGCGATGGATCTATGTACACATGATCGAGGAATATGCCCGGCACAACGGGCACGCTGATCTCATCCGCGAGCTCGTGGACGGGAGCGTCGGCTGGTGACAATCTCAACGACGGCCTGGCAAACATCCTGGCCGAGTACCTAGAGCGCTTCTCCGGTGTCAACGGGCAGCTCAGCGTCAAGAGCCGCCTGAACGATATGTTCGGCCATACCCGCAGCTCACACCCCTCGCAGATCACGACGAGGGCCCTTCTGGGCTGGATCACCCGGGACGACCCAGCCAACAACACCGTGAGGGCTCGGCTTTCCACCTCACGGACCTTCCTGCGGTGGTGCGTCCAGTGCGGCATCATCGAAACGTCCCCCGCCGATCACCTACCAAACCTGACGAAGCAGTACCCGACCACCTACGGCAAGGTGCAGCAGAAGAATCCCGCTCGCTTTCTGACCTACGACGAGGCCTTTGTGCAGCTCATCGGCGCCTGCCAGGACGGAACCGACACAGGGCTGCGGGACGAGATCATCGTCCGCCTTGGCCTCAGCGGCATGCGAGTGACCGAGATCGCGGAGCTGACCGTTGGTGCGCTCACCCAGCTCCCGAGCATCTCTTGGACCGGTAAGGGGAATCGCCCCCGTCAGCTCGTCGCAGGAGACGCCCTCTGCCATGCCATCCAAACCTGGCTCAGATGCCGCAGTGAGCACGCTGGGCCCCCGCAAAGCACTACCGCCCTGCTCCTGCCTTGCGTGCCCGCGACCGTCCACGAGGGCGCCTACCGCAAGCGCAAGGCCATCGACCGGACAAGCTCGCGGACGCTCCACAAGTCGACGTTGTGGCACGTCGTCACGACCCGAGCACGGATCGCAGGGCTCGGACACGTCTCCCCCCACGATCTGAGACGAAGCGCCGCCGCCATCCTGCACAATTCGACAACGAACGATGGAGCGCACCGCTTCGACTTGCTCGACATTCAGCGAGTGCTAGGCCACGCAGACCCAGCGACGACGATGCGGAGCTACCTGGAACCGATGGACACTGCTGTCAGCGGGCGAGCTGCCGTGGTCCTCGATTAGAGCCCGAGAGCGAAGGTCGGTTCATGCGATGGCTCGGCGGTGGTCGTGCCCAGCAAACCCCTGATGTAGTGGAGGGACCCCGGGTGCTCGCCCAACGGGCTCCGCACCCCGGGCCCCCCTTCATCGCACCGAGCGTCCTGGAGGTCTCGCCCCCCCCGAGCCAGCCTTGACCGGCCTTCGCCAGTTGGCAGCTACGCAGCTCCCACGCAGTTTGCGGGGTGCTGTCATATAGGGTCCGCGCCCGCCAGCCACGCTCCGCAGACGACGTCCGACTGCAAGACACCGGGGCACCAAGGACCCAGTCGACTGTTTCGCGAGTGCGATCCTGAAGTCGGGCCACAGATACGCGTACATGTCGAGTCCCTCTAGCACGTGCTCAACCATGGAGGACGGGCAGCGTGTAGAACTCGACCTCATAGCGCCTGGCCCCAGGGTGCACACCAGCGCCTGTGAGGGCAAACGAGTCAAGGACCGGCGGGGTGAATGGAGCCGAGTACCCGATCGACGAACTGGGACGGAGGAGGTGAAGATCGCCAGCGGTAGCGATTATAAAGCGAAGTCTCCCAGCGGAGGTGTCAATGGAAGCTGTCGGCGGCTTGAGGAGAACCGAAGACACCTTGTAGCCAACGGACAGCGGCACGTCTAGGAAACGCGCTACGACGGCGTCTCCCGTCGGCACGTCGGGGATCGCCACCTTCTGTCCGAATGTTGCACTCACCCGCTTAACTAGCCGAAGGGATCCGCAGCGATCAGGTACGCGACCCAGGACTTGCCACCGGGCGGTCGCGTCGAGCTGAGCGTAGTGGCACATCATGGTGACCCACGTGGTCGGCGGCTCGAAGAACGGATCTCGCCCGTCGACACCGACCGGCGGTTGCTCCAGGATCCGGCTCGGCGCTGCATCGGAACGCAAGAAAGCGGCGTCCAACTGGTCGAGGGACGACGTGTACGCCGAGTAGGCCTGCACGACCGGTTCGGGATCCCAAGTGATCGATGGGTAGGCCCACGCTACGGCGTTCTCGAATGGCTCGATCGCCACCGTATGGCCAACCAGCTCACGGAGCTGAGCAGGATCGATTCGGTAAGTCTGTTGCATCGTCTGCCGTGCTGCATCGATGGCAGCCGTACGGGAACGAGAGCTGAAGACGGTGGTGAGCTCGGTTCGAAGACCGTTCGCATCGTGCAGGACAGCTAGCACGTTCGAAGGAACCGATCCCGCCACCGTCCATGCAATGACGATCAGAAACGCGATCGCCGCGGCCAGGCAAGGGCGCAGTCTCGAAGTCGGAATCGGAACCACCAGAAGGAGGATGGGCACGAAGCCAAAGAAGATCAGGTCGTGCGCGTCGTGACGGACGAATCCCTCCTTGAATGCCCACCACGTCACGGCCAGCAGCACGACGACAGATGCGATCCTGACCCGGCCGTATGACTGACGAAAGCCGAGCGTCGCGACCACGGCAATTACGAGAGTGGCCACCAACGCGTACCACCACTCATCTGTGCGCCCGATCTCGAGCTGCATGGCACTCGAGTACCCGCCCGAGAGGCTTATGGCATTGCGAAGGAACTCACCTAAGTTGCCAAGGCTGTTCCCCGTCAACACCCAGGCAACGACGATCGTGGCCGCGAGCGCGACGCCGGCGATAGCCGTGTCGACGAGGCGCCGGAGTCCCTGGCCCGCTGCGACGACAGCGACCAGGACGGCAGTGGCGACCACACCGTCACTGAACTTCCCGAGCAGGCAGGCCGCCGCGGCAACACCGAGGACAGCGATCCCGATCTGCCGTCGACGCAGGTCGCTATGGGCGATGCACAGCATGCCGAACAACGTGACCGGGATCATGACGAGGTCGCCCGGGTCGAGGAAGGCCACGGCCGTCGCACCGATGATGTAACTGACGGCCACCGCGAATGGCAGCGTGAAGCTCTTGCGAGACCAGTGGATGAGCAAAGCGAACATCGCCGTGATAACGACAGCCAGGTAGATCAAGGAAAGTGCGGCGGTTGAGCCAAAGAAGAGTGTCTGCTGACTGAGGAAGCCGAGCGGTCCGTAGGTGAAATCGATACGTGGTCCCCAAGCGATATGGTGCACGAACGCCATGCTGAGTGCCACTTGCCACGACGGGTCGACCCCTGTCGTGGGTGAAAAATAGACATCGTGAGGAAACCAGGCAGCAATTGTGCACAGCACGGCAATGCCGACGGTATGGACCACCGCGGAACGCACGAATTGTCCGCCACTGGCTTTCCACTGAAATCGTGGAGGCACATCTGACAATCGATTCAGCATCTCGTCATCGCCCGTCACCTTCATGTCGGCAGGCGCGTTTGCGACTCTCTGAGACAATTCCGCAGAACGGTTCACGCGGCTTTCTCCTCCGCATGGCTGGTCATGCCGACGAGTGGGTCCATGAAAGGATAAATCCGATCCGACCGGACCAGCAGTGAAAGCCTGGGAGGGACTTCAAGTCCTTTCGCCGACACCGCCTACTCCCACCGTTCTACCCGCCAGTCGCAGATTGTTCGTGTCGGAGAACCAACCTGGACTCCCACGTCATCACTCTGGCCAGCCATCTGGGAATCCGTCAGAGCCCCACTGCCTTATCCACCACCACTCCGGCCGCCCACTCATGAAGCCGATCCGCCAGTGCGAAACCATCACCTGAAAGCACAAACGCCCCGTCGAGCCCGCGGGGATGGGCAAACTTCTTCACGCCCTTCTTGTCGCGTAATGCTAGAAACGGCCTACGAGCTTCCACCCACTCATCCACCGTCCACTCCTCGTCACGAAGCACTGGCCTGATACCCCAATACCCCCAGTAGCGCGGAACATTCCGAAACCACTCCGGAACTTCCTTCTGACGACGCTTCCCTGACTCCCGCCAGAAGTACTCGGCCACTCTCGCGCCGTTCAGTTCTGCGGAGCCATAGAAGCACGAAGTCACGTCGACTCCCCACCGAAGATGCAGCGGATCATCGCTCCCCACGACCTCGTATCACGCTCGACGTACCCACCCCTCGAACACCTCTTCATCAACCTGCGGACGCCCCAGATAGGTATGGAGATGTGGCGCCCCACGCTCCTGGAACTCGAACGCCCACGCACCCTTCGGCGCACCCCACTTCTTTCGCCACCGCTCCTTCCACGCCTCCCGATGACGTACCACCTCACGCCCGTTTTCCGGGAACACCATCGGATACGTCAACGTGATCATCGCCAGACCGGGCCCGCACTCCGCCCACGGCAGCGCAGCGAACGTCCATCGCATGTTCGATCGACTCCGCTCGCTGAACTCGCGGATCCGCCGCTCCGCATCGTCCCTACCGCGGCGGCGGCCCGTATTCCACCCACCACCCCGAGCCAGCCTGATCGCACGTCGTCGCTTCACAACATCTATCTCGGCTCCCTCACGAGCCACCGCCCGCCGAGCGAACTTTACGCCTCCTGGTGACGACACGACCCGAAACTCGTTCGCCTGCGCTACGAGGTCCCGGCGCTCTCTATCCGGCAGCGACATCTTCGGACCCTCCTCGCCCAACACTGCCCTCCTCTCACTCATGACCTGCCTCGGGCGGCAGGTCCAATCCATTGTGATCCAGCGACTCACCTCAGCCACCGGGCTGTCAAGGCGAAGCCTCCGCTAACACTCCGGTGCTCCACAGCCTTGACATCCCTAATCATCCACATGATCCCGACGAAGTCAACTGATTGCAACGAACATTGACCATGTTTATCAATATATATTGACAAGATGGATGGACCAACTAGTATTGCTCAAGTGCGGAGCGACTGGGATCAAGACGATTACCTAATTCTCAATCATTTCCTGGGAGAACTAGCAGCGAACACACGTCAGATCCAGAAGCTCAAGAAAGAAGAAGCAAAACTCGTCAAAGAAGCACGCAAGGCAGAAGCCACTTGGGCTGAGATTGCAGAAGCCCTTGACCGTTTCCCTCAGGCCGTACACAAGTCCTACCGCGATATTTGAAACGAGGACCCCCAACGACGAATAGACATCCTGCGCTCCCGCAGTATCCTCCACAAGGGCCGCGAGAAAGGTGTCGACACGATGATGAGGCGTGGAGTTTCTACAGAGGACTTATGTATACAAGTATCGAATAGACATCCTGCGCTCCCGCAGTATCCTCCACAAGGGCCGCGAGAAAGGTGTCGACACGATGATGAGGCGTGGAGTTTCTACAGAGGACTTATGTATACAAGTATCGAGGAATATTTCCGGCACAACGGGCACGCCGACCTCATCCGCGAGCTCGTGGATGGAAGCGTCGGCTGGTAGGCATGAGGGAACACGTCCCTCGGGCACGACGTGCCGATGCGACAGGGAAGAACGCCACGCCCCTATGACTTCACCTGGGCCTTCGTATTGGCCGACCTGCCGGATGGGACGACCCGACTCGTGATCAGGGAGCGATATGCCTTCGCGAAGTGGTGGACTGGGCTTCTCGTGGAGCCGATCGAGGCGGTCAGTTTCGTGATGACTCAGAAGATGCTGCGAGGGATCCGTGACCGGGCCGAAAGCGCCGAGACCGTGTTCGGTCGTGTGCGCGAGTGACGAACGGTCCGGTGACTTCACGCTCCTACGAGGTTCGTCCTGTGGGTTGGGTGGAGTCACCACTCGTAGACCGCGAATCCGCTCCGAAGCAGGGCAGCGAAGGGTCACCGGAAGCCTGGCTGGTCATGGATCCGAGCATGAGCGAAGCGATTCGCGACCTTCAAGTGGGCCGCGAGATCATCGTGTTGACCTGGCTCGATCGAGCTCGCCGCGATGTGCTCGTAGCTCACCCACGAGGGGATCCCGCTGTACCCGAGCGGGGCGTGTTCAGCACCCGTTCTCCTGATCGGCCCAACCCCATTGGAGTGCACCGGGTCCAGATCGTCGCGATCGACGGCACGAGGATCCTTGTGCGCAACATGGAGGCGCTCGACGCGACTCCCATCGTCGACATCAAGCCCGTACTCGACCAGACACTCGAGGCGTAGGTCCCCAGCCGAGCGGGCGTCGTCAAGGGCCGCGGGGAGCTTCGCTCAGTCTGCGCTGTCGAAGAGATGATGCACTGAGGCCGTCGATTGCCGGTATGACCCTTTGTCACCAGCGGACGTGGACCTGATCGAGGAACAGGTCGAGGACCCGACTGTCTCCTTCGATCGTCAGGCCGGCGGGGCTCTGACGGTTCCACAGAGCGAGGTAGAGGTCAGACGCTCTACCGGCCGTCTCGCAGTCCGCCTTGTCAGAGCCCCTGATGGTCACGACGCGGTCGGCGCCTATTCGTACCAACCAATCCCCGGCGATATCGACACATCGGACGTGAAGCGACCGGGGCGGGTTGGCCAGAAGGTGGCCACCTTGTCGAGTGATGAAGCATGACAACAGCTCGTCGATCCCATCGCCGGCAAATTGTGCAGAGAACGGCGTGATCGGTCTGCCGGATGCCAGTTCGGCATCGACGCGGTGGATCGCCGTCTCGTGCGCCTGTCGGCGCGCCCACATCGCCAGCGGTGACGGTGCTGTGAGGAACGTCCAGCACTCGAGACCTGGGTCCGCTTCTGAGAGTGCATCGACCAACGCGCCATTGCCCTCCTCGAACCACTCGAGCAATTCCGTGTCCGGCGGCCAAGATCCCACCACCTCATCGAGATCGACGATCCAGGGCTCGGTACGAGGGCCTGAGACCACTCCCGTAACCCAGCGATGGACGCCACCTTGGTGACGAACGAGGTCTCGCACCACCCAGTCGGGACAACTCGGCACTTTCGCGTCGAAGCTGACTGAAGCGGCCGCCGCTGAGAGTCTCTTCCCCTCGACTCGGAGGGCGGCGATGTGCTCAGAAACCTCCATTGCCAGAGAGTATCGCCCTTGGTTTGTCGGGGACCCATGCCGAGGTGACCGTTTGGAACCACAGACCTGGGTGGCTCAGCGCGTGAGATAGATGAATCCCGAAGATTCGTCCCTGAAGTCGACCCCTGCCGCGCGCAAGCCATCGCCCCAGTCGCCGACCACCCGCGGATCGCTCTGCTCCATGCCGTGGTCGGCAACGAGGATGAATGCGGCGTCTTCGAGCACCCCAGCACGTTCGACCGCGACGATGAGGTCTCCGATGCGGCCATCGGTGTCTCGCACGGCAGCTCTGGCGATCTCTGAGTGCGGTCCGCCGGCATGGAAGGCAGCGTCGGTCAGCGAGAAGCTGACCCAGCTGAATGCTGGTGGCGGGTAGTCCACGTCGAGATGGCGACCTCCCCAGATAGAACATGCCTGGCGTAGGTCAACTGCGTCGGCGAGGCTCCACCACCGGTAAGGCTCGTACGACTCGGCGAACGACGCCGTGGTGTGCGGTGGGAGCTCGGACACGTCGGGGAGCAGCAGGTCGACCTTTTGCTGGCGGAACAGCTCGAAGGTCGAGTAGTCGGCGCCGCGGTCGGCTGGCTCGTTCACCGACACCGTCACGCTCTGCGGGCGCGCGCGCTTTAGCGCTTCGTGGATTGTCTCGATCCCGGAGTTCATCCACCTCATGGCCTCCTGCCAGGTGGACGCCGACACGGTCACGATCTGTCTTTGCAGTGCTTGGTCGTACCAGGCGTTGTGCAGTATCCCGTGATGCCCGGGGTGGCAGCCCGTCAGGAGACTTGTGTGGTTGGCCAGAGTCACCGTCGGCAGTGAGGCCATGACCCCGTAGCGGAAAGCGATTCCCGACGCGATCAGCCGGTCGACGTTTGGTGCATCGCCCGAGTCGGCCATGTCGTACAGAACATTCGCATTGCATCCGTCTGCCAGGACGGCAACTACGTGCTGTGGCCTTCTCCCAGGCTCGAGAAGCTCATGTAGGGGCTCACCGTCCTGGCGTGAGAGGAGGACGTCTTCACGCTCTGTGCCGTTCGCTCCGGTTCCCCGGCCGGGCTCGATTCCCAGTAATGCCAGCACCGTGGGGGCCACGTCGATCAGGCGGCAATGGCGATCCACCATGCCCAGCTTGCGGACCCCTGCGCCCGCGAGCACGAAGGGGGCACGTGCCTGGACGACATCTGGTGAGCCGTGTTGGCCGATGTTCTCGCCATAGCTGTGGGCGGTGCTGTGAACGACTATGAGGTCCGGTGCACAAGGATGATCGAACACCTGCGCCACCTGCTCGAACGCGAACGGGTAGCTGTTCACCGTTCGATCTGGGTAGCGAGCCCTCGTCTCGGCAGCCAAAGGAGCAAATCGGGAGGGGTCCTGGAGTTCGAGTGGGTTGCGTCCCTCCACGCTCTCGGTCTCGAAGGTCCAGCCATTCTTCGAGGGGCGCCTGTGGAAGCACACCGCGCCGTCGACCGCGCGAGCCTCGTAGGTGCCGGTTTCAGTTGAGAACAGCACTATCTCGACGATGGGTTCCAGCTCCGGGCTCGAAAGCACCTTCAGCGCCACTTCGTGAGGAGCTTTCACGATCTTCCTGCCGTGTTTGGGCCGTCTCCATCTGTCTCGGTGGGCCGCGTTGGTGTTCGGTTCACCAAAGACACGCCTCAGGTGTTGACCCTCGAGCGGGCGGGGTCGTCGAGTGTGAGGCCGTAGGCACTGAGTGCGTACTCACGGACCATGCGTTCGGTGTTGAAGAAGGAGCCGTTCAGCGCGATCGCGTTGCGCATGACGACAAGGAAAGCGTGACGATCACCGTAGAAGAGCGGGGCCACGATCCGCTCTAGCTTGTCGTAGAGGGCCGACGCGTCATCCCCGTCGGTCGTGTCGTAACCGACGGCCCATCCCGTGACCCCCTCGATGCACCCCTCGACCCACCACCCGTCGAGGGTGCTCAGACTGGGTACGCCGTTCAAGGCTGCTTTCATGCCGCTGGTACCCGAGGCCTCATACGGTTTGGCAGGCGTGTTCAACCACACGTCTGATCCGGCGCACAGGACCTTGGCGAGAGAAAGGCAGTAGCCCTCCAGGAACACGACCTTCACGGCCCCGCGGAGCTGTTCGCCCGCCGACACGATCTGGGCGATCATCGCCTTGCCTCCTTCGTCGTCCGGGGGCGCCTTCCCGCTGCAGACAACCTGGAGAGGTCCGTGCGCTTCGACCAACGCGCGGAGCCGATCGATGTCGGAGAACAACAAAGCGGTTCGCTTGTACGGAGTCGCCCTGCGCGCAAGCCCGATTGTTAGAGAGTCGGGATCGAGCACCGACCCGGTGGACCGCTGCACCGTGTGAATCAACTCCGCCTTGCATTCGCGGTGGGTGTCCTCGAGATCGGTAAGGTCGATGCCGGTCGCGTACCGAAGAAGGTCGTTCTCGGCTCTCCAGCCGGGTAGGTCACGATCGAACAGCCTCTGCAAGGGGGCGGCTGCCCAGCTGTCTGCGTGGACCCCGTTCGTGATCGATCGTACGCACACCTCGGGGAACATCGTTCGTGAGACCTCGCCGTGACGACGTGACACGCCGTTGGTGAAGCCGGACAGGCGCATGCCTAGCTCTGTCATGTTGAGCGAGCCGCTCGTCAGGGCGCCCACCTGCGCGAGCAGTTCGGATCGTCTCGGGCCGAGCATCGAGCGCACCAGCGCTTCAGGGAAGCGGTCGTGGCCAGCGGGCACCGGAGTGTGGGTGGTGAAGACGCACTGATCGCGCACGGCGTCGATGTCCTTCTCGCTCGGCGCCGACCCCGGTGCGAGAAGAGATTCCATCAACCCGAGGGTGAGTAGCGAGCAGTGCCCCTCGTTCATGTGGAACCTCATAGGTTCGTGGCCGAGGGCACTGAGCATGGCGAGTCCTCCGAGCCCGAGCACGACTTCCTGATGGAGGCGATGCTCCTGTCCACCCGCGTAGAGCTGGTCTGTGACGGCGCGGTCACTGGCAGCGTTCTCCGCCAAGTCGGTGTCCAACAGGTAGAGCGGGACCGCCGCTCCCGACCGTCCTCGGATCAGGCGTCGCCAGGCACGCACAATGACCACGCGGCCGCTCATCTCGAGCGACACTTGCTCCGGTAGGGGCTCGAGCAAGTCCCGCGGTGACCAGCTGACGGGGCTTTCGCTCTGACGTCCGGAGGCGTCGAGGTGCTGGACGAAGTAGCCGTGGCGGTACAAGAGAGTGACGCCCATGACCGGCAGGCCGAGGTCTGCGGCCGAGCGGAGGAAGTCTCCCGCCAGCACGCCGAGCCCTCCGGCGAAGGTGGGGAGCGCGTCGTCGAGGGCCACCTCCATGGAGAAGAACGCGATCTCAGCGGCGTTCGCGAGTCGATCGGAGGCAGCTTGGGCTTCCCCTGAGTGTCGATCACCGTCCATGCCCGTTCACCCTAGGAGGCTGTGCCCACACTCCGCCTGGACCCGGGGCCCGAGCGGGATGGTTCGGGCTACGGCGAGGCGCCGGCTCTCTTCGGTAGGCCCCGGACGAGGGGCCGGGCGAGCATGACAACCATCGCAAGCTGAAGCGCGCCTGCGAGGTAGAGAGGCAGCCGCAGTCCGCCGAGAAGGGCGAGACCACCTGCCGCAAGCGCGCCCACCGGCGCGGCCCCCCAGATGATGCCCCGCCAGGCAGCGCCCACCCGGCCCATGAGCTCGTCGGGGGTGAGGCGCTGACGCATCGAGATGGCCACGACCGTGCCTGCGCCGATCGCAAAACCGGTCAGGGCGAACGCCGGACCAGACAGCAGCCAGGTGCGCGACCACGCCATCACGAAGTAGCCAACTGCACAGGCGACGGCGGAACCCAGAAGCGTGAGCGCGCTGCCGAAGCGCGCCACAAGGCGTTCGGCCACGATCGCGCCCGGTATGGTGCCGACGGCGCCGGCTGCGAGGAACGCCCCGTACGCCCCAGCGTGGACTCCCCAGTCCCTGGTAGCGGTGAGCACCAACACGCCGTTTACGAGCCCTTGCAGGCCGGCGAGCGAACACATCGTGACGACCAGGAGCCGCAGGCGCTGGTCGCCGAAGAGATGTCGAGCGCCGTCCCAGATGGCTCCTCCCCACATGGATCCTCGGTGCCCGGCCGGGGGCGGCGTTCTCGTGCGAAGTTTCACTAGAGGAAGGCCGGAAAAGACGAGGGCTGCGGCGTCTGCAAGGAACGGCAGCGCCCGCGCCGCAGTGAATGCGGCGGCGCCGACGATGGGTCCTGCCACATGCTCTGCTGCGGCCTCCGTACCTGTCAGCGCACCGTTCGCTCGTTCGAGCGACTCGAGCGTGACGAGTTCGGGTACGGTTGCTTGGAGCGACGAATAGTAGATGGCCCGGCCCGCGGCATTCATCAGCACCGCAAGGATCAGAAGTGCCAGATTCATGCGGTGGCTGAGTACCAGGAGCCCGGCAGCGAGCAGTACGACGCCGCGCAAGAGGTTCACGACCGCCATTAGCCTGGTTCGGAGGAACCGGTCGGCAAGGGCACCTGCGGGCAGGGCCATGAGAAGCCAGGGAATCTCGTCGGACGCGACCACAGCCGAGATGGCGAGGGGATGCGGGTTGACCACGACGGCAAGAAGCGGAACCGCGCCGTAGGCAAAGCCGTCTCCCGAGCTCGCCAAGGTGAAGCCCACCTGCAGACGACCGAAGCGATGGCCGAGTCTCTCGTGTCTCCGTTTGATCGCGTGCTGGGCCGTCACCGAGCACGCCAGCGGTGATGTGGCATGCCAAATGGTCGCGCAGTCACAGAGGCTAGGACGGTTCCATCGACTCCGTACGGGCCTGAGCGCGACAAACGGCGGGCGGTGGCTCTGCGAAGAAGGAACTCGCTAAAGCTCGCCGACCGCCGTGTCGATGACTAATCGCAGGACCTTCCGCGCGTTGAAGACGGTGGAGGGCTGCGATGGCTGCAGTTGAGCGGTCATGGACCGTTCAATGTCAGCCCCAGTGCGGGCACGCCATATCAGCCACCTCCCTTCAGCCGCCGGAAAGGCCAAGGGGGATCGAGGGTCAAACACCGTGCAACCGGTACCCTCGGTCCTCCGCGCACCATCTTCCCAATTAGAGG
>Ga0181533_1004318_pt1 | contig 14640 bp, 9 predicted proteins | sample PEATcosm2014_Bin_45_FD_119772 | JGI IMG/M metagenome (GOLD analysis project Ga0181533, IMG submission 119772) | Peatland microbial communities from MTU Mesocosm Facility, Houghton, MI, USA - PEATcosm2014_Bin11_60_metaG | ecosystem: Environmental > Terrestrial > Soil > Wetlands > Peat | place... | reverse complement strand
CTCGCGATAGGCCGCGACCGCCTCCTTTAGACGCGCCGTCCCGCTCTCCCGCCCCCCGAGCGTTTCGAGCGCAATGCCGAGACCCATCTGCGTCGCAGCCCATTGGAGCGGAACGCGTTCGCGGGTATCTTCCTTCAGCGCCTCGCGATAAGCCGCGACCGCCTCCTCCAGCTTCCCCGTCCCGCTCGCCCGCCCCCCGAGCCTTAGGAGCGCACTGCCCAGATTGTGCTGCGTCCCAGCCCAGTCAAGCGGAACACGTTCGCGGGTATCTTCCTTCAGCGCCTCGCGATAGGCCGCGACCGCCTCCTTTAGACGCGCCGTCCCGCTCTCCCGCCCCCCGAGCGCTAGGAGCGCACTGCCGAGACCCATCTGCGTCGCCGCCCAGTCAAGCGGAACGCGTTCGCGGGTCCTCTCCTTCAGCGCCTCGCGATAGGCCGCGACCGCCTCCTCCAGCTTCCCCGTCCCGCTCTCCCGCTCCCCGAGCGTTAGGAGCGCATTGCCCAGATTGTGCTGCGTCGCCGCCCATTGGAGCGGAGCGCGGTCGCGTGAACGTAGCAAAAGCAATGCCCCGTAACGATCGATCGCCGAGGCAAGTGCGGCGTTGTCGCCAAATTCATCTCCTTGTAGGAATAAAGCTGAGGCTTCTTCGTCCAAATACTTCAACTTCTGCTGGGAGAACTCACTCGTTTGCGGCATCAATCGCGCCACTTCACCAAATTCCTTCGCCGCATCGAGATAATGCAAGCGAGCAAGAGCGACTTCGCCTCGACGGCCCACCGTTGCCGCTGTATTCGAAGCAAGTTGGTCAAGGGCCGCCCGCTGCTTCATCTCGATCTGCTCCAGAACACTATCGGCGCGAACAAGATCACCCGAGTTGATCGCAGCTTGAACCTGCTGCCGCAATGCCTCAATTTCTGCATCGTCCCCGGGCTGCGCGGCGCTGGCCGATTTCAGATCATTGAACTTCTTAGCGATCTCGACCAGCTTTGCGGCGAGCCGTTCGGGCGGAATGTTTTTCTCGCCCACAATGTCTAGCGCAGCGCGTATCTGACGTTCGTTAAGATCGAGATCGCTCTCGAGCCGCTTGATTATTCCCTTCTGAGCTTCCGCGAGGTCTTGAAGCGGTTGCGCCCGCAGCTTGACGATCCGCTCAATCTCCTCAGGCGAGTCGTGAATTTGTGAATTGACGATGTTACCGCCAATCGCAGTGCCGCCAGTTTCCGCGCGGATTTGGCCCTGTTGAGCTTGCGCAATTGAATTCGAGTTAAAGACTGCGGCTCCAACGACTACGAGGGAGTAAAATCTCTTCACGGGCGAGCTTCTCTCTTGCTCGAAGCACTTCCATACGTGGTCGGTGAACCCGCCGTTACGTTCGAATTGGTGACATTGCCGCCGATTGCGATGCCGCCGTTCGTAGCCTCGATCGCGAGCCTCGGCTTGTCCCTGTCCTCAGGCGGTTTGGGCGGAAAAACATAAACAAACAAGGCCCACAAACCGCCAATCGCGATAATGGCTCCGCCGCCGAGCCATGAAATTATCTCACGATTGCTCTTCTTTCGAACAATAGCCCACAATGTGGCCATCTAAAAACTCCTGGGCAAGGACGGAACTCCCTCGACAGGTCTTACTTTCCAAACGTATCATATCGGCATGAGAGATGTAATTGGCTGCATCGTCCCGACGCCCTTGCACGTCCATAAAAGGTGAACTTCGTTGAAAGCAATTGATTTAGAAATGAAATCTATTCGTTGCGCACGGCTTTATCTTCGCACAGCTAGCTGGCCAAAATTCCCTTGATCAAGAGGGTAGCCTGAGCATTTATTTTGAATTTCGCGCCAAAATCCAGGCCCGACGGCCCCAAAAAGGGGCCTATCCTTATTCGGATGGCAATGGCCGCTTATGGCGCATCGCCGACTCTGGCGTCTCCCCGCGCAGACCGAAAAACTTGGTTGCGAGCGCCGGACTTCAATCGTTAATGCCTCCCCCGCTTGCCGCCGGACTGGCCGCTTCCGCCGCCGCCGGTCGAAGTCAGCGGCGGGTTGAGATCGACGACCTTGTCGATCGTCCAATAGCAGTCGAGATCGCCGGTGCGCCGGACGCACCAGAGATTGCCGTCGCGCTCGTCGACCGAGACCTGCTGTCCCCGGGTGAACAACAGGCACTCGTGGGCGTCGATTCGGCCCTTGAAGAACTCCCCGGCCTTTTTGCCGTCCTTGTCGCCGGGAAGGGTGAGGGCTTTCTTGAACACCGCCTTGTCCTGACAGGCCGCGTAAGCGGCCTTGAAGGCGGCGGCGTCGGCCGCGGACGACGCGAAAATCAAGAAGCCCACCGCCGCCGCGACGCGCGGATGAAACGCAACCATGTTAAAGCCCTTTCGATTGGCGCCAATCTATTCGTATTTTTCGTCGCCCGAAACGAGTTCCTTCCGCTCGCGAAGGCTAAGCGACGGGCTCCGCGCATTTCCTTATCGCTTCCGCGAATTGTCGCAACGCCTCGGCGAGTTCGCCCCTCAGGAGCGGGTCGGCGACGATGCCGGCCGCGTCGACGCCGGCCGCCGGCAGGCCCAAGGTGATCGAGGCCGGCTCGATCACCCGCGCCGCCATGGTGACCAGCGTTTCGCGCAAATGCGCGTCCGCGTGAACCGCGCGCGCCGAGGCGTTCACAACCGCGACGGGCTTTTGGTAAAACTCCAGACTGCCCACCAGCCAGTCCAGCGCGTTTTTGAGGCCGCCGGCGACGCCATGCGCATATTCCGGCGAGGCGATCAGCAAGCCGTCGGAAAGCCCGACCTCCTCGCGCAGCAGCCGCACCGGATCGGGCGGAGAATCCGTGTCGAGATCGGGATTGAAAATCGGCAGTTCGGCCAGTCCGCTATATTGGACGATGTTCAGGCCCGCCGGCGCCAGCAGGGCCGCCGCCTCCAAAACCGCCGCGTTAACGGACGCGGCGCGCAGGCTGCCGCGGATCGCCATGATTCGCATCGCTCTTTCCAATGTTTGCGCCGCGCGCCGTCACAGCGCCGCGTGAAAACGGATCGGCGCGCCCGTCGCGGGCGTCGTCAACTCGCCCTCCCACATCGCCTTGGCGCCGCGCACGAAGGTTCCGACCGGCCAGCCCGCGACCTCGCGCCCGTCATAGGGCGTCCAGCCGCAACGCGAGGCGATCCAGGCGTTGCGGATGGTCTCGCGGCGCTTCATGTCGACGATGGTCAGATCGGCGTCGTAGCCCACGGCGACGCGGCCCTTGGCGGCGATTCCGAACAGCCGCGCCGGCCCGGCGCTGGTGAGATCGACGAAGCGCGCGAGGCTCAGCCGGCCCGCGTTCACATGATCGAGCATCAGGGGAACGAGCGTCTGCACGCCGGTCATGCCGGACGGGCTTCGCGGATAGGGGGCGGCCTTCTCCTCCAGCGTATGCGGCGCGTGATCGGAGCCGAGAATATCGACGACGCCCTGCCCCACCCCGCGCCAAATCCCCTCGCGATGGGCCTCGCCGCGCACCGGCGGGTTCATTTGCGCCAGCGTGCCGATGCGCTTGTAATCGGCGTCGGTCATGGTGAGATGATGCGGCGTGGTTTCGACGCTCGCTATGTCCTTGTGCTCGGCCAGCAGCTCGATCTCCTCTCGCGTCGAGACATGCAGCACATGGATGATCGCGCGCTGCTCGCGGGCGATGCGCAGCAGCCGCCGCGTCGCGGTCAACGCGGTGAGCTCGTCGCGCCAGACCGGATGCGACGACGGATCGCCGGGAACGCGCAGATGTTCTCGTTCCTTGAGGCGCGCCTCGTCCTCGCTGTGAAAGGCGGCGCGCCGCCGCGTCCGCGCCAGAATCGCCGCGATTCCTTCGTCGTCCTCGACAAGCAGCGAGCCGGTCGAGGAGCCCATGAATACCTTTATGCCCGCGGCGCCCGGCTGGCGCTCCAGCTCGGGAATGTCCTTGGCGTTCCCGTGCGTGCCGCCGACCCAGAAGGCGAAGTCGCAATGCATGCGCCCCGCCCCCCGCGCGACCTTATCGGCGATGTCGGCGGCGGTCGTGGTCAGCGGCTTGGTGTTGGGCATTTCGAACACGCCGGTCACGCCCCCAAGCACGGCGGCGCGCGAGCCGGTCTCCAGATCTTCCTTATGCGTCGCGCCGGGCTCGCGAAAATGCACTTGCGTGTCGATGACTCCGGGGAGAACGTGCAGCCCCGCGCAATCGATTCGCTCGCCCGCGTCCGCGCGCGACAGATCGCCGATTTCGGCGATTTTGCCGCCGGTCACGCCGATGTCGCGGCGGCTTTCGCCGTCGTGATTGACGAGCGCGCCGTTCAAGAGAACCGTGTCGAAAGTTTTGGCCATCGGTGGCGCCTCGCTTGCAGTGCCCTGTGTCGAACCTATCTTAAGTTTTCGACGTTGAATCAATCGGCCTCCCGACCTTCTCCCGACCGCAGAAGAAGGCGGCCCCGTGAAGCGGGGTCGGAAGAGGGTTCATGGGAGGAATTCAACCAAGTCGCGGCGGCCCTCATCCGTCATGCTCCGCATGGCGCCTTCTCCCATGAGGGGGAGCGGGGAGCGGCGAACACGTTTCTCTTACAACAATCCGCGGCGCTTTACAGACGCGATTGGAGCATAAGACACAATGTCAGCAGTCATCAGCCTGGAGGATCGCGCCGTCGTCGAAATCGCCGGCGCCGACGCGACCAAATTCCTGCATAATCTCGTCACCAACGACATCGCCAAACTCGCCCCCGGCGACGCCCGCTTTTGCGCGCTGCTGGCGCCGCAGGGCAAGATACTGGTCGATTTCCTGGTTTTCGTCGATGGCGAGGGCGAGGCGCGCCGTTATTTGCTCGATTGCCCCAGCGAATTGGAGGCGGATCTCCTGCGCCGCCTCGGCTTCTACAAGCTTCGCGCGGCGGTGAGCTTCACGTCGAAGAGCGAGGAACTCGCCGCCTACGCCGTTCTCGGCGAGGCGAGGCCGGAGATTTCCGCGCTGGCGCTGGCGCGCGATCCCCGATCCGACGCGCTCGGCTGGCGGGCCATCGCGCCGCGCGGGGCGCTGGAGGCGAAAAGCGCGCGCGAGGATTACGAGGCGGCGCGCATCGCGGCGGGCGTGCCGCGGGGCGGGGTCGACTTCGCCTATGGCGACGCCTTTCCGCACGAGGCCAACATGGACCGCTTGGCTGGCGTGGATTTCACCAAGGGCTGCTATGTCGGCCAGGAAGTCGTCTCGCGCACCAAGCACCGCAATCTCGCGAGAAAGCGCGTGACGCCCTATCACGTCGAAGGCGAAGCCCCGCCGCCCGGAACGAAGGTGATGGCGGGCGAGATCGAAATCGGCCTCGCGGGCTCGCACAGCGGCGAGAGCGGCCTCGCGATGATCCGACTCGACAAGCTCGCCGACGCCCAAGCCGCGGGGGTGACGCCCACGGCGGGCGGCGCGTCGCTGGAGTTCGTCGTGGAGCAGCCCGCGAGTTGAAGCGCCTTAAAATTGATGCGGCAGGGAATTCAGCAAATTCACCAGACTCTCGTAATCGTCCAGGCCGAGTAGGTTCAGGATGGCGGACATCGGAGGCTCCCCTTGGCTCATGCCCACCGTGGGCATGGAGGGCATCTAACGCCAGATAGAGCGCGAAGGCCGTGCGTCATCGCACAAGGCGAGCGCGGCGCGCTTATTTTGCGCGCATCGCGATCCAGATGACATGCCGCGCCCCGCCCGCGCCCTTCGCGCGCGCCTTGACCTCCTCGACGGAGAAACCGGCCTTGCCGAGCCGAGCCGCGAAGGCGCGGTCCGGCCCGCTTGACCAAACGGAAAGCACGCCGCCAGGCCGCAGCGCCGCATGGGCCGCGCGCAAGCCCCGCATGTCGTAGAGCCCGTCGTTGGCCGCGCGGGTCAGCCCGTCCGGGCCGTTGTCGACATCGAGCAGGATCGCGTCGTAACTCCCACGCCCCGCGCTGATGACGCGCCCGACATCCGCCTCGACGATGTTCACGCGCGGATCGGTCAGGCTGGAGCCGAAGACTTCGGCCATCGGCCCGCGCGCCCAGGCGACGACGGCCGGGACGAGTTCGGCCACGTCGGCCCGCGCTCCCTCGCCCAGCGCGGAAAGCGCCGCGCGCAGCGTGAAGCCCATGCCGAGCCCGCCGATCAGAATCCTTGGGTTGGGGCGCGCGCGAATCCTTTCGCAGGACAGCGTCGCCAGCGCCTCCTCGGAGCCGCCGAGGCGGCTGTTCATCAACTCGATATCGCCGAGCATGATCGAAAATTCGCCGCCGCGCCGCTTGAGACGCAGTTCGCCGCCGCCGGGAATTCGCGCCGCATCGAGCAGGAGCCAGGGAATCATCGGGAATCTTCAGCTTCGTCGGACAACATCTTTCGCGCTGCGGAAAATGCTCGTAAGCCCTTGAACTGTCAAATCGCTTGCAAGCGCGCGCCGAAGCCGCGACGCGACGCGACATCGTTAGGCGTTGCCGCCTTGTTCGAAATGCGGCAATCTGAACGCCCAAGGGCGCGCGGATCATCGAACGCCCGTTTGTTCATGGGTTATTTTAGGGAGGCCGCTCATGTCGGCGACTCGTTTTTTTGCCGCTTACGAAGTCCAAGAGAACGGAGCGACGCCGGCTATTCCGGCGTTTTTTATCGAGAGCACCGCGCCGAATAATTTCGACGACAAAGGCGAAACGCTTCCCGCGCCGGATCATTGCCTCGATTTGGGCGACCCGCGACAGGCGATGGAACGGATCGCCCAAACGCTCGCGCGACAGGACGCCCCAAAGCTGGTGATCACTGTTCACGGCTTCAACAGCCCCCGCGACGCGGTGTTGAACACCTACGCCCAGTCGTTTCGATCGGTGAATGGCGACGAGACGCTGCACAACCGCGGCGTCGTCTGCGTCGGTTATCGCTGGCCCTCGGAACGAATGGGGACGCCCTGGCGCAGCGGTCTTGCCGCCTCGCCCATTTTCTTGCTCGGAACTCTCTTCGCCGCGCTCGCCTCGGTCTATTTCGTAAACTTCGTCCTGGAGTTGTGCGACGTCGCGCGCATCGTTCGAATGCTGGTCACCGCGGCGACCGCGTTCATGGCCATCATACCGATCACCCTGTATTTGCTGCGACTGATCGTCTACTTCCGCGATGTGTACCGCGCGACGACCTATGGCGTGCCCGATCTCGTCGACATCATCCGCCTTCTCGACGAGGCGCTGGCCAAGCAGCAAACGGAAATGGGCAAGACCGGAGTCCGGGCGGACCTCTCGTTCATCGGCCACAGCATGGGCGGCTTCGTCGTGACCAACGCCGTGCGCATCCTCACCGACGTATTTTCGCCCGCGGCGATGACGGCGATGAAAGCGATGTCGGCCGGAAAAAATATCCTCGGGACCGATGCGGACGAGGAAGAGCGATCGCATATCGGCAAGGCGTTTCGACTGCGGCGGCTGGTGCTCGTGTCGCCCGACATACCGGCGGAGGTTTTGCTGTCGGGGCGGGCGAACGCGCTGCGCTCCTCGCTGATCAGATTTCAGGAAGCGCATCTGTTCAGCAACGAAGGCGATGAAGTTCTGCTCGACATATCGACCACCGCGAATTTCTTTTCCCTGCCGACCAAGCAACGGAATTTCGGCTTCCGGCTCGGAAACGTCGGCGTCTTGACGGAATGGGGGATCACCAAGGGCTTCAGCCTCGAGAAATTGCGAGTCGGCTCAAGGACGCTCGCGGAGCTTTACGCGGCGCTCGACGCGGCCCAGTCCGAGGACGGTTTCGCGCCGCGGCTCACCTATTTCGACTGCACGGACAGCATCGAAAACGGCGAAGGCGTGGTGACGAACGCGCTGCCCGGCGAGTCGTGCGATCTCTCGATGACGGGCCATCTGCGCTTGCTATGGCTCTATGTCACGCGCGGTCGTCCCGACGTTCACTCCGGCTATTTCGCGCCCGGCTTCGTCGGGCGGTTGATTTATCGCTTCGCCTGCATCGGCTACGGCGATAGCGAGCAAGCCTATGGCGAATTCGACGCGTTCAGCGCCGCGTGCAAGACGCATCAGGTCAAGGCGCTACGCGGCTGACCCGCGTTTAAGGTCCAGCCTTGCGTGGCGGGGAAGCAGGATCGAAGCCGCCAAGGCCTGGCCAGTTTTGTTGATCCCCGACGCGAACGCCCTACGTCAAGACATCGCCGACGACGGGCCTCGCCGCGGCGCGGCGCACGCACTGGCGGCGCGGAGGGGGAGATGTTGAAGACAATGCGGCGTCATCGCCGCGCGCGCCGGATCGCCATTGTCGCCCTGCTTTGGGCGGCGCTGGCGGGCTGCCAAAGCACGCCTCAACGGGAATTGCGATGCCGGCGCGGCGAAAACGCCAACAAACCGCCGGCCTACGTCAACTGCCTTCGCTCGAACGAACAGCCCGCGCCGCGGCACGGGCCGGCAAGTCCTCCGACCGGATTCAGGTGAACCACGCCTTGCGTGGTGGGGGAAGTAGGACTCGAACCTACGAAGGCATAGCCAGGGGATTTACAGTCCCCCCCCTTTGCCGCTCGGGACATTCCCCCACGGGTCCGAACGCGCCGCGAAGGGGTTCGGACAAAGGCCTAAGCGAACGCCAGAGCCTCAAGTCACGCGCTTATGGGAATATCGCGGCCCGCTGTCAACCCCAACCGCGAGACGTCTCGCGGCTCTCCCGCTTCCGCCGGGAGAGCCGCCTCAATACGCTTCGCTTATTCGCGCGGCGTCCGAGCCGCCTTACTTCCTCGCGGCTTCGAGATGCGCCAGGGCTTCCTCGGCGTGTTTCGTCGCGGCTTCGGCGTGTCCCTCCTTGCCCTGCTTAATCGCGGCGTGGAGATGGCCGATGGCTTCCTTGACATGCGGATTGGCCCTGACCTTCTCCGCCGCCTCGGCATGATGCAGCGCCGCCTCGGCGTGATGCGCGAGGGCTTCGGCATGCCCCTGCCTGCCCGCCTCGATGGCTTCGTTGGTGTGCTGGATGGCGGCGTGCAAATGGCCCCAGAACACGGCATGGACCTTATGCTTGAAGGGCGGCGGGGGCAGATCCGGCACAAAGGTCAGACTGACGCTTTCGGCGCCGGCGGTGAGGCCGAGGCCTTCTCCACCCTCGACGTTAAATGGTTGGAGCGACACCGTGTTGTTCGAGCCGCCCACGAGAATGGCGCCGCCGGCGCCGACGCCGACCCTCAGCGAAGCCTCCGGCCCCGCGTAATCGCCGGTCAGCGCGCCCGGAGCGAGTTCGTTGGTCTCCGCCACGACGCCCCAAACCAGATCGCCCGGCCCGTTCACGCCGATGTCCGCGCCAACCTTGGTCAGCTTGCCGATGTAATGCTGGGGTCTGCCGCCCGTTAATTCGTCTTCGTAAACGCAGTCAAGAGCCTGATTCTCGATCAGAATCGTTATGCCGTTCCCCGAAAGGTGGCATTCCAGAACGCCGACCTGCCCGCCGGCCAAGGCCGCCGCCGGCGCCATGGCCGCGAGGAACAAACCACAACATAGTGTGCGCCTAAAATCAGTCATTCGCGCCATGCTCGAAACTCCTCGTTTGCTTTTGAACGTTTTTCGTCGAAGATCGGGCCCACGGAACGCCGCGCCCCCGCCCCGACTCCCTTGACCTATTGGGCCAAGACCAAAATACAACTGTAGCGCGACAATTTATCTCGTCGGTTCAGCTCGTCGAAGCGCGCGGCGCTTCGCGCGACGCCGCCAGCTTCGAGGAAGCGCCGTTCTTCAGGCTTCGTTCAGTCCCGGCGCCGCATAGGAGGCGGGCGGCGCCTGTGATAGAGGGTTGCGCCGGCGGCGAAGGCCGCGCCCAGCCTTTCGCGATCCTATCCACCGGAATTATCCATAATATGAACAATCCGCATCACGATTTCACGCAAGCCGCGGCTCCCGCGCGCGCGGCCAATGGCGGCGGCGCTTTCAAATCCGCGGCCCCGGCGATTTTGCGCGGCAAGGCCGACCCGGGGCTGCTGCGCGACGAATTGCTTTGCGAGATTTTCGCCGCCGCCGTCGCCGCCTCGCCCTCCGCCATCGCCCTGACGACCCTCGAGCGCCGCTACAGCTATCGCGAAGTGGACCTGTTCGCGATGTCGATCGCCAAGGGACTCGTCGAACGCGGCGTCGGCCCTGGCGACGTCGTCGGTCTCTGGATGGCGCGCGGGCCGGAGCTGCTGATCGCGCAGATCGCCATCGCCAAGACGGGCGCCGCCTGGCTGCCCTTCGACGCCGACGCGCCGGTCGAGCGCATCGCCGTCTGTCTCTCCGACGCCGAGGCCAAGGGACTGCTGACCTCCGCCGCCTTCGCGGCCAAGGCCGGCGCCGGCGTCGCGGTTCGCGTGCTGATCGACGCCGAAATCGCGACGATGGGCGACGGCCCCCTGCCCGATCCGCGCCGGCGCGGCGCGACCCCGGACAGCCCCGCCTATCTCATCTACACCTCGGGCTCGACCGGCACGCCCAAGGGGATCGTGATCACGGGGCGCAACATCTGCCATTATCTGCGCTCCGCCAACGAAATCTATGGAATCGCGGCGTCCGACGTGGTGTTCCAGGGCGCCTCGGTCGCCTTCGACCTCTCGATGGAGGAGATCTGGATTCCCTATCTCGTCGGCGCGACGCTGTTCGTCGCGACGCCGGAGATTTTGGGCGAGACCGAGCAACTGCCGGATATTCTGGAGGAGGCCCAGGTCTCCGTGCTCGACACGGTGCCGACGCTGCTCGCGGTGCTGCCGCGCGACGTAAAAACCTTGCGCACGATCATTCTGGGCGGCGAGGCCTGTCCGCCGGCCATCGCCGCGCGCTGGACCCGCGTCGGCCGCACCATCTACAACAGCTACGGCCCGACCGAGGCCACCGTCGTCGCGACGGTCTCGGAAGTATGGCCGAAAGAGGCGGTGACGATCGGCAAGCCGATCCCCAACTACAGCTGCTATGTCGTCGACGACGGGCTGAATTTGGTCGGCCCCGGCGTGGAAGGCGAGTTGCTGATCGGCGGCCCCGGCGTCGCCAGCGGCTATCTCAAGCGCGACGCCCTGACGGCCGAGAAGTTCATCGCCAATCCGTTTCACTCGGACGGCTTCGATCCCGTGCTCTATCGCTCCGGCGACGCCGTGGTTCTGGACGAGAATGGCAATCTCGCCTTTCGCGGCCGCATCGACGACCAGATCAAGATCCGCGGCTTTCGCGTCGAGCTTGGCGAGATCGAGGCGGCGCTCTCGCATGCCCCGGCCGTGCGCCACGCCGCCGTCGCGCTGCGCACCGAAAACGGCATCGACGAACTCGTCGCCTTTCTGACCGCGGACGGCGGCGAAAGGCCGGAGCCTAGAGAGTTGCGCGTAAAACTGCGCGAGACGCTGCCGCCCTACATGGTTCCCGCGCGCTATGAATTCCTCGAGGCGCTGCCCAAGCTTTCGTCCGGCAAGGTCGACCGCAAGGCCTTGAAGCGCATCGAACTCACCGCTCCCGCCGGCGTCGACGAGGAGCAGGAAATCCCGCGCGACGAGACCGAGGCGAAGCTGCTGGAGGCGGCCAGGCGCGTGCTGCCGCCGGGCGCCATCCCCTTCGACGCGGATTTCTTCACCGATCTCGGCGGCCATTCGCTGCTCGCCGCGCGCTTCGTCGGCGCGGTGCGCGAGACGCCGCGCCTGGCGTCGGTCACGCTGCAAGACCTATACGCCCATCGCACGCTGCGCGCGCTCGGCAAGCATCTCACGGGCAAGGCCGAATATGACGCGCCCCAGCGCGACCTCTCCTTCGTCCCGCCGCCGCTGCTCCGGCGTTTCCTGTGCGGTCTGGCGCAGGCGGCCGCGCTGCCCTTCATCCTCGCCATCGTCACGGCGCAATGGCTCGGGGTCTTCGTCTCCTATCAGCTCATCACCTCGGCGGAAGCCAGTTTTCTCGAAGAATTGGCGACTTTGCTCGGCGTCTACATGTGCGTGAACCTCGCCACGGTCGCGGTGTCCATCCTCGGCAAATGGCTTGTCATCGGCCGCACCCAGCCGGGCCGCTATCCGCTGTGGGGCGTCTATTACTATCGCTGGTGGCTGTCGCAGCGCTTGATCGGCCTCACCCACGCGAAGTGGTTCCAGGTCTCGCCGCTGATGAATCTCTATCTCAAGGCGCTCGGCGCCAAGGTCGGCGAGGACGCGCTGATCAGCGAGTTCGACGCCGGCGCGATCGACCTCGTGTCGATCGGCGCGGGCGCCTCGCTCGGCGCCAAGCTGAAACTCTCCAACGCGCGCGTCGAGGGCAATGAGTTGATCATCGGCGCGATCGACATCGGCGCCGACGCCTATATCGGCACATCCTGCGTGATCGAGAACGATGTGGCGATCGGCGACGGGGCGGCGCTGGAGGATTTGACCTCGCTGCCCGCCGGGGCGCGCATCGGCGCGCATGAGATCTGGAACGGCTCGCCCGCGCGCAAGACCGGCATGGTCAATGAGTCCGAACTCGACCCAATGGCGACGCCAAGCGCGATCCGCCGCCCGATCATGACCTTCATGTTCACGCTGCTGGTTCTGGCGATTCCGCCGCTCGGGCTGCTGCCGCTGTTCCCGGCCTTCTATCTCTTCGACAAGCTCGACGCCTGGATGGGCATAACCGAGTCGAACCACATCTATTATCTCGCGGCGATTCCGCTGTTCGCCTGGCCGACCGCCTTCGTGCTGGTGCTGGTGACCGTGGCCTTCATCGTCGTCGCGCGCTGGATCGTCATGCCGACGCGCGTGCGCGCCGGAACCTATTCGGTGTGGTCGTGGTTCTATTTGCGCAAATGGGCGATCTCGCTCGCCACCGAAGTCACGCTGGAGACGCTGTCGTCGCTGTTCGCGACGCTCTACATGCGTAGCTGGTATCGCTTGATGGGCGCGCACATCGGCAAGGATTCGGAGATTTCGACCAATCTCTCCGGCCGCTACGACATCGTCGAGATCGGCGAGAAATGCTTCATCGCGGACGAAGTGGTGCTCGGCGACGAGGACGTGCGGCGCGGCTGGATGTATCTCAAGGCCGTCAAGACCGGCGACCGCGTGTTCATCGGCAATGACGCGGTGGTCCCGCCGGGCTCGGAAATCCCGACCGGCGCGCTGATCGGCATCAAGTCCAAGCCGCCCGCCAACAGCGAGCTGTCGGAAGGCGACACCTGGTTCGGCTCGCCGCCGATCAAGCTGCCGGTGCGGCAGAAATTCGACGCGGGCGGCGCCGCCTGGACCTACGAGCCGCCGGCCTGGAAAAAATTCATGCGCGCCGTCTACGAGGCGGTCAACGTGTCCTTGCCGACCATGCTGTTCATGACCTTCGGCACCTGGGCGGTCGAGAGTTTCGGGCAATCGCTGATCGACGGCGAATATGCGACCGTCGCCGAACTGTTTCTCCTCGACTCCGTGCTGATCTCGGTGGGGATGACGCTGACCGTTGTCGTCGTCAAATGGATCACCATGGGTCGCTACGAGCCGCAGGTGAAGCCGATGTGGTCGTTCTGGGCGATGCGCACGGAAGCCTGCGCCGTGCTCTACTGGGGCCTCGCCGGCAAGGTGCTGCTGGAGCATTTGCGCGGCACGCCGTTCCTGCCGTGGATGCTGCGTCTGTTCGGCTCGCATTTCGGCAAGGGCGTGTTCATGGACATGACCGACATCACCGAATTCGACTGCGTGCGCGTCGGCGACTATTGCGCGCTGAACGCGGTCGCGGCGCTGCAAACGCATCTCTATGAAGACCGCGTGATGAAGGTCGGCCGCGTGCACTTGGGACGAGGCGTCGCCGTCGGCGCGGGCTCGACGGTGCTCTACGACACCTTTATCGGCGATTACGCGCGCCTCGGCCCGCTCACCGTTGTGATGAAGGGCGAGAGCATCCCCGCCAATTCCGAATGGGTGGGAGCGCCCGCCGAGCCGCTCGGAGCGCGCGGCGCGGAAGCGGAAATGGCGCGCAAGGCGGGGTGGTGAGGTTACTTCCTTCTCCCGCCTGCGGGAGAAGGCCGCCCCGCGAAGCGGGGTCGGATGAGGGCCGCCGCGACTACAACTCCTCCCGCGCGGGCGAAATCCCAAGGTCGGACAGCCGCACGGCGAGTTCTCCCGCCAGCACCGGCGTCACGAGTTCGCCCGCCGCCGCCTCGATAATCTCGCCATAACCCTCCGCGCCGAGGCGCCGATGCGCCCGAGTCGTCGCGCGCTTGGCGTCGATGACCCAAACCTCGCGCACGCCGAAAGCCGCGTAAACGCCGATCTTGCGGCCCCGGTCATAGGCGAGACTGGAATCGGCGACTTCGATCGCCAGCAGCACGGCTGGGCCGTCGAGATTCTTTAGGTCGAGATGCCTGTGGAAGACGCAGAAGTCGGGCTCAAGATATGTCGCGGCGTCGAGGCGCAGCGTGGTTTCCGGCGCAATGGTGAGATGCTGGGGCGCGACGCGCTGAAAAAAGCGGTTGAGTTCGATTTTGATCCATTCATGACGCGCGCCCTTGGGCGACAGGGGCACGACCTCCCCGCCGATAAGCTCGAACCGCTCATCCTCGTCGATCACCCCCGCCCGAACCATCGCCTCGATCTCGGCGACGCTGAAGCGTCGGCGCGGAAGGCCTTCGGCGGCCTGCGTCGTGAGCGGAAGGTCCTTGGGGCGAAGCAGCGCGTTCATGGGCGGGATTTTAGCGCGCGAGGCGGGG
>Ga0181533_1004317_pt1 | contig 14654 bp, 10 predicted proteins | sample PEATcosm2014_Bin_45_FD_119772 | JGI IMG/M metagenome (GOLD analysis project Ga0181533, IMG submission 119772) | Peatland microbial communities from MTU Mesocosm Facility, Houghton, MI, USA - PEATcosm2014_Bin11_60_metaG | ecosystem: Environmental > Terrestrial > Soil > Wetlands > Peat | place... | reverse complement strand
TAACTGCATCGGCAGAAAGCGGAGCAAACTTGAGGGCATTCTGAAGCGGGATCGCCGCCTCCAAGCTACGCCGTCGGCCCCTTCCGCACCGCACTCGCCCGGTCAGCACGATAATCCAGCCGGCGTCGGCTGTCGATTTGCCCGAATGTTATAGTACAAATAATAGAAGATGGGTGAATAATATTCTTGCTCCGTGGCATTTTGTGGATGGCGATGCCCATGTTGACGGCTTCGTTGACCAGAACGAACTGCCCGCCCGAAAGCTCGTCCACAAGGCACGTACGGTCCAAATTCTTGTTGCGGACCTCCACATCAAAATCACCTACCATCCCCTTGCCGTCTGCCTTGGGGCGTTGCGTCCTGAATCGGATTTCGAACTTGTTGTCGAAGCACCCCTCCAGCAGAGCGTTGGCCAGGGTCGAGACTTGTGGTCCGGCAGCCTGGATCTCGCAGAGCTGAATCTTGAGGGGTAGGCAGGTGAGATGCCCGCTCCAAAGCGATCTGGCCGAGCATCTTGGCCAGTTCTTCACGATTCTCTTTTCGGGTTTCACGAGCGATCAAAGCATGTTCCGGTTGATAGGTTCTCAAGGCACACCTCCGGTGTGATCAGGGAAATGGAGTGAATTGGAAGAAGTCTTGACTACGGCGAGTTAAGATCTAATGCAGGTGAGAATGCGGTTGAACACTTACTTCGTGGTGCAGCAGTCGGTCAGCTTGGTGCCAACTTTCACCAAGGTCTTCCCTGTTGCCATGGTTGCTTTCTGCGTAATCACTGAGACGCGAGGCAGAACGGTTGACTTGGAGTAATTGATTGTGGCAGCAGCGAGTTTGTCTGCCGTCTTGAGCCATCCACCGAATAGGCTCGTAAAGATCGTATTCGTATCCATGTGTCCTCCTAAAGGCAGGTCCAACAGGTTCTCTCAACTGCGATGTTCGTGGAGACCCCGGTGGGCTCGAAACAGCGAAAGAGCAATGGGCCTACACTATCGACCTGGTACCCATCCACGTTGGCCAATTCGGTCTCGCGTGATGCCCATTGACCCTCCCCTCTGCCAGGGAAAGGTACGGGTTTCTCGTCATTGAGACGATTTGGTCAGGTTTGGGTCGACGATTTGCCTCGCGTGGGGGACTTGCTTAACTTAGCTGTGGACAGGATGGTCAAGGGGTGCGGCGTACCAAGCCAGATGTTGGCTTCTACAAACAGTGGGAGGTTGTGGGGGAAGAGAAACGTATGGTTAACTATTTCTGCAATGTCGATTGGGAGTTCTTCTTCGGAATGGTCATCGTGCGCTGCGGGCTGCCTGGAGAGACTACTTGCAGCCTTTCCGTTCAACTTGTCCTTGGCCTTTCCCGCAGCGACCGCCTGCCAGTGCATGTTTGATGAGTCATCAGCGCCACCGCAGGCCAAGCAGGCTGGCGTGGGCCAGGGATATTGCCCAGCATTTGCCTTTCTGCGGCCGAGAGAGGCAAAAATGGCGTCACAGTTAGCGTCACAGTTAAGGGCGAAAAGGGGCTATTTCTGACTACTTCATGGGTCCGTCGGTGCTGTAGATTCAATGATTTAGCCTATTGGAAACCTGTCACATCGGTTTCGTAATCCGAGGGTCACCAGTTCAAGTCTAGTCGTCGGCTCCAGCCTGTTCAACAACCTCCATCGTTATTTTACTCCCACGGCAAGTGTCGAAAGACAATAGAGGAATGACGTGGGTGGTTCACACATTACTCAATCTGAATGTGCCGTCCGTGTTGCAAGATCAAATCCCCCCTCAGCGACCGGCAACCTGAGGAACCCGCCACGGCGCCCGTTGGCGCGGATGCTTCATGGGGAAAAGCGTGTTGCTATTTCACCCGGCCATAGGCGCGGGCAGCGTCACGAAAATAGGTCAGATTCTCCCAGGGAGCCAGGTAAGAGGTGTTACAGCTCGAGGCAAAGATGAAGTGCCGTTTGTCTCCCATGGATTCAAACAGGCGGCGGGTGTAATCGTGCAGGCGTGTCTCCGCCTTCTGGCGGATTTCCTGGCGATGAGCATCCATCCCGCCGTCCACGGTAAAGCTTTCTGAAGCCGCCAGTCCCCGCACCTCGCTCAACTCCACGTCCCCAAGCGGCCGGGGAGTGATTCCCTCCAGGCAATCCACATGGGACGCTCCCACCATCGGCAAAAGCACCCGGCTGTGCCCGCAAGCGTGGACGACAAGGAATTTTCCGCGGCGATGGATGATGTCGGCGGCCTGCGAAAAGAAGCTCTGGCAATAGTCCTTGTAAAAGTAGGGCGGGTAGAAAACCGAGTCCAGGTTGTCCAGGGAAACAAAAATCTCGGCGCGCGGGTTGTCCACAATGCTTGCAAGCAACGCCAGAGCTTTCTTTTCGTGAATGCGCGCCAGCGCCTGCATTTCCTCGGGATGGTCCAACATAAAGAGAGAGGCATTCTCCGGACCCGCCAGCCAGTGAAACGTTTTCAGTGCAGACTGTGTAAGGTGGACCATCACCAAGCCATCATCGCCGACTCGCTCCACCCAGTATTGAAAGTCGTTGGCCTCGAAGGCATACTCGCGGGCCTCCAGCATGAAGCGCACAGCAGCATAGTCGTCCCAGGACTTCCACCAGTGCTCCGCCTCAAAATCCGCGCCCGCCTCGCGCGTGTATTCCCAAACCTGAGTCAGCGTCCCCTCCGGGCATACGAACTTACGCCGGCATTGGCTCTTGTGGGGCGGATAACGGTTGAATGACGTCACCATGGGCTCATCCCAATCGCCGGTGCCAGCGTACTCCTCGGAAAACTCGCCCGCTGTGTAGACCGTACGGGTGGAATGCTGCGTGTCCCAGCGCGCCAGTATCTCGGCGCCGAGGCAACGGAGAGCGTCAATGGGATGCCGGGCCTGGGCGATTTCAAGCGGCAGGCTGTGATGGGTTTGATGGTAATAGAACCACTGCCAGATGTTGGGGGTAAAGGGTACGAAGTCCGGCTCTTCCCCACGGAAAGCTGCAAGAATGCGTTCTCTGCCCGTCAAGAAATTATCCTCGCAAAGCGGATTCCGCCGGTCGCGGGAAGCGCCCTATTCTGCGCCCCTCATCCGATTTTGAACCCGAGGGCACGGAGAGCGTCCTTGTTGATTCGGGCGCTTTCCGCGGGCCCACCGGGCAGCGGCTCATAGCGATCAAGTTCGACAATCACCCAGCCCTGGAAGCGGCTCTCCCGCAGACTCGCAGTGACGGCGGGAAAGTCCACCACTCCGTGGCCAATTTCGCAGAAGCGGAACTTCAATTCTTCCGACGCATCCCGATTCTGGCGAGCAAGGTCGTAGGCGTCCAGCCGGACGTCTTTGAGGTGCAGCAGCACAAGCCGCTGACGATAGGTTCGGATCACCTCGGCCGGATCGGATCCGCCCAGTTTCAGGTGTGCAACATCCGCAATCAGCCCTACGTACTGCGGGTTGGTGGCATCCAGCACGCTTCCCAGTCCCTCACGCGTCTCTCCCACCGTCCCGAAATGCGGGTGGTACCCGACGGTCATGCCGGAATCCTTCGCTATCTTTCCCAACTCGTTCATTTTCGTGCCCAGCGATTTGATCTCGCCGGCGCTATAGTTGCCGTGGGGCTTGCCGCCATCAATTAACTGCAAAACCTTCCCCCCCAGACTGTGGAGGAAGTCAACATACACGCGAAACTGGGCCGTGAAGTTCTCGGGGCTGTCCGGGCGCAGTTTAACCTTGCTGCACGACAACGCGGCGGCGGAAAGATTCAGTTTCTTGAGCCGCTCCTTGAGTTCCGCGGTCTTTTCACCGGCATAGGCCTCCTGCACCCAACCCAACAACTGCATGCCTTGATAGCCCAGAGCAGAAACGGTCTCCAAAGCTTGGTTGAGTTCATTCGGCAGCCAGGAGATGTTGGAATAACCCACGGGATTGGGTAGTGTGCCGGGCATGGCTGAGTCAAGGCGCGAAAATGCGGCCCAAGACAAACCGGCGGCTCCTGCCTGTCGCAAGAACCTCCTCCGCGTCATGTCGCATGCTTCCGTCGCGGTCCCCTCCTTCATGCTTTCGGAAACCGGCGGGATTGTCTTATGCATATTTAACCCCTTACCGCGATGCCGTCGCTGGTTTATTGGGTTGAGGGGTGTCCGGCGCAAGGTTAAGAATGACTTGGAACCACCAGTTCGGTTGGTAGGTGATCTGAAGGGGAGCGCCGCGCAGGCTTCCCTCCGCGCCGAGCAGAACGTCGAAGGACGACTTGGTGTCTGCGTCCTCGTTCACCACCTCAAAGTGCGCCTGCTGGAGGCGGCGATAAGTCCGATCGAGAGTGCCGCCATTTCCTCGCAGGGTAACATGCACCTTTTTTTCCGCAACGGGATGAACGCTCAGCAGGGTGGCCTTGTAGTGGCGGGCGTTGTAAATGTAGCAAAGCGAGTCGGGCGTAGGGTGGCCGGCCACCGCGTCATCGATCAATTGGAGGGTCGTCGACAAGAACTCCCCCGCGCGTGGACACGCCCTTCGCGCCGCGCCGTCCAGGCGCCGGATATGGCGCGAGGGGTTGCTCTCCAGTTGTTGCAGTGTGGCTTTTTCCGCCGCCGCGTATTGGTGCAGATCAAAATCCCGGTTCGACGAATAGGGAACGGTGGTAGAAAGCGCCCGGGCGTCGTCCACACGACTGATAATGCCCTCAAAAAGGTGGTCCCCGTTGGTTTTCTCTTTGGAAAGCTCCCGCTGCATCGCGATCACAGATTGACCTTTTGAGGATTTCATGAAGCCAAAGAAGGCGCTCTCCCCCGGCTGGCCGGAGTCGCCACTGCGCAGGACTTCGGTCCCGGCGCCCCAGCGGTTGATGGAAAGGGGAGCCTTGGCGGGGTCTGACCCAAAAAGGATCTGGATCATTTGCTGCCGCTCATCCCCAGACGCCTTCCCGATGCGGACGTATCCACCACCTACATCGTCACGCCCGGCCCAGAAAAGCAACAGGCGCAACTTGCAGGTCATCACGTAATGATATTCCGATTCGACCTGGCCCTCGTGCCCAATCCAACTGGCGGCTTCCTGAATGGCGGCTTGATCGGAAGTGTCTTGCCCCGCCGGGGCGCCCGCGGCCGTCCCTAAGGGCAGGCTGGTGGTGAGAACGGAAACCAGTAAGACGGCAAGAGCGGGGCGTTGCCACATGCTTTGGAAAAAGCCCTCCCGTGGGTAAAGATGGCGCCAGAGGCCAGAATCGAAATTCGAAACTCGAAATTCGAATTTCGAATTTCGATGCCTGGGAGGTTGATGAAAAAGATCGTAGCGCCGACCTTTAGAGCCTGCCCCTGAGCGGGGCGAAGGGTCGGCATGTGCTGAGCTAAAGCTCAGCGCTCGAGTTTCTACATTTTGAAGCGAGCGGTTCGTTCCCCAGCGCTCGAATAGTGATAAAAGAGCCTATGGTTCCTGCAAAATACGTTTGTTTCTGTACAAAATGTCATACATATAGCACGCACTTATGCAAAATTTTCGCCTTTTGCAGTGGACAAATTATCGTCTTTTTGTTTGTTTTCATACATATACTGGCTTCGCTCGTCATTTATTAACATCTTTTTTTTCGGGCTCGCTCCCCGCGCGACTTTTCTCCTCCACTTCGACGATTGGACCTCCCTGTAGCGGATGATTTGTCGTGCGTTTTCCGCATCATTCTGGGCATTCGTCAATATCCTCCGGGCGACCCGGTGGGGCTGCCTCGTTCCGCGCCCGTCCCTACCCTCCCCCACTAAGCCAGAGCCCAGGGGTCTTGTCAACAGAATTCTTGCCTGATTTCCTACCGGTAGGAAAAGATTTTACATAATCGGCTCGTTTTTTCCTATCGGTAGGAAATAGGGGGTTACAGGTTTCCCATTTTCCACACACTGATCGCACCCTCACCCCGGCCGGCGCCGCGTGAAAAATGTAGAAACTCCAGGGCTGAGCTAAAGCTCAGCGCTACACCCCCTGAACATGATCAGAGGCCGCGAGGACATTTTTCATCGACCTGCTACAAGACGATTTTCGAGTTTCGAGTTTCGTATTTCCCAGCACCTGACCTTTAGTCCTGTGTTGGCAACTTCGCGCCATCGCAAGGTTCCAGGTGCCAAATCTCGGATGCGTACTCCTTGATGGCGCGGTCCGACGAGAACTTTCCGGCGCGGGCCACGTTGAGAATCGCCATTCGGTCCCAAACCTCCACGTCCCGAAACGCGGCATCGACGCGCTCCTGCGTTTGGATATAGTCACGCAAGTCGGCCAGCAGCATATAGTGGTCGCCGCCCTCGAGCAGCGACTGGACGAGCGGCTTGAAAATCCCCGGCTCCAAAAGGCTGAAGAAATCCTTTTCGATCAGCGTGAATGCGCGCCGAATCTCTTCGTCGCTATTATACACATCCCAGGGATTATAAGAGCCACGGCGATGCTCAACCTCTTCGCTCTTCATGCCGAAGATGAAGATATTCTCCTCCCCAACCTCCTCCAGGATTTCAATGTTGGCCCCGTCGAGGGTACCGATGGTAACCGCCCCATTGAGCTGCATCTTCATGTTGCCGGTCCCGGAAGCCTCCGTTCCGGCCAGGGAGATCTGCTCGCTCAAATCCGCGGCGGGGATAATTCTCTCCGCCAATGACACGCGGTAATTCGGCAGAAACACCACCTTCATCTTGTCACGAACCTGAGGATCCCCGTTAACGACTTCCGCGACCTGGTGGATCAATTTGATGATCAGCTTGGCCATGAAATAGCCCGGCGCCGCCTTGGCGCCAAAAATGAACGTGCGCGGAACAATGTCCAGGGCCGGGTCTTTCTTCAGGCGGTCATAGAGTATGATGATGTAAAGGACCAGCAGCAGTTGGCGCTTGTACTCGTGCAGCCGTTTGACTTGAACATCAAACATCGAATTGGGCGAAACGTTGATCCCGGTTTCGCGGGCGATGAGCCGGGCCAGCAGTTCCTTGTTCTGTTTCTTTGCGGCACGGAATCGTTGCCGAAAAACCGGATCATCCACCAACGGTTCCAACTTCCGAAGCTGATCCAAATCGGTGATCCATGGGTCGCCGATGTACTCGGTAATCAGATGGGCCAGCGCGGGATTGGCGCTGAGGAGCCAGCGCCGGGGGGTGATGCCGTTGGTTTTGTTGTTGAATTTCGCCGGCCATAATTCCGCGAAGTCCCTCAAAACCTCTTTCTTGAGAAGCTCGGTGTGGAGTTTGGCGACGCCGTTCACCGAACAGGATCCCACAATGGCCAAATGGGCCATGCGAACGTATTTCTCCCCTCTTTCGTCGATGATACTCATGCGACGCAGGCGATCATCATCCAAAGGCCACCGTGTGGCGACATCCCGCATAAACCGAGCGTTGATTTCGTAAATGATTTGGAGATGCCGGGGAAGCAATTGTCCGAACATCTTGACGGGCCATTTCTCCAACGCCTCCGGCAGAATGGTATGATTGGTGTAACCGGTGGATGCCGTCGTAATTCGCCAAGCCTGATCCCAGCCCAGTCCTTCGCCATCGATCAGCAGACGCATCAGCTCCGGGATGACCAGCGATGGATGCGTGTCGTTGAGTTGGATAAAGGCTTTGCGGGGAAATTCCTCCCAATCCTTATTGTCGGTCTTGAAGCGCCGGAGGATGTCCTGAATTGAGCAAGATACGAAGAAGTACTGCTGCTTCAGGCGAAGTTCTTTTCCTTCAAACACGTTGTCGTTGGGGTAGAGGACTTTGGTGAGGTTTTCCGCCAGGACTTTGTTGGCCACCGCGTCCACGTATGACCCGCGATTGAAATCATCCAGGTCGAATTCTGCCGTCGCCTTTGCCGACCAGAGACGGAGGGTGTTAACCGTGTGCCCGCCATACCCTACCATCGGCAGGTCGTAGGGCATGCCCACTACCGGCTTGGTATCCACCCAGTGCCATTCTGAACCTTTGGGACCTGGGCGGGATTCCACGCGGCCTTCAAACTGCACCGGAAAGGAAAACTCCGGGTGGGCAATTTCCCAGGGGTAGCCAAGCTTCAGCCATTCATCGGGCACCTCCACCTGATACCCATTCACGATGCGCTGGTTGAAAATGCCAAAGTCATAGCGCAAGCCATATCCGACGCATGGAAAATTGAGAGTGGCCAGCGAATCCATGAAGCAAGCCGCCAGACGTCCCAATCCGCCATTGCCCAGGCCCGCATCGACTTCCTGGTCGAGGAGGTCGTCCCAATTGAGTCCCACATCCAAAACGGCCTGGCGGCAAGCATCCTCCAAGCGAAGGTTCATCACATTGTGTTCCAGCGAGCGGCCAATCAGGAATTCCAGAGACAGGTAGTAAACTCTTTTGACATGCCGATTGTAGTGCGTTTGCTGGGTAGGAATCCAGCGCTCAATCAGGCGGTCGCGCACGGCGAGAGCAAAGGCGTAATAGCGGTCGCGGGTGGTCGCGGTGTAGCGATCCTTGGCAAGCGTGCGGCGCAGGTGATGCTCGAAAGCATGCCGCAATTCTTTGACGAGCTTCGTGGCCTCATCGCCAGCGGCGGCGGGACTCGCGACTTTCGTATCGGATTTCATTTTCCCTCCCTGCCAAAGTCGAAACTCGAAATTCGACGCGAGCTAAGGTACCCGCGCGAATGTAAGGGGCCCAGAAGGCAACGGATTCCCACCTTCGCGGGAATGACGGAGGCGCCGAGTTTCGATTTTCGGTTTTCGATTTTCGTCTTTCCCTGGCTTCCGGCACCTAGTTCGCTGCCGGCGTACTCAGCGCTCGGGCGATCAGGGCGCGTCCTTCCTCCTGAATTCGGTGCAGGTGCTCGATCCCGTTCATACTTTCGGCGTAGAACTTATACACATCCTCGGTCCCGGAGGGCCGAGCGGCGAACCATCCGTGTTCGGTAACCACCTTAATCCCGCCTATCGCGGCGCCATTGCCGGGAGCGTCGGCGAACTTCGCCAAAATCTTGTCACCGGCCACCTCCACGTCCCGCACTTGCAGGGGTGACAATTTCCCCAGCGCCGCCTTTTCCTCCGGGGTCGCAGGCATATCGGTGCGCTCATACACCATTTCGCCAAACTCGTTCGTCAGCGCGCGATGATGCTCTGCCGGGTCGCGTCCGGTCCTAGCTATTATTTCGGCAGCCAGCAGGCCCATGATGAGGCCATCTTTGTCGGTGCTCCAAACCGTACCATTGGAGCGAAGAAACGACGCCCCGGCGCTCTCCTCGCCCCCAAAGCCTAGCGCCCCACTCAGAAGGCCCTCGACAAACCACTTGAACCCGACCGGCACCTCGACAAGCCTGCGCCCCAAGCGCTGAGCAACGTGGTCAATCATGCTGCTGCTGACCACTGTTTTGCCGACCGCCGCGGTGGCAGACCAACCCTTGCGGTTTTGAAAGAGATAATCAATGGCCACGGCGAGGTAGTGGTTCGGATTCATGAGCCCGCCCTCGCGCGTCACAATCCCATGCCGGTCGGCATCCGTGTCGTTGGCAAAGGCCACGTCAAAGCTTCCCTTTCGCTCAATCAGACTCGCCATCGCGAATCGCGAGGAGCAGTCCATGCGGATTTTCCCATCCCAATCGACGGTCATGAAACGGAAAGTCGGGTCAACGAACTCGTTGACGACGGTCAAATTGAGATGGTAACGATCGCGAATGGGTCCCCAATAGCCGACGCTGGCGCCGCCCAGGGGATCAACTCCAATTTTCACTCCGGCGCCTCGGATAGCCGCCAGATCGACCACCGCCTCAAGGTCCTTCACATAGGCAGCAACGTAATCATGCTGGTGAGTCGTATCCGCTGACCGCGCTCGGGCGTAAGTCACGCGCTGAATTTCCCGGAGGTTATTCTCCAAAATCTTGTTGGCGCGCTGCTCAATCCAGTCGGTGGCGTCCGTGTCCGCCGGTCCACCGTGCGGGGGGTTGTACTTAAAGCCTCCATCTTCGGGCGGATTATGCGAGGGCGTGATGACAATTCCATCGGCGAGGCCGGCGGGCCGCGCCTGATTGAAATTCAAAATAGCATGGGAAATCACCGGCGTGGGAGTGAACCCGCCGGCGGCGTCCACCATCACGTGAACCCCATTGGCCGCGAGAACTTCCAGGGCGGTCACAAAGCCGCACTCCGTAAGGGCATGAGTATCCTTACCGATGAAGAGGGGGCCTTCGATCTTCTGCTGTTTCCGGTACTCGCAGATCGCTTGGGAGATAGCCAGAATGTGGTCTTCGTTGAAGCTGCACTTGAGCGCCGATCCCCGGTGGCCCGAGGTGCCAAATGCCACACGCTGTTCGGGAATTCCCGGGTCGGGATGCTCGGTAAAATAAGCCGTAATGAGCTTCGGGACGTTGACCAAATCACTTGGGTCAGCGAGTTTGCCAGCCTTGGGATTTACTTGCACAAGAGAGCCTCCCTAGTATTGTAACGCACTCTTAATCCTAATCTCAGAGGATCAACGCTTGCCGGTGTTTGTCCGTAACATATTTGGGCGCGGCCGTAGCTCGCGCGCGCCCGGAATAACCTCCCACTCAATAACCTAATTCCCCGAGGATAACACTTCCCCGTGAAGGGTGTTATCGGCCTATGTTACCCTGGTATTAAATCCCGTGAGTGCCCTGGAACATCCTTCAGTCAAATTTTCATCCTTTTCTGGAGCAAATTCAGAAGCGGGCGGTCGAGTTGGTGGCCGTGCCAGTCTTCGAACTTGGTTCCAGGGCGCTCCGTATCGAGTATTCCGAAAGGTCCGCGGAAGTTCCACAGTGCCCACCCCATGTGCAATTCATTAAGCACGTCCAGCGTGTCGTCGAACCAAGCCAGCACGACATTGGGAGGAGTGTGCTTATAGGCACCCATTTCGCTGAAGTGGATGGGAATCCCCTGCTGCGGCAGGTCGGCCCAGGGCCGGAATATGGCGGCAAGCGCCGCGCGGTCGTAAACGCGCCCTTGGCGATCCTTAAGGGGCCACGTGGGCAAGGGAGTGTCACTGGGGACGAAGCCGCGCGCCCACTCGCACTGATAGTGGGTCAGTCGCCCAGGGATGTAAGTATGGCAGTTTTGTGTGACGCGGGTATCAAAAAGCTCCGGGATGGGAGAGCCCGCGACCGGGTATCCATCGGTAACGATCAAGCGCAGCGGGTCAAGCGCGCGAATGCCCTCGATGGCGGCGCGGGCCACGCGCACATACTGGAGTTCGTGGCGCTGCTGGATTTCCCGGCTGAAGGCGTCGTCGGGGTTGTGGGTTTTCAGCTCAGCCTCCTCCGCCGGGGTTAACCTGTACTTGGGTTCGTTTACCAGATTGAAGCTTAGCCGCTCACTAGGTATGCTCCGGTAACGCTGCGCGAAGTAGGCCCATTGATGGACAAACGCCTCCAACGTGCGAGCATTTTCGTAAACGTTGGTCTTCTCTTCGGTGATGTGAATGCCGGTGATCGCTTCATTCATGCCGTCCAGAATGCACTCTCCCGGCGCCCGATGTAGGCAGATGTTGACGTGGATTCCGTAATCTTCCCCCAGACGGATGGCGCGGTCGATGGGCTCAATGTGCTTCTCGTTTATCGTCATCAAATCGTTCATGTCGGTCCAGAACCGGTAGTCCATGGGGAGCCGGACAAAGTTGAAACCCCAATCGCGCATCCAGCGGAAATCATCTTCCAGAAACATCCCATCGTTCTTGTAGGGAAAGTACTTCATCCAGTCCGGGTCCGTGGAAAAGTACTCCAACAAGTTGAAGCCGAACCAGGCTGGGTTTTTGACGGGCGACGCGGGTTCGCCCCGCCCTTCCGCAAGCCCTCTTCGGACCAGCGCGCTCGCTCCAGACAGCGCCGAGGGCAAAACCCCGATGGCCGCGGACACCGCCAACGATTTCAACATGCTGCGGCGGCTCAAGCCCGCCAAAGGACGGTTGAATTCCCGTCCGCTCGTGTTGGTAGCAGCAGATTCCTGCTCGGTGTCTGAGTATGTGAACTGATGCTTATGAGTCATAAGAAGCCTCTTTTCCCTTGCGATGGGTTTAAGAAAAAAGAATTCACCACAGAGCGCACAGAGAGCACAGCCGCCTCTACATCAACCTCGCGCGCGGAGGGGCAACACGACGGCGAGCACGGCGCCCACCACGCAAAGCCATCCGAAGACATCTCCGAAGCGCGCGTAGGGCGTAGGGATGGCAGGACCGAGAGGAAGCGTGGCCAGGATGCTCGCACCGGGCAGAAAATCGCTGCGTTTCTCCGCCAGGATGTGTCCATATCGGTCGCTCACTGCAAGGAAGCTCTCGCGGCTGGCACGCACTACGGAATAGCCCCCCTCGACACCGCCTAGCGCCGCCACGCGCGAAGCCCACCAGGCGTCCACGTAAAAGTCCCAGGCAGGAACGAGCAGCGCCGCCACGCCCAGCCGCGAATATGCCCGTGTAAGGCCCGTGAAGAACATATCGCGACAAATCACCAGCCCGTAAGGCTCGCCGTTGATCCTGCGCACAACGTTTTCCCGGCCCGGCGTGAGATCGCCTTCCAGGTGCGGCACCATGTGCTGCTTGTCGTACTCCGCCATCAGGTCTCCCGCCGGACTGAAAAGCCAGGAAACGTTCCGCTTGCGATCCGTCTGGTTGAGTTGCAAGCCCACGACCAGATACACGCCGGCTTCCCGGGCAAGTCCCGCAAATTGCTTCCGCCGCTCCGCCGCCTCCTCAGGAGCAAGATAAAAGATCTTCTCGGGCAGCACAACGATGTGGGCACCCTCGGCCGCAAGTTTTCTGACCGCCTGATCATAGGCGTTCCAGACGGCTTCGCCGCGGCTGGCGGGCACGCCCGGACCCACAAAGTCGTCGACCACCACCAACCCAACCTTGACGGACGCCCCCGCAACGGCTGTTTGTAGACGGAAAGCTCCCCACCCCAGGGCCGAGAGAAGAATCGCCGCCGCCAGTCCATAGCCCACCCATGGGCGAGAAATCTCCCGCCCACGATAGATCGCAACAGCAATGGTAGAAGCGAAAAGGCTGACCAGAAAAATGATTGCCGGCGCACCCAGCACCGAGGCGATTTGGACAACGGGCAGGAAACCCATTTGCCCAAAGGCCATGCTTCCCGCCGTACCGTGGGGTGAAAAGAAAGCCACGAGGGTATCCACGGCGGCGAGAATCACCGGGTATACGAATAGGGTCAGCCAGTGAGAAAAAGAAACCACGGCCGCGCGGGTGCGTCCAACGATGAACCCCCACAGCAACATGTACAGAATGACGATAACTACGGTCGCGACCGGTCCGGTAGTCTTCCAATAATACGCAAATTGCGAGCTCAATCCGACCGCCACCACCAGCCATGCCAGTACGCGCGCCTCTCGCCCCCCGGCATGAAACGCCGCCAGCAGCAGCGGAATAGGCGCCAGCCAAGCCGCCAGCCAGTAAGGATTCAGCCCGAATACAAAATAAAACAGCACGCCGGAGACAATGGCGGCAACGATTCGCCCGGCACGGGCTTGCAGCAATGAGTTCATCTCAATCTTCCTTTTTGACGGCGACGGGAACCCGCATTGTACACAAATTTCCAAAGTCATCAGTCATCAGTTTTCAGTCGTCAGTAAAAGGCCTCGCGCGGGGTGGTGGCTTCTACTGAGAACTGATGACTGATAACTGACGACTGTTTGCGCCTGACCCAATACGTTTCTAGAACCGACCGCGAAAATCAAAGAGGTCACGAAGGGGCAATCTCCAGCCGGGAAAGAGGTTCTTCATGCGAAAAAAAACCAATCTCGACGACGGAGGTCTGCCCTCGGAAGCGGAAGCGGGAAGCTAACGGAAAAGCCCAAATCGCAATGGAGGTAGCTGCCCTCGGATTCGGGAGCGCGAGTCTAAGGAAGAACCGCAGACCTCGACAGCGGAGGTCTGCGCTACACTTGCTTGCTTTGGACTTTCGACTTTGAACTTTCGACTTTCGCCGAGCGACATTTTATAGGCTCTAACGCTGGTTGATTTCTCTTGACATTCATAGCGTAGGTTGATACACTAAAAGGTGCAACTGCGAGGTGCTGTCGTGTCCGCGCTTAAGTCTCCCACCTTCTCGAAGCCCAGCCCGTCCAACCTACGAAACCCGCAGGGCAAATTCCCGGCGTCAGAGTTGAAGTCGCTGACGGAGGGGAACAGGCGGGGGCGCACAAAGACACCGGAAACCCACAATGTTTATGAAAAAACAGGCGGTTAGCGAATGATTGGGGGGATTTTGATGGCCATTACAAAAAGGCAAGTCTTTGAAAACAAGAAAGTTGGGAAAATTGTTCATAGCCTGCGGATTAGGGAATAAAAAGGATGGTAAAATGAAGGTATTACCCATAATGTATTTGAAAACAAAAGAGATCTGAAATTGCGCGGATCAAAATCACTCCTGGGCCATAATGTTATAGATAAATAAGCCACTTATCCCTGCGAGGCCATAATGTTATTGAAAGGAAAGGAGAAAGAGGTTGGACGCGAGGCCGAGAAAAGTCGTCGGCAGGGGTAGCCGCATGCGCCGGATTCAGGCCTCGGGTTCGGGCTCGGTGGTTTCACCGTGAAAAGTGGAATGAGGCTGACAGGCTGCGGAAGTCGCTGTAGCGCGGACCTGCTCCGAAAATTTCGTTCACGCGGCGACGCCGGTTTGGAGGGTAACCTTATGGCCGAGTGCTTCGAGACGCTTGACGTAGTAGCGGGTGAGGCGTTCGGTTTGCAGCG
>Ga0181533_1004311_pt1 | contig 14668 bp, 17 predicted proteins | sample PEATcosm2014_Bin_45_FD_119772 | JGI IMG/M metagenome (GOLD analysis project Ga0181533, IMG submission 119772) | Peatland microbial communities from MTU Mesocosm Facility, Houghton, MI, USA - PEATcosm2014_Bin11_60_metaG | ecosystem: Environmental > Terrestrial > Soil > Wetlands > Peat | place... | reverse complement strand
GAAAACGGACCGCAGAGACAAATAACAACCCGGAAACCCTTCCATGCGGCGGCCAAAATCAGCGCCACAGGAAGGTCAACGGCGAAAACAGCGACTTTTTCAGCAGGCTGTTTAGTCGTGCCGTTACTGGCACAAATTGATAAGGGGCTTTAGCCCCTGAGAGAAGTTGTTGCTGTGAATTCTATTTCCGCCACAGGGTGCTCATGCAAGTTTTCCGAACTATAGCCGAACTGCGCCGCTGGTCCCGCACTCTGCGCTCGGCCGGCGGCAACACTCTCGGCCTCGTTCCCACCATGGGCGCGTTGCATGCGGGCCACACCTCGCTCATCCGCGCCGCGCGCGCCTCGTGCAGCCATGTCGCCGTCAGTCTCTTCGTCAATCCCACTCAATTCGGTCCCAATGAAGACTACGCGCGCTATCCCCGCGCTTTTGAGGCCGACTGCGCACTGGCTGCTGCGGAAGGCGCCGATGTGCTATTCGCGCCCACCGTCGAAGAGCTTTATCCCCACGGACCCGATTCAACCTTTGTCGAAGTCCCCGCGCTAAGCGATCGTCTCGACGGCCAGTCCCGCCCCGGACACTTTCGCGGCGTCGCCACCGTCGTCGCCAAGCTGCTCATCGCCGCCGAGCCCGACCGTGCCTTCTTCGGCCAGAAAGACGCAGCGCAGGTTGCGGTCGTGCGCCGCATGACCGCCGACCTGTTGCTCGCCACTGAAATCGTCGTGTGCCCCATCATCCGCGACGCGGACGGCCTTGCCCTCAGCTCGCGCAATGCGTATCTCACCCCAGCCGAGCGCACTCAAGCCCTCACGCTCAGCCGGGCGGTTCGCCACGTCGAATCGCTTGTCGCCGGGGGCGAGTGCCGCGCGTCCATGCTTATCGCCTCCGCGCACGGCGTGTTTGCCACGGAGCCCTCAGAGCCTGGATTCCGCATCGACTACATTGCTTTGGTCGACGCAGCCACGCTCGAGCCGGTCCCGACGGCCGTTCCCGGCACACTCTTCGCCGTCGCGGCGTGGGTTGGAGTTACGCGGCTCATTGACAATACGATTCTGCGCTGAGCCAATGAAAAAATCCGTTGCGTACCTGCGCGTTCGCGCCGCAAGCTTGAAGCAGTGCCGGAACTGCCCGACATTGCCGCCTATCTCGCCGCGCTCGAGCCGCGCATTCTTGGTCGTGCACTGGAGCGCGTGCGCCTGCAGAGTGTTTTTGTCCTGCGCACCGCCGAACCTCCCATCGCTGCCGTCGAAGGCCGCACCGTGCGCGAGTTGCGCCGCATCGGCAAACGCATTGCCATCGGTGTCGAATCCGCTTCCGGCGGCGATCTGCCACCCCAACGACAAGAATCCGTCGTTGGGGACCCCGGGCTGCTCTGGCTCGTAATCCATCTCATGATCGCCGGCCGTCTGCACTGGCGCCCGCCAAAAGCGAAACTCTCCGGCCGCCAAGGGCTTCTCGCCCTCGATTTTTCGGATGGGACTCTCGTCCTGACCGAGGCCGGCTCCAAGCGCCGCGCCTCGCTGCACGTGCTGCGTGGAGAGCAGGCCCTGCACGACCTCGATCCCGGCGGCATCGAGGTTTTTAGCTCTGATCTGAACACATTTCGCACAGCACTCTCCCAAGAGAACCGCACCCTCAAGCGCGCTCTCACTGATCCGCGGCTCATCAGCGGCGTGGGCAACGCCTACTCCGACGAGATTCTCCACGCCGCCCAGCTTTCACCCATCGCACTGACACACAAGCTCCAGCCGGAAGAGTGGGAGCGCCTTTACACGGCCACGCGCTTCACGCTGGATCTTTGGATCGCACGGCTTTCGTCCAAAGCCAAGGAGAGATTTCCCGAAGGCGTCACTGCATTCCGTCCGGAAATGGCCGTTCACGGCCGCTTTGGCCAGCCCTGCCCGCGTTGCGGCTCGCCCGTTCAACGTATTCGATACGCCGATAACGAAACCAACTATTGCCCCGCCTGCCAGACCCGCGGCAAGCTCCTCGCCGACCGCAGCCTCTCGCGATTGTTCGGCTCCGACTGGCCGCGTACCCTCGACGAACTCGAAACCCTCAAGCGCCGCTGATCGGCGCGCGATGGTGCGCCATCGATGCGGGTAACAAACAGGTAACACTTCTGCGTCATATCCCTTGATTTACCTTGACATAGCGTCTGTCCCTCCCTCAGAGTGGTTGCGACGACTCCTTTCAGGCGGGGCCAGCTGTCTATCCCCCCATCTTCTGGTACTTGTGCGTGGGAGCCGAATACCAACTCCATTTTGGAGGAATTAAGAATGCATATCAGTTACGTTTGGATTGTGGTTGCGGCGCTTGTCCAGTGGTTGCTTGGAGCACTCTGGTATGGGGTGATCTTCAAGAAGTCCTGGAGGAAGCTGGTCGGTTTACCCGAAAGCGAAAAGCCGAAAAACGCGATCTTCGCCTTGGCCGTTGCCCTCGTTGCTTGCCTGCTCCTCTCGTTTGTTTTGGCTCACGTTGTCGAAATGGCAGGAGCCGCGCTCTTCACCAAAGGCTTTATGCTGGGCGTCGTCTGCTGGTTGGGCTTCATGGCCCCGCCGCTCTTTGCTCAACATATTTTCGAAGGCCGGCGCGCCAACCTTTTCGCCATCAACGCTGCATATTGGCTTCTGGCCATGGCACTCGGCGGCGCCATCCTGGCAGCATTCCACTGATCGGAGATCGAGCCGGTTGCTCGCCTTGTGCCGCCGGCTCAAATCTCCTTGACATCGTCTAGCCGCCAAGCTCACAGTGTTCCCGGCGACTCCCGTAAGAACCGCCAGCGGTGGCTTCTGTCCGTGGGACTGCACTGTGACGCAGCCGGACATCAATCCTGTTGGAGGAGGGTGCTCGAATGCACGTGGCAAACCTTTTCGCAATGCTGTTCATTGCGCCAATCACCGTTCATTTTCTGACCTTGATTGTCGTTTCGGCCGCAGCGCAGTGTTTTCTTGGAGCCCTCTGGTATGGAGTGATTTTCAAGAATTCCTGGATGAAGCTCATCGGGCTCGGCGAAGACCAAAAGCCGAGAAACCAAGTCGTGGGAGTGGTGGCTTCCTTTATCGGCTGCTTCCTGCTCTCGTTCGTGCTGGCGCATCTTTTGGGTTGGGCGGGGTCGGCTACCGCTATGGACGGAGTCGCAATCGGCATTGTGTGCTGGTTTGGCTTTATGGGGCCGCCGCTCCTTGTGCAGCACATTTTCGAGAACCGGCCCGCCAACCTGCTCGCCATCAATGCTGCATATTGGCTGGTAGCCATGGCTCTGGGCGGCGCAATCCTGGCAGCATTCCACTAAACCACGGCTCCGCTCTGCGACGCACGGGGCTCGAAACGTTCAAGGGGCAATTCTCTTCAGGGGAATTGCCTCTTCGCGCATGAAGCCGATCACAACGCGATCCGCTTTCGGCGCGGTAGACAGGTCCTGAGCAAACAGTGCTCACTCCCATGCATCCGGGGCGTTGCATCCGGCGTGTGACTTTTTGCCGGTCTGTTCGCAAAAAAATGGGTGACGCTCTCCGCGTCTCCCGCCGTAGCGCAGTTCTCCCGCGGATGTGTCTGGAAGCCTCGACCGTCAAGGTGCAATTTCACCAGAGAAGCTTGAATCTTTCACATCGCCTGAAATGGTTACGTCAGAGGGAGAAATGCCATAGAATCTTCCTATGGCACGATCAATCATCACCACGGATGGTGCGCCGGCCGCCATCGGCCCTTATGCGCAGGGTGTGCGTGTCGGCAACCTTATCTTCACCGCTGGCCAGGGCGGGCTCGATCCCGTCACCGGGCAGGTGGTTCCCGGCGGCATCAAGGAACAGACGGAGCGAACCATCGCAAACCTCAAAGCCGTGCTCGAAGCCGGGGGCAGCAGCCTGGGCCAGGTCGTCAAAGCCACCGTCTTCTTGAAGGACATGAACGATTTCGCGGCCATGAATGTGGTATACGCGACATTTTTTGAGAACGACTCCGACACTCTGCCCGCGCGCACCACGGTTGAGGTAGCGCGGCTGCCGCGCAACCTGCTGGTCGAAATAGAAGTCATTGCCGAGGTCTGAATCGTGATTCGTGTCTCGTGATTCGTAACAGTCCCCGCTCACACTTACACCCACGAACCGCGAACCACGACCCACGATCTGTTCGGGAGGTCTGCCTTGAGCGATGCTCAGGAAAAAGTCGTCCACAGCGACGCCGACTGGCGCTCCATGCTCACCCACGAGCAGTATCACGTGCTGCGCGAGAAGGGAACGGAGCGCCCCTTCACCGGCGCGCTCACTGAAAACCACGAGACCGGCAACTATCACTGCGCGGGATGCGGCACACTGCTCTTCTTGAGCGGCGCCAAGTTCGACTCCGGGTGCGGCTGGCCCAGCTTCATGATCCCCGCCGACTCAAAAGCCGTGGTCGAGCACGAGGACATGAGCTTCGGCATGCGGCGCATCGAGGTTACCTGCGCCCGTTGCGGCGGGCATCTCGGCCACGTCTTCCCCGACGGCCCGCGTCCCACCGGGCTGCGCTACTGCATCAACTCCGCGTCGCTCACCTTCACCAAGGCGGACAAGTAAAACCGCCCGGGCGTCTCGCTCTCCGCGCACAACAAAACCCCGTCCATTCGGGACGGGGTTCTGCAATGCCGGACCTTAGGCTGAAAGCGCGCAGCGCCTACGCCTTGGCGACCTTTCCGCTCTTGATGCAGGATGCGCACACACGCAGCCGCTTGGGGGCGCCGTTGACCAGCGCTTTAACCACCTGCAGGTTCACATTCCAGCGCCGGCGCGTCACGTTGTGCGCGTGTGAGATGTTATTGCCGAATTGCGGACCCTTGCCGCAGATATCGCAAACTTGTGCCATGGTTGAACTCCAGATTTTTCAAGGACTTTCGGCGCCGCTCGAGCGGCTACGGCGCACACCCGGAAGCCCGCGTCCTCGCCTTGCCGAATCTTCAGTATACCAGTGCGCGGCGCGCCCGGCCACGCCTCACGCATCGCTTCCTGGGCCGATGAGCGGGAACCGCCCGCGCACCTCGTACCGTGCCCTCTCGGCCCCCAAATGGCTCTCGTAGAGCAGAAACTCCCGCGCCGTGAAGCGGGTAAACGGCCGCGCCGCGCCTGCCCGGGCCACCAGTTCCTTAAATGTCCCTCCGTGCCCTGCACGCACATCCGGGGCAGGCGGGTTGGGTTTCTTGTTCCCTTGTTCCCTTGGTCCCTTGTTCCCTGCTTTTCGCGCCAACGTGATGTGCGGATGAAACGGCCGCGTCTCCGCCGCAAATCCGCACCGGCCTGTCGTCGCCACCACGCTACGGCCAAGCGCAGCCAGGCCCGGTGTCGCCTCAACATCGGCAAAAAACACGCCCGCCCGCTCGAAGCAGCCCAGCGACCCCAGCTGCACGGGAACCGGAGCGGATCGCACCCCGCCTAACTGCTCCATCAGGCAGGCATACTGGTCCGGCGTGGTGTTTCCCAGAAATTGCAGGGTAATATGCCACGAATCCGGCTCGGTCCAGCGCATTTCGCTGCCCCTTGACCGCAGCCGCGCCACCACTTGCTCGAGCTCGCGCACCACCACATCCGCCAGAGCGATTCCCACGAACAGCCGCATACCGAGCCAGTGTAATCCCGTCCCCCGCGGCCGGAATCAATTCGACGCCAGAGCTAGTTCGACGGCGGTGTCGCGCCTGCCGCCGGCGGCGGCGCACCCGGACCCGGGCCCGGACCACCCTGCCGCTCCTCGCGCGGAATCACGAACTCTTCAGGCATCTCGTGGCCGCGATGGCAGGTTCCGCAGGTTACGGGTTTGCCCATGCCATCCTTGTCATGATCCGTATCGAGGTCCATCGCCTTGCTGATGGTGTCCCTGTTGATCTGCTGCGTCATGGTGTACATGATCCGCGCGATCTGCTTATCCGGCTTGGAGTCGTCAGGGAAGTTCGTGCGCGGGCGTCCGTTGGGGCCTATATTTTTCGGGTCGGCCGTGTGACAGAATTCGCACTTCACGCCCAGCGAACCCGCCCACGTTTCCATGATGTCGCGCACCTGGCGGCCGGTCAGGTCCTTGGGCAGTACCTGCAGATTGGTTGGGGGCGGAAAATTGCGCATCGGTCGCCCGCCCGGCGTCGAGCCTTGACCCGCGCCCTGCGGCGGAGGGCCCTGGAGAGCCCCGGGAGCGGCCTGGGTCGGCGATTGCGACGAGGCCTGCGGCGCGGCTTGCGGCGCCTGTGCCCCGGAGGTTGCGGCAAGAACCGCCGCGGTGAGCAGTGCTACAGCGGCAGCAGGAGGAAGCAGGGAAGCGATTTTCACGTGCAGGGAATCCTTTCATGGTCTTAGGGTCTGTTTTACACGATCGGGACGGCTGCGACGGGGGTTGTGTGGTCGCATTTAGGGGACGGATCGGGAACGCGGAAGGATGCACGCGCGGCCCATCGACTTCGGCCCGGAAACGCAGCCGTTCCCGGCAAGAACAAATCGCAGGGGCAGCTCCACCGCGTGGCGGATGCCGATGCGAGCCGTCACCAGCACGCGCCCGGCACGCGTCCCATCGTCGCGCAGTTGCAGAGGCGACCAGGGATCCAGCAAATCCAGCCCATTGTCCGCGCTCCGCGTAATTCCCAGCGCCTGGCACAGCCGGCTCGGGCCGCCAGTCAGCTCTCTCAGGTTGCCCCATCCTGCCTCCGTGCCCCATCCCGCGCCCGTGCCCCATCCTTCTCGCGTCTTTTGCGAGAAGGGTGGGAAACCCCTCAAGCCCCGGTTCCTCGCCATCTGCTCGAGCCCGGCCACAGGCTCCAACGCGCGCAACAGCACGCATCCGGCACGGCCCTCGCGTTCGCAGGAGACATTCATGCAGAAGTATCGCCCGTAAATGGAGTAGACATAGGCATGCCCTGCCGGCCCGAACAGCACCTGGTTCCTTGGCGTGGGGCCGCGATGCGCGTGGGCCGCCGGATCAGCTGTTTGCCGGTGCGGTCCCAGATAGGCCTCGACTTCGACGATGCGCCCGGCCAACCATCCGGATCGGGTGCGGCGCGCGAGCACCTTGCCGAGGAGAAGCCGCCCCACGCGCTCCGGCGGCGCCTCAAAGAAAGCCCGCTTCAGCAGCCTCCCCGGCAGTTTTTTTCTCTCGCCCAGCCCCACGCAGCTCACTCCGTTGCACGAGTCCATCCGTTCGCGAAGGCCAACCAGGTTGGAAGGCCAACCGCCGGCTTGCTGACTCGCTAACTCGCTGACTAGCTTCGCCCTACTTCTGCGCCTTCTTCCATTCCTTCAACACCGCCAAAACCTCCTCGGCGTGGCCCTCCGGCTTGACATGGGGGAAGATGTGCAGCAGCGTCTGGTCTGGGCCGATGACGAAGGTTGTGCGCACAATCCCCATCACTTTCTTCCCGTACATGTTCTTTTCCTTCAATACGTCAAACTGTTTGCACACTTTCTCGTCTACATCAGCAAGGAGTGTGTACGGGAGGTCGTACTTGGCGCGGAACTTGGCCTGCACCTTGGGCGTGTCGCGGCTGATGCCGAGAACCACCGCGCCCGCCGCCTGCAGCTTTTTAAAGGTGTCGCGAAAGCCGCAGGCCTCAATGGTGCAGCCCGGGGTGTCGGCCTTAGGGTAGAAGAAGAGGATCACCGGCCTGCCGGCATAATCCGAAAGGCTTACGGTTTTGTCCTCGTCAGTCTTGAGCGTGAAGTTGGCGACTTTCTTGTTGAGCTCCATGGGGAATATCCTCGCTACAGACGGTTCGGGCCGATAGATGGCCGCCGGGTTTGATTATTTCAGGTTTGATTATGGTCGAAGGATGAGAAAAATGTCATCGCGGGGCGCAAGTCGCTTGTGGATAACGGCAGCAGTGCTGCTGGCCGTCGTGCTCCCTGCCGCTGCGCAATATCCCGGCCAAATCACCAACACCGAGAAAAACACCCCCACGCTGCGCGCCGTCGCGGTCTTCGAGTGGACCGGCGACGAGACCCATCCCAAGACGGGCCGCCTCGTGCCCATCTGCATCTATGACGGCCAGGAGCTCCAGGACGCGGATATCTATCTCGCCCGCCCGTATCCGCTCGCTCTTTCGGGCGACGTCGAGTACCAGTTGTTACAGGACGGCAAACCTTTAGGCCTCTTCGATATTGATACCGCCGCGCGCGAGCAGGGCTCCTGGGTCGGTTACGGCAAGCACCTGCCGATCCCCGTGGCGAAACCCGCGCCCAAGCAGGTAGCCAGGATCGACGAATACGACGATTCTCAGAGCGACACGCCCGTCCTGCACCGCAAGCATCATGCCGGTGACGCAAGCCCGGGAAGCGGCGGTTCTTCCCCCAGCTCCGGTCCCGACCCCAATGCGCCGCCGCCCGATCCCGACCGTCCCACGCTGCATAAGGGCGGCGATGCCTCGGCCAGCAACCCGGGTGACAGCACGAACACGAACTCCGGCAGCAACACGTCCAGCACGAATTCGACGCCAGCTTCCAACCCCGGCGGTCCCACGCTGCACCGCGCCGGCGATGCCTCCGGCGATAACACGAACTCCGGCAGCGGTTCCGGCTCCACGCAGTCTTCCCCTTCCAACGGCCCCACGCTCCACAAGGGCGGCGATGCCTCGGGCTCCAGCACCGGCGACACATCGAATTCCGGCTCAGGTTCCAGCGCGGATTCCAATTCCGGCCCTCCTCAATTGCACCGCTTGCCCGATAGCTCGGAAGCAAACGACTCCGATCGTCCCAAGCTCAAAAAGAAGAAGAAGGACGAAGACTCGAGCTACGTGGACAGCGTTGACAGGTCCAGCGATCCTGACCGCCCACATCTGTTTCGCGGCAAGTCCGTGGGCTTTGATGCGCAGGTCACGCCCAGTCTGTTCGGCCTGCCGCCCGACATGCATCAGGAGGTCGCCGTCTCCGACCTGACCGACCGGCCCGAGCACGTGTGGGATTACATCTGGGCCAACCCCGATGACGAAGCCAAAATGAAAGCCGCGATGGAGGATCTTGCGCGCACCGCGCTGGGACTCAATCCGCCGCCCGCCCCCGCCAAGCCCGCGCCCAAAACCAAAACAGCGTCAACGGCCCACAAACCGAAGCAACTCACGCTGCCACCGCAGCCCGCGCCGCTTCTTGACGAGCAGTTCCGCGTCTTCGAGCTGGCCTATGGCTCTGGCGCCACCATGGTGCTCTCCGCGCATACCGACGGCACCGGCGCGCAGCAGAAGTTTGTAACCCTGGTGGCGCAACCCGATCTTTACGGGAATGTCGCGGTTCTCATTAAGAATGTCACCGACGCTGCTCACCTCGACGACACGCCGCGCATGCGCCTGGTGGACGCGGTCGATGCGCTGGCCGACAATCGCGGCGACCTTCTCTTCGAACTGCGCGGCTCGACCCAGCGCCAGTTCGCCCTCTACCGCGTGCTGCGCGGCGACGCCACCCGCATCTTCCTCAGCAACGCCGACGCTATCGGCGTCCCGACCGGCGAATAAAGTTCATAAACAATTCCCTCAAAAGAGGGATTCTCCGAGTGTGATTCTGCTCACATCTCCTGTATAATGGATTTTAGATATAAGTGGGCACTTCGACACTTTTCAAGGATTCCCCATCGCATGGCATCAGTCACAGCTTCCCCATTGCGCGCAACCGTCACTGTCACTCCGAGCCCACTAACCACCGCAGTTCCTGAAACAGCCGCCCCCGTCGAGCCGCAAGCCGTGCCCGCGTGGCGGCACGTTCGCATGGGCCGCGCCGCCGCCGTCAGCGATGGCTTGAGCTGGCCGATGGTCCTTGTGATGGTGCTTTTTCACGTGGGTGCGATCGCCGCGCTCTTCCTGTTCAGTTGGCAGCGCCTCCTGGTCATGGCTGTGCTCTACGTTCTGGCCATCAACGTGGGCATCGGCATGTGCTATCACCGCCTGCTCACGCATCGCGGCTATCAGGTGCCCAAGTGGATCGAATATGTCATGACCGTTTTCGCGACGCTCTCGCTTGAGGGCGGGCCTATCTTCTGGGTCTCCACGCATCGCGTGCATCACCAGCTCAGCGACAAGGAAGGCGATCCGCACACCCCGCGCGAAGGCGGCTGGTGGGCGCATGCGGGATGGATACTCTTCGGCCAGCCGTTGCACACGCAGATTAAAGCCCTCTCGCGCTACTCACCCGACCTCAGCCGCGACCGCTTCCATGTGTGGATGAGCAAATACCACTGGCTGCCGATCGTTCTCAGCGCCATTCTGCTGTTCAGCCTGGGATGGTACTGGGGCGGTTTTGTGAACGGCATCGCCATGTTTCTTTGGGGAGCTTTGCTGCGTGTCACGCTTGGCCTTCACGCCACGTGGCTGGTGAATTCAGCAACCCACATGTGGGGCAGCCGCCGGTTTGAAACCCGCGACGACTCGCGCAACAACTGGTGGGTGGCCCTGCTCACCGGCGGCGAGGGCTGGCACAACAACCATCACGCGCACCCGGTTTCAGCGCGCCACGGCCTCAAGTGGTACGAGATCGATCCCAACTTCTGGGGCATCTGGCTGCTCGCGAGGCTCGGCATCGCCCGCAAAGTCCAGGTCGCGAAATTCGACCCCCAAAACCCCAAGCCCGCGGGACTCGCATAGCGCGTCGAAATCACCGGCAGATTCACACTAAGTAGAGAGAATAGGCGGCCTTCCGGTCAGGGAAGGCCGCATGTTTCTGCTGCGCTAAAAGCGCCGCCTACCGCCGCGCCTTCGCCCTCACCCACAAAACCAGAAACAGCGGCAGCGCCACCACCAGCACCAGCACACCCGCGGGAAATCCGACATATAAATACGTATCGACGTAGCTCACTGCGTGCCCGCCAATCAAGTTCCAGGCCAGCAGCGCGAAGATGGCGGCGCAGGTGGTCGAGAAAAACGTGAGAAACGCCGACGCAAACGCCAGCAGCAGGCTTTGGAACAGGCTGAAACCTTCCAGCGGGAACCCGAAAATCCTCGCTCCCCGTCCGTCTTCCGCCGTTTTCGACATCGATTTCGCCATCCTGGGCCAACCCCTTTCATCTAGAATACAAATTCATGGCCAGTGGTGCGCAAATCGAGTTGTGGCATGCCGAGAAAGTCGCCACGCAAGTCGCGGTGCAGGATGCGCCCAACGGCATCCGTTACGCCGCCTTCGGCGAGACCCGTATCTCCGACGCGGACCTTGAGCGGCTTGTGGGCGCCGTGCCCGCCACGCTCGCTCCCGCGCTGCAGCAGCGCGCCTACTACTTCGTTCCTCTCGCCATCGCCGATACCGGCGAGAACCTCATCGCTCCCGCCTACTCGGTTGAACTCAGCGACCGCGCCGTCTGCCATCGCAACGCCGCCTTCGGCGCCACGGAGGCCGTCTTCATCTCCACGCGCCTCGTTGAAGACCGCTTCGGCCTCGCCTTCGAGTTCTTCATCAACGTGGCGCACAATTTTGTCGAGGCCGCCGGCGTTCCCGACAGCTTTTCCACTCTCGCCTGGTCGCAGGCCGAGGCGCAGGTGCGCGGAGAATCCAGCCAGGATGCATGGGAAGCCCGCCGCCGCGCCCAGGAGCCACACGTAGGAGCCAAAACCATCGACGAGCGCGCCCGCATGAGCTTCTTCGAGTCGTCCTTCTCTGACGCGCTCGCCATCTACATGCTTTCGCTCGCGGTCGACTTCGACTACCACGACCTGCGCGAGCGCGAGTACCCGCTGCTGGCCGCGCCCACACTCGCCGAGCGCCTGCGCCACGTCGCCGCGCTCTTCCCCGCCAATCCCGGCTACGAATTCCAGGTCCTCTACCGCCGCAAAGGCTGAGCAGCGCGAATTTCCTCGCCTCCCGGGGACTTGCTTCCCTCGTTCCCTCGGTCCCTTGGTCCCTTGGTCCCTGCTTTTCTCAATGCCCGGGCACGGGATGCGTCGGCGGCGCACTCACCGGATGAACTGGCCCACGGACCTTACCCGCAGTCGCCCATCCCATGGCTGCGAACCAGCCCAGGATCGTCCATCCCAAAAACACGTTGACGACCGCGATCCACGCCATCGATCGGCAGTCCCGGTACACGGCCAGGCCAGTTGGCAGCAGATACACCAACGCCGCCAGCACAAACAGCACCATGCTGACCGGCCCGATCAGGTCGGCATCGTGGCGGGCAAATCCCAGCGCAACCACGACGATGCCGCACGCAACGACTCCAGCGATCACCAGCAGCCGAAGCAGATTATTCATGGGCCACCTCCCGCGGCGGAACGCGAGCAACTCGATTCCGGCGGACACCGGGCCGAACCGGAAACTGCCGCTCAGGTTTCTCCTTGGTTCGTAGCCAAAGTGTAGCCCTCGATCAAGGGGCTTACAACGAAATACCCCGCTCATTTTTCATGACTTAGCGTGTATTTTTTGATGCCCCCGCAGCCACGTTTCCCCCTCGTCACAGCCGCCGAACGGTGCTGAGCCGCTAAGAAGAGTGCACTTCAAGGCCAGCCGGACAGACAGGCATCACACTGCGGTCTGGCAGAAACACTATTTCACCAGATCAAATCAAACTCGCATGAAAGGGAATTCGTTGATCGTGCGCAAACACTTTGCAGCAATCCGCTAGATCGCATCCGTGCCCCATCCTTTTCGCGCTTTTTGCGAAAAGGGTGGGAAAGCAAAAAACCGGGGATACCTGTTCTGGAGTCGGCTTAGCCGTTGTCAAGCGCTGGCGTACACCACGCGTCCTTCGCTCACCGTCCAGCGCACTTTGCCCAGCATCGTCCAGCCATCGAACGGCGTGTTCTTCGCCTTCGATTTCGACTCCGTCGCCCGGTAGGTCCACACGGCCTTGGGATCGAAGACCACCACGTCGCCGAAGCTGCCTGCGGTCAGTGTGCCGCGGCCTTTTAATCCCAGCAGCGCCGCCGGCTGCGCGCTCAACAGGCTCAGCACGCGGCCCAGGGGGATCTTCCATTCGCTGTGCAGCCAGCGCAGGCACAGTCCCAACGCTGTTTCCAGACCAGTAATCCCATTCGGCGCCAGCTCAAATTCAATTTCCTTTTCGTGCATGGCGTGCGGCGCGTGATCGGTCGCAATCGCATCCACCACGCCGTCGAGAATCGCCTCGATCATGGCGTCGCGATCGGCGGCCGAGCGCAGCGGCGGATTTATCTTGGCGTGCGTGTTGTAAAGGCCGACGTGTTCCTCGGTCAGCAGGAAGTGATGCGGCGCCACCTCGCACGTGACGCGCAACCCGTTGCGCCGCGCCTGCCGCACTGCGGCCACCGCCGCAGCCGTGGACGTGTGCGCCACATGCAGATGAGGATGCGACTCACGCAGCTCGGCCACCAGGCGAATGTCGCGCTCCACCATGCTCGATTCCGCTTCAGGCGGCATGCCGCGCAGCCCCAGCTTGAACGACACCGGGCCCAGATTCATGCTCGCGCCCTGCGTCATGCGCGTGTCCTCGGCGTGCTGGATCACGGTGAGTCCCACGCGCGCCGCCGCGGCCAGAGTTTCGCGCATGATGCCATCCTTCAGGATGGGCCGTCCATCGTCGGTCACGGCCACCGCGCCCGCGGATTTAAGAGCGGCGTAGTCGTTGATCGTTTCACCTTTCGAACCCCGCGTGGCCGCGGCAATAGGAAACACGCGCACCGATGCGCCACGCTCCGGCGCCTGCATCCAGCGCGTAATCTCCGGCGAATCATTCACCGGCGTGGTGTTCGGCATCGCGGCAACGCTCGTGAATCCGCCCGCCGCTGCCGCGGCCGTTCCCGTCGCGATGGTTTCCTTGTAGGCCTGTCCCGGCTCGCGCAGATGCACGTGAATATCGATCAGCCCCGGCGCAACCACCAGTCCCGTCGCATCCAGCACCTCCGCGCCTTCCGCGTGCTTCAGCTTGCCCGGGCCCGCAATCTCCGCCACACGCCCGTCTTTGAGCAGAATGTCCTTGGCAGCGTCCACGCCCGCCGCGGGGTCAACCAGCCGCCCTCCGCAAATTGCCAGCGCCGTCATGCGCGGCCTCCATGTTCCCACCCCACGGACGAAGACCTGTCCGTGGAGGCCCCGGTTTCTGCCGCCAGCGCGCGCTCCATCACCGCCATGCGGATGGCCAATCCGTTCGTCACCTGCTCCAGAATCGCCGACTGCACGCCATCGGCCACACCCGCCGTAATCTCCATGCCGCGAATAATCGGCCCTGGATGCAGCACCACCGCCGCGGGTGCGTGCGCCGCCAGCCGTTGCCCCGTGAGCTGGTAGTTTGCCTTGTACTCGTCCAGATCCAGTTGCAGCCCGGCCAGCCGCTCGGCCTGGATGCGCAGCATCATCACCGCCTGCGACTGTGCCAGCGCGGCGTCGAAGTCCCGCTCGATCTCGATTCCTGGTCCGGACCGCGCCGCCTGCTCCGGCAGCAGCTCCTTCGGCCCGCAGAGCAGCACTCGCGCGCCCACGCGCGGCAGCAGCAGCATGTTCGACCGCGCTACCCGGCTGTGCAGAATGTCGCCCGTAATCATCACCGTCACCCCGGCCAGCGTATCCGCCTTTACTCCGGCCAGTCCCGGCCGCAGATGCGTCAAAATCGTGCGCAGGTCGAGCAACGCCTGCGTGGGATGCTCGTGCATGCCGTCGCCCGCGTTGATCACCGGCAGGCGCGTCGATTCTTCCAGCAGCCACGCCGCGCCCGACGAGTTATGGCGCAGGATGATGGCTTCGGCGCCCAGCGCGCGCAGCGTCAATCCCGTGTCCTTCAG
>Ga0181533_1004309_pt1 | contig 14677 bp, 8 predicted proteins | sample PEATcosm2014_Bin_45_FD_119772 | JGI IMG/M metagenome (GOLD analysis project Ga0181533, IMG submission 119772) | Peatland microbial communities from MTU Mesocosm Facility, Houghton, MI, USA - PEATcosm2014_Bin11_60_metaG | ecosystem: Environmental > Terrestrial > Soil > Wetlands > Peat | place... | reverse complement strand
CACCATCTTTGCCGCAGCGTTGAATACGCTGCTCTATCGCTACACGGGTAGCGACGACATTCTGCTGGGCATTCCCCTGGCCGATCGCGATCAGCAGGAGTTGCAGTCGGTGGTTGGATTTCTGCTGCATACGCACGTGCTGCGCACCAGGATCGCGGGCGACATGAGCTTTCGCGAGTTGCTGGGATCGGTGCAGAAGGGCGCGCTGGAGCTCTACGCGCATCGCGCCGCGCCGTTCGACCAAATCGTGCGCCGGCTCGGGCAGGAGCGGAGCCCCGGACACACGCCGTTGTTCCAGGTGATGCTGAATTGGCGCGACCGCGATCAACAGCTTTCGTTCATCGGGATGGATGGGCTGGCCGTCGAATCGCTCATGGCGCACAGCAACGCGGCGAAGTTCGACCTCCTGCTCTTCGCGACAGACGAGGGCGAGGAGATCTGGCTGGAGATGGAATACAACGCCGATCTCTTCGATGAAGATCGCATCACGCGCATGCTGGGCCACTATCAAACGGTGCTGGAATCGGCAACCGCCAATCCGGCCCAGGCGGTGAACCACCTTGAGATTCTGCCCGCGGCCGAGTGCCACCAGGTTCTTTACGAGTGGAACGGCACCGCAGCCCCCTATCACTCCGACACGTTTGTGCAGCAGTTGATCGAGGCGCAGGTTGCGCGCACTCCCGCTGCCACGGCGCTGGTGTTTGAGGATGCGCCGCTGAGCTACGCCGAGCTGAATGCACGGGCGAACCGGCTGGCGCATCATTTACGGGCGCTGGGCGTGAAGCCCGATGCGCGCGTGGCGGTGTGCGCCGAGCGCAGCTTCGAGATGGTGATTGCCCTGCTGGCTACGCTCAAGGCCGGTGGCGCGTATGTGCCTTTCGATCCCACATTTCCTGCGGAACGGCTTGGCTTCATGATCGACGATGCCGAGCCGGTGGTGCTGCTCACGCAGCCGCATTTGAAAGGCTTGTTCGCCACTCTCGATCGCGCCTTGCCGGTGATCGATCTTACGGAGACTGGCGCATGGTCGCAGATGCCGGCCAGCGATCCCGATCCGCGCGACCTCGGGCTCACGCCACAACACCTGGCGTACGTCATCTACACCTCCGGCTCGACAGGAAAGCCGAAGGGCGTGATGGTGCAGCACCAGGGGCTTTGCAACCGGCTGGATTGGATGCAGACCGCGTACCGGATGAACGCTGCCGACGCCGTGCTGCAAAAGACACCCTTTGGATTCGATGTGTCGGTGTGGGAGTTCTTCTGGCCGCTGATGATCGGGGCACGGCTGGTGGTGGTGCGGCCCGAGGGACACAAGGATCCGGCGTACCTGGTGGAAGCGATCCGCAGGAACAGGATCACCACGGCGCACTTTGTGCCTTCGATGCTGCAGGCTTTTCTGGATTACCCGGAAGCGGCGACCTGCGCGACTCTGGTGCGCGTGGTGTGCAGTGGAGAGGCGTTGCCCGCGGCTCTGGCGCGGCGCTTTCAAGAGCAGTTGCCGCATGCGGCGCTGCACAATCTTTACGGGCCGACCGAGGCCACGGTGGATGTGACGGCGTGGACCTGTCCTGCAAAGCCATTGCCCGAGAACATTCCTATCGGCCGCCCCATCGCCAACACGCGCATGTACATTCTGGATGCGCGGCAGCGGCCGGTTCCCGTGGGCGTGCCCGGAGAGCTTTATATTGCCGGCGTGCAGGTGGCGCGTGGCTATCTGAACCGCCCTGAGTTGACCGCGGAGAGATTTCTGGCCGATCCCTTCACCACCGGCCCGGATGCGCGCATGTACCGCACCGGCGACCTGGGCCGCTGGCAGCGGGACGGCAACATCGAGTACCTGGGACGCAACGATTTCCAAGTCAAGATCCGCGGTTTCCGCATTGAGCTGGGAGAGATTGAAAACGAGTTGCTGCGGCACCCGGGCGTGCGCCAGTGCGTAGTGACCGTGCAGGGCGGCGATGCGGAGAAGCAGCTGGTGGCGTATCTTGTGGCGGCCGATGCCAGCAGCGCGCCTTCAGTGGAAGACTTGCGCGCGGCGTTGCAGCGCCGTTTGCCAAGCTACATGGTCCCGTCTGTGTTCGCGTTCATCGACGAGATTCCTCTGACGTCCAACGGCAAGGCGGACATCAAGAAACTGATGCAGTCGGAGGTGAAAACGGCACAACGGGAGACGCCATCTGAAGCTCCGCGCGATGAGATCGAAGCCGAGCTGGTGCAAATCTGGGAGCGCGTGCTGAATGTGCGCCCCATCGGGATCCACGACAACTTCTTTGAACTCGGCGGCCACTCCCTTGTCGGCGTCCGTCTCCTCGCCATGATCAAGAAGACCTTCCGCGTCGATCTCGAACTTGCGGGTCTCTTTGAGGCGCCCAGCGTGCGTCGTTTCAGCCCCCTCGTCAACAAATCGCTGCACCAGGCATCCGCGGCGCAAAAAGCCGGGTCAACGCCGGTCCCCGCTCCAGTCGACCGTTCCATGCAAGACCTGTCTATGACGCCAGGCATTGAAGGCCAGGCACGGCAAATCTCCGAGCTGCCAGATCAACATGGAGACCACCTCATTGTCCCTGTGCAAAGCGGGAACCTTTCAAGACCGCCATTCTTCATGATTCACGCATACCATTTTTACCCGTTGCTGCCGCAACGGCTGGGCAGCGATCAGGCATTTTATGGGGTACAGGAGTACGAACCAGGCGAATGGGTTGGCGACTGGTCGCTGGAGCCAATGATGGCCCGCTATGTGCAAGCCATGCGCACGGTGCAGCCACACGGCCCCTATTTTATCGGGGGATATTGCTCCTCGGCGATTCCCGCCTTTGAAGTGGCCCGGCAGCTTCAGGAGGCGAACGAAACTGTCCTCCGCCTGATCCTGATCGACCCCGTGCACAGGCTGCCGTTTTTAAACAAAGTCGACCTCGGACAGGGCGAAAGTCGATCGAGGCGGTGGTTTCAGATCAAAGAGACAGATTTGCCGCCGGACGCTGGAATCCTGGCTCACCTGACGGCTCTTGCAGCAGAAAAGTCTCGGCGCGCCTTGGCTCGAGCCAAGAAATGGTGGTATAGCCGATTGGTGAGGTTGTGCATGCGGTGGGGCTTGCAGATTCCGGTCTTCCTGGGCCGAAAGCTTGTGGACGGCATTCGTATTGTGACGTTGGAAGCAACACGTAATTACACTCTGAAGCAGTTCCATGGAAATGTGGATGTTTTTTTAACGGATGAATTTCAATCGCATGCGAATGACAATGGCTTGTCTCCATGGGCACAACACACGACTGGAAATGCGAAGTTCATTCGTGTGCAGGGAAGCCACCTCTCCGCCTTCAGGCTGCCTAAAATTGATGAATTTGCCCGGCAGCTGCGCAGCACTCTGGATGCGGCCATTAAGGAGTACCGCGACGCCCAGCCTGCAGCCAAGGCAGGCGAGCCAGGCACACAGGAGGCGGCCGAGGGCACAGAAGGCGTGGACGTGGTTTGGACACCGGGAAACCCTGAAACCATGTTCCTGGAAGGGAACGAAGAGATGCGCGGGCAACTGGTCCAGGAAGTCATGGACAAGACGAGCAATGGCAGCGGGGCTGAACCCGCTGAAAGCGCGCCGGCGCTCGATGCCGTGCCGCAATAAACGCAGGCTATTCGTCCCGAATACACTTTTGCCCGGATTTCGTCGTATGCTGTAGGTGTTTAGAGTCTGCTTACGCAATCTCAGGCGGGTAACGTTGTGTGAACAGGCCCCAGGATGCATGCCATGAGGACCTTTACTCTCGAAGAGGCGCAGTCGCTGCTTCCGGTGCTTGAGTCGCTGCTCAAGCGCGCCATTGAAGGCCGCCGTTCCGCGCAAACCGCGGAGTCGGGTCTGAGCGAAGTGGCGCAGCGCATTTATTTTTCCGGCGGCATGCGGGTGAACACCGCGGACGTGGCCCGGCAGCGCGCCGAAATGGATTCGCATCTGAATCGCGTGCGCGAGAGCATTGCAGAGATTGACGCCATCGGGGTGCAGGTAAAGGACCTGGAAGCGGGCCTGCTCGACTTTCCCTGCCGGATCGACGACGAGGTCGTCCTGCTGTGCTGGCGCATGGGCGAACCGGCCATCGAACACTGGCATACGATGGAAGCCGGATTTCAGGGCCGACAGCCCGTGGACGAGCGCTTCCGGCGCCGCGCCGCATCAGGTGGCAGACCGAATTAGCGCTCTGACCTCGTGATTTTGTAATGATCCTCGGATGAGTGCGGGTCTGGAGACCCGCACGACAGCCGGTCTGGAGACCGGCGCTACGCTTCTGCCGCGACTTTTCCCTTGAGCGGAAATGATTCTGGCCGCGTCTTTTCAACAGTCCGGCATTTCTGCCCCTGGGCATCGGACCTGGCGGCGGACAAAAGGTACCGGCTGGCGCTACCCTTGAAACAGAATGCTTTTGGGGACTCTCCAGGAAGTGATGCTCCTGGGTGTGCATTCTGCCTGGAGTGACGATGAAGATCAAATATGGCCTTATTCTGCTTGCCGCCGCAACGCTTCTTGCAGGATGCTCGGGATTCTGGAACCTGCCCACGTCGACCACTACAACGACGACTACGGCGACCACGCTCTCGAGCGGCGTTTTTTTTGTGCTGAACCAGACGACGAAGCAAATTGCCGTGTACTCCATCTCCTCCGGCATGCTGGAGCAGGTTTCCGGCAGCCCCTACAATCTTTCTTCCGCGCCGTACTGCATTGCCATTGCGCCGGGTGGAGGGTTTCTCTACGTCGGCACTGTGAGCGGCATCTACCTTTACAGCATCGGATCGGGCGGCGCTTTGACCATTGGGAACGGCGGCTCGACGATCTCCTCCGATATTGCCAGGGCCATGCAAGTGAGCGGCTCGTGGCTGATTGACGCGTTCATCCCGACTACTGGAACTGTGCAACTGGACGCCATCCCCATCAACACTTCGACCGGCGCGTATGCCGGCTCGGGCACTCCGCCGTACCAGGCATTTAATGTGACCAGCGCGTCGGTCGAGCAGATGGTGCTTTCTCCAGACGGCACCAACCTCTTTGTTGCGCTCGGCGCCGGTGGAACCATCGTGGTTCCCTTCAACACCGGCAACTCGAATCCGCTGGGTTCCTCGGCGCGGGTGATTTCCGTCGCCAACAGCGGCGGATCGGCGCTGTCGGTAGCCGTGGATCCAACAGACCGGCTTTTCTACATCGGCGAGACGCTGGCCAACTCCTCGGCCAACTCCGGCGGGCTGCGCGTCTTCAACTACAGTTCGCTCAGCGGAACCCTGACGCAGGTTTCCGGCTCTCCCATCGCGAGCGGCGGACTGGCGCCCAACGCCATCCTGCCCATTGCGTCGGGTGAATACGTCTATGTCGCCAACGGCCAGGGCAATACGGGGTCGGGGAACATCGCATGGTTTCCCATTTCCGTTTCGGGAACCAGCTATACGATCGCCTCGGGCAGCACCATCGCCTCCGGCATCGTGCCCATGGGCCTTGCCGAGGACAGCTTGGATAACTTTGTACTGGCGGTCTCCAACGGCGGCTCGACCTCAAGCGGCGACCCCGACCTCGAAGCCTACACCATGAGCTCCGGGGCGCTGACCGCCGCGATTACTTCCAAAACGGGAACTGACCCCGTGGGCGCCGTTGCTGTCGCGGCGCTGCCGTGAAGGCAGGCGTCAGGTGTCAGGTTTCAGGGCCGGGCCGTTCCGCGAGCTTCCGGCGAAACCGTTGATCCGTTCTCTACTGATTCTTGTGACTTTTGATTACCATCCGCTCACCACTGACACCTGAAACCTGACACCTGAAACCTATGGAGTGCTATCCTCAAGGCAATCGCAAGGGTCTGTGTCTACTGGTTTGCCAACTCTTTTTCTCAGTTTTTTCCGGCGCTTCGGAACGAGTTTCGCTGCATCGCTGCTGGCGTTGAGCTGTGTTCTGCTCCTCACCGGCTGCAGCCGCTTCCGCCACGAACAGCATGAGATGGTGTACGTCGCATCGGCGCGCCCGGTTTATCTCCACGACCGCGTAGCCCCGGTTTCAAACCGCGTTTGCCAGGTGGTGAACGGGCAGCCGTTGCAGGTTCTGGAGCACGGCAAGCGCTTTCTCAAGGTCAAGACCGAAAAGAACGAGATCGGCTGGATTGAAGAGCGGGCCGTGATCGACGAGAAGACGTACGACGGGTTTTTGCAGCTTGCCGCCGAGAGCAAGAACGATCCCGTGGCGGCGACGGCCGTGCTGCGCGACGATCTTGCCATGCATCTGCTTCCGGGCCGCGAAACGGAGCGGTTCTATCTGCTCCCCGGCAACACCAAGGTAGAGCTGCTGGTGCGGGCATCGGCTCCCAAGAAACCGGCGGAGGTCTTTGGACCGTTGCCGTCGAATACGGGCAAGCCCGCCGTGGGAGACAAGAGCACGCCGGCAACCGGCAACGCGAAACCAGGCACCGCCAAGGCGCCGCCCACACCCGTGGCAGAAACCGAGCCGCCGGAGATGGAAGACTGGTGGCTGGCGCGCGACCCGCAGGGCCGTGTGGGTTGGCTGCTGGGCAGCCGCCTGGATGTGGACGTGCCGGACGAAGTGGCACAGTACGCCGAGGGCCAGCGCATCGTGGGCGCGTGGGTGCTGACCAAGGTAAGCGACGCCGCGGCCAGCACGCCTGACCACCAGGTTGCCGAATACCTGACGGTGATGGCGCCGCCCGCGAACGGGCTGCCCTACGACTTCGACCAGGTGCGCGTCTTCACCTGGAGTCTCAAGCACCATCGTTACGAGACGGCGTTCCGCTTGCATCCCATTCAGGGCTACCTGCCGGTGCGCGTTTTTACTGAGAACAAGCCGGGAGGCGCGGTTCCCGCCTTCAGTTTCGAGCTCGCCAGCAGCGCCAATGTGACCACCGATGCCGCGACCGGCATTACCAGGCCCGTAGCTCCGCGAACGATTAACTATGAAATGATCGATACGCGCTTGCAACGCATCGGCCCGGACATGGCGCCGATTCCCACGACGCATGTGCCGGGAGAGAAGAAGGCGGACAAGTCCGCGAAGAAACATAAGGGCGGCAAGGGCTAGCGAGCCGGCGAGCCAGCAAGTCAGCCGTTCATTCCGCATTGACAAGAAAGAATAATTGCAGGATTTTTGTCTTCGTTCAGCCGGCCGCGAGCCAATGCAAATCGGCTTTCGTTGTACACTGCTTGCAAATCCCTTCCGATCGCCCCTGATTGGGGCGGTTCCGGAGGAAAGGCGGGGCTCCCATGATCTCAAGACGCAACATTCTGAAGCTGCTGGGCACGTTGCCCGCGACAGGCTACCTTGCCGCAAACCACAAGGCGTGGGCGGAGACGCCGACGGAACGATTGCCCAAGCGGCTGCTGGGGCGGATGGGCCGATGGGTAACGCCGCTGGCGCTGGGCGGGCAAGCATCGCTGCAATGGACCGCGCCGGGGATCGATGCGCCGGACATCATTGTGCGCGCCGTGCAACTGGGCGTGAATTATCTTGACTCGGCCAATGTGTATGGGCCCAGCCAGATGAATTACGGCGAAGCGTTCCGGCGCATGCACCTGACGCCGGGCGTTGCGGACTACAACGCGGCGCTGCGCGAAAGCCTGTACATTGCCAGCAAGACGCGGGAGCGATTTGCCCTGGGTCCGTCGAGCCCCTCGGCACAGACGCCGGGCGCGACGGCGGTGAGCGACCTGAAACGGACGCTGACGCAGATGTTCGGCGACGGCAAGGGCTACATTCCCGAGGGTGCGTATCTCGATGCCATTCAAATGCACGCGATCGGCTCCCTGGATGACGTCGACCAGCTTTATATGGGCATGGACGCGCGCGGATCGAAGATGCCCGACCGCATCGGCGCCTTTGCGGCGCTGCTCGATTACCGCGATGGCACCAACTACACGGGTCTGAATCCCGAGAATAAAAAGTACGTGCGCCACATCGGCATGACGGGGCATTTGAGCTCGCCCATATTGATGGAAATGATGCGCCGCGACACCGCCAACAACCTGGACACGCTGCTGGTGGCGCTGAATGCCAACGACAAGCTCTACACCTCGCATGAGTACAACGTGCTGCAACTGGCGGTGGGGCGCGGTATGGGCGTCATCGCCATGAAGTTGTTCGGCGACGGCAGCTTCTACGGGAAGGACCCGCACTTCTCGAAGACCACGGCCGATGTGATCTACAGCGTGGGCAAGGCAGACAAGGCCAATTACCAGGACCTGGTGCGCTATTCGCTTTCGATTCCGGGCGTGAGCTGCGCGGTGACGGGCATCGGGCACATCGATCGCGAGAAGCCGGAGAACGATCAACTGGTGGCGAACCTGGCGGCGGCCACGCAGGATCCGGCATCGCCTGCGGAGCGGAGGAGAATCGAGCGCGAGGTGGCTGGAATCTACGGCGCGACGACCAATTACTTCCAGTTGCCGCAATCGGGATTGGCGCAGCCAACGGTGGTGAAGGTGGAGAAGGCGAGCGGCAGCGATCAAATGACGGTGCGCTGGAATACGGCCATCGCGGCGGCAAAGCCGATCTGCTGTTACGAGATTCGCAGCGGCGATCGTTTGCTGCTTGCGGTGCCGTACCGTCCGCAGTTAACGCCGGAGTTGCTGTGGGCGAGCGTGCCGGCCTCTGCGGTGGGCAGCGGGACGGTGACGGTGGTGGCGAGAGAGGGGTGAGCGGGACGGCGGTGACCCGCTGTTACATCCCGTGCCCGCCGCCGACGTAGATTCTTTGCCCTGTGATCCATCGTGCTTGTTCCGACGCAAGGAAAAGTACGACGTCAGCAACGTCGGCTGGCTCGCCAACCCTGCCGATAGGGATGGTCGACAGCAGTTCGCGCTCCAACTCCTGCGTAATCCAGCCGGTTTGCACGGGTCCGAGCGACACGGCATTCACGGTGATACCAAACTTGCCGAGTTCGCTTGCGGCGCTTCGCGTGTAACTCTCCACTGCGAACTTGCTTGCCCCGTATGTGACCTCAGAGGGGAAGCGTTCGGCTCCTGCAGTGCTCACGTTGACGACACGTCCCCATCGCGCATTCCGCTGCACATGCCTCGCGGCGAACTCTGCTATCGCAAGGGCCACTGCGCGTGTGTTGACGGCCAGAACCCGGTCGATGACCGCGGCGGCGATGTTCTGCGGGCGATCGCTCCACAACTCCACGAGGTTGTTGCTCAGTTCCGCACGCGCCGGAACGAAGGTATCGGCCTCCCAATGCGCCGCATTGTTCACGAGTATCTCTACCGGACCAAGGAAGCGTTCGGCTTGATCGAATAACTCCGGAATCGAGTTTGGATTGGATAGATCGCCTTCCCAGGCATAGGCGTCCGCGCCGGCCGCGCGGATTTCAGCAAGAACGCCATCGGCCGATTGTGCCAGTTGCGCGTGATAGAACGGGGCGCCCGGCTCTGTGGGCTCTGCCGATCTCGCGCCCTTCGCGCCTGGTACGGCTTGGCGAAGATAATGCAGGAACACCTTGCATCCCTGTTTCGCAAATGCCCGAGCAACCGCTGCCCCGATACCATGGGGATTGTTGGCACCGGTCACCAAAACGACTTTCCCTTCAAGCCCTGGATCGATCATGTCTTTCGCCCGCAGTATACGCTCACGAACGAGAGCCGCCAGCATATGCATTCAAAACTTAGAGCATAATGACGGCGGAGCCCTCCGCGGTTTCGTGCTTGACGGCTTCGAGGGCGCGGTTGGCGTCATCCAGTGAAAATGTCGCGACAGCAGGGCGGAAGTTGAGATCGCGGGCGAGAGTGAGGAAGTCGCGCGCGTCCTGGCGCGTCATGTTGGCCACGCTGCGCAACTGGCGCTCGCCCCAAAGCAGGCGATCGTAGTCGAAGGCGGGCATCTGGTCGAGATGAATGGCATTGATGGCGACAACGCCGCCTTTACGCAGCGCGGCGAGCGCGGCGACGACGACCTTGCCGGCGGGCGCGAAGGTGATGGCGCGGTCGAGTTCGACGGGCGGCTTCGCATCCTCGTCGCCCACCCACGCGGCGCCGAGCGATTCGGCAACTTTGCGGTGCTGCTCGCCGCGGGTGACCACGTAAACCTGACAATCCCACGCGTGAAGAATGCGAATGGCGAGCGAGGCGGAGCTGCCGAAGCCGTAGAGGCCCACGCGCTCGCCGCGCTCCACGCCCGCTACGCGCAGACTGCGGAAGCCGATGACGCCGGCGCAGAGCAGCGGCGCAGCGTGGATGGGTTCGAGACCGGCGGGCAGGGGATTGGCGAAATCAGCGCGCACCGCCGCAAATTCTGCGTAGCCGCCGTTGACCGAGTAGCCGGTGAAGACGGGATGGTCGCAGAGGTTCTCCATGCCATGGCGGCAGAACCAGCAGTCGCCATCGACGCCGCCGATCCAGGAGACACCCACGCGCGTGCCGGCGGGGAGGGTTGCAGTGGCACCCTCCACCACTTCACCGACGATCTGATGGCCGGGAATGATGCGCGGCTCGAGCGGCTTGAGGTCGCGCTCGACGATGTGAAGATCGGTGCGGCAGACACCGCAGGCGCGGACTTTGATCAGCACTTCGCCGGGCCTGGGTTCGGGGCGCGGGATCTCCTCAATGGAGAGCCAGGCGCCGGGAGTTGCCGTTGTGGAGTCGAAGACGGCCGCGCGCATAGAGAGGCCTCTGCGGATTAGGGTAGCGCAGAAAGAGCGAGTCAGCGAGTCGGCAAGTTAGCGAGTTAGCGTCGCGGACGCGACGATCGCGAGTTAGCAAGTTAGCGGGGATGAGCGAAGAGGCTGCTTATTACGGATGGCGGCGGAGTTCGAGCTCGACGACGCGCAGCATTTCGTTTTCCGGCGCGGGCTTGCCGGTCCAGATTTCGAACTGGCGCGCGCCCTGCTGCACAAACATCTCAAGGCCGCTGATGACGGCGAGACCGCGCGACTTGGCCAGCTTGAGGAGCGGGGTTTCTATCGGCGTATAAATCAGGTCGAAGACCAGCGCGGCGTTGAGCTCGTTTTCTTTGATGGGGAGCTGCTGCTTGAAGCCGGTCATGCCGCAAGGCGTGGTGTTGATGATGGCGTCAAAGCGGCTCTTGGCGAGCGCGGCCTGCTTTAAAACATGGGCCTTGGCCTTGCGCGCGAGAGCGACGGCCTTCTCGTGGGTGCGGTTGACGATGACCACCTCTGCGCCCTGCTCCACGAGGCCGAAGACCGCGGCACGCGCGGCGCCGCCGGCGCCGAGCACCAGAATGCGCGCGCCCTTGAGACGCATGCGCCGTTCCAGCGGGCGGATGATGCCGGCCACGTCGGTATTGAAGCCGTAGAGCTTGCCGTCCGCGCCGGTGCGCAGCGTGTTGCATGCGCCGATCTTCGCGGTGACCGCGTCCATGTTGGCCAGATGCGGCAGCACTTCCTGCTTGAGCGGCATGGTGACGGCGACGCCGTCGAGGGGCAGGTCGCGGATGACAGTGAGCAGGTCGTCGAGCGTTTTGACCTTGAGCGGAAGCATGATGGCGTTGACGTTTTCGCGGCGGAACGCGGTGACGTGCATGAGCGGCGAAAGCGAGTGCGCGATGGGATTGCCGGCAACGCCGAAGATGCGCGTGGCCTGGTCGATTTGCTCGAGGCGGTAGATGTCGAGGAGGGTGCGGGCGGAAACCTGGCCGGGAGCGGTCTCAGCGCCCTCGGCTGCGGAAGCGAAGGTGAAGGCGGCGCCGGCGCGCGGACTGAGAACGCGGCTGATCAGGCCCTCCTCGCCCATGGCGATGCCCACCACGTGGGCGTTGAGCGATTGGTCCTGGACCATGCGCAGGACGGAGAGGTTGTCGGCCAGGCTGTGGGCGGTGCTGACCACCTTGACGAAATCGGGCTCGAAGGCAGCGACGCGCTGGGCCGTCTGGTTCAGGCCGTCGGGGCGGCGGGTGCGGCTGAAGTCGTGGGAGCTGATCAAAAGGGCGGCTCCGGCGGCGCGGAGGGCGGCGCGAAACTTGGCCAACTGCGGCCGGGTAGCTTGTTCGGCCGATTCCACCTCTAAATCAACAATGTGGGCGCCAGCCTCGGCGGCTTTGAGCAGCAATTCGATTTCGGAATTCAGGGACCCGGTGAAATGGCCGCCCAAAGACTTGCGGCGACAGGTGGCGATGGCCGTCACTTCGCGATGGCGGGCGAGAAAAGTCTTGAGATCGGGGAGCGCGGCCGCCGGCTTGGCCAGGAAATCGAGGCGGAACTCAATGAAAACAGAGTCTTTACGGGCGGATTCAGCGCGGCCGAAAAGCTCGGCGGGCGTGGCTCCCTGAACAGCGATACAGAGTCTGCTCACTCGCAGGCGCGGCACTGCCGGGGCCTGCGCGGGCAGCGATTCGGGCGGGCTGGAGACCGCGTGAGGCATTTCCTTCAATTGACGCATCTTAAAGGCCTTTTGCGCCCTTTGCAACATGGAATATGGGCGGGGAACAGGCTTGGGACCAGCGCGTCCACTCCCTGAACGGCCCCGGAACGGCCCCGAAACGGCGAAGGACGGGGGTTTGGCCCAGACATTGGGGCGGGTCGGACCGGGCGACGGGTCCCAGAAGGGCTGCGGAGGGATCGGACGGCTGTCCTTGACAGGGCGATCGCGACCGTTGAAGATGGCTGACGCATTCGAATTGGACTGACCACTCGCGCCGGCGGTGCGGCAGGCCGGAGCCGCGCGGTTGCGGAAACCGCATGGGGCCGGCGGCAGACGGCGCGCGATTGAGGGCGGTCAGGGTAAATTGCGGGTGCGGTTTTGCGGCTTCCTTGCCGGGCGTTTCGTCTAGAAGTACATAGCGGGAATTTCGAGAGGTTTTCATGGTGCGAAGAGCGGGTCTTTTTTGCGTCTGCGCGCTGGGTGCGGGTACGGCGGCCTTTGGGCAGGCCCCGGCGTCCAATGGTATGACCACGGGACCCCGAACCACCGGCATCGAAAGGCAGGTGCGCTCGCCCGAAGTGGGGCCGGACCGGCGCGTGACCTTCAGATTGCGCGCCCCGCAGGCGACCGAGGTCACGGTCAGCGGAGAGTTCCAGAGCGGCAGTGTGGCCATGACGAAAGACAGTGCGGGCGTGTGGAGCGTGACGGTGGGCCCGCTGAAGCCGGAGATTTACAACTACAACTTCACCATCGACGGCGTGAAGACCATCGATCCCGGCAACGCCGAGGTGAAGACCGGCTCCACGCCGAGCACAATTGCCAGCATTCTCGAGGTGAAGGGCGACGGGCCAGCGTTCTACGACGCGCAATCGGTGCCGCACGGCGAGATGCACACCCTCTGGAACCAGTCGAAGTCGCTGGGGACCATCCGGCGCGTCGTCATTTACACGCCGCCGGACTACGCCTACGCCAGCCACCCCTACCCGGTGCTGTATCTCTTCCACGGCGCCAATGCCGACGAGACGGCGTGGATGCGGCTGGGGCACGTGAATCTGATTCTCGACAACCTGCTAGCCGCGGGAAAGATCAAGCCGTTCATTGTGGTGATGCCGTTTGGCTATCCGGCGCCGCCGGGATCGGAGAGCGCGGGCGGTTTTGGCTCGGTTACGGAGGGATTCAGCCGCGATCTAATCGGCGACGTGATTCCGCTGGTCGAGTTCAACTACCACGTGTACAAGGACCGCGAGCACCGGGCGATTGCGGGACTTTCCATGGGCGGCCAGGAGTCGCTGACCATCGGGCTGAATCATCTGGATCTCTTTAGTTACGTAGGCGGATTCAGCGCCGCGGTGCGTCCGCAGGAGTTTACGAAAAATTTTGCGGCGTTGACTGCCGATCCGAAGGCGGCCAACGCCAAGCTGCACTTGTTGTGGATTGGCTGCGGGACAGACGACAGTTTGTTCAGCGCGGCGCAGAGTTTTTCCGCATTTCTCGACCAGGCGCAGATCAAGCACACGTTCTACACCATGCCGGGCGCGCATACGTGGATGGTGTGGCGGAATTTCCTGGTGCAATTTGCGCCGCAGTTGTTTCAGTAGTTCAATTTTTCGCTTAAAGGGATAGGTCATCGTGAGCATTTTTGTGAAGCGCAGAGATTTTCTGACGACGGCCGCGCGGGGAGCCCTGGCGGCTCCGGTTGCGGCTGGGTTGAGCAGCTTTGGATGGGCGCAAGCGGCAAAGCCGGCAGCAGCGGCACACGCGGGTCCAACGGTCACGTTGAACGTGAAGGACTACGGCGCGACTGGGGACGGCAAGACGAGCGATACGCTGGCGCTGCAACTGACCATCGAGCGTTGCTCGTTGCTGGGCGGCGGGGAGGTGGTGTTTCCCGCGGGCGATTACGCGACGGGCGCGCTCGCGCTGCGCAGCAACGTGACGCTGCGCATTGAAGACGGCGCGAGCCTGCTCGGATCCGGCGACATGGCCGACTATCCGATTACGCAGGTGCGCTGGGAGGGCCGCTGGATCAAGGGCTACGGTGCATTCATCTCCGCGACGGACGCGGAGAACATCGGCATCACGGGGCCGGGGAAGATCGTCGCCAGCGATGCCATCAGGGGACGTGTCGACCGCAAGACGGGCATGCGGCTGCCGGCGCTGCTCGAGTTCACAAACTGCCGCAATGTGCGCGTGGAGAACTGCTTTACCGTGCAGACAGGCATGTGGTCGACGCATCCCGTGTACTGCGAGAACGTGTCCTTCAAGAATGTGGTGTTCCACAGCGGCGCGGATGGCATCGATGTGGACTCGTGCCGGCACGTGACCATCGACGGCTGCACGT
>Ga0181533_1004302_pt1 | contig 14709 bp, 10 predicted proteins | sample PEATcosm2014_Bin_45_FD_119772 | JGI IMG/M metagenome (GOLD analysis project Ga0181533, IMG submission 119772) | Peatland microbial communities from MTU Mesocosm Facility, Houghton, MI, USA - PEATcosm2014_Bin11_60_metaG | ecosystem: Environmental > Terrestrial > Soil > Wetlands > Peat | place... | reverse complement strand
GTCATCATCGTGGCCGACTCCGAATACCCCGCTTCCGCGCGCGCCAGCCCGAGGCTTCGCCAGCGCCTGGCGCAAAGAAAGGTCCCTGTCCTCTATACGCGCTCGGACGGGGCCGTAACGCTCGAATTGAGCGGCGGCCGCTGGGAACTCAGGACCATGAGCGGCGTCAGGCTGTCCTCGACCGCCAGAAGCCCTGCCCGGTAAGCACGGGAGCTGGAAGAACTGGTCTTCCGTCGCGGTTGCAGAAGCAGCCGCAACGAACCCGGAGCGGCGCAGCCGCAGCCAAAGCCTTCGGGCGCCCGACAATTCCCTGCGCCGAGCTCCCGGAAAGGCAAATTGAAAACTGAGAATTGAGAATTGGTCATTGATCATTGGAACCTGGTCAACCGCGTGGAGCAGGGAGCGACTGGTCAGGTCACTAAAGCCCAGCAGGTCAAAACAGGCGACCCACTAGTTCCCCATTCGAGCGATGTCGATATTGAGACGGTCACTCATTTTGACTTCCCGGAGGCTGATAAGCTGCTCTCCGCCTCGACGGCGGCTACCGGCGCTGTGCAGGTGAAATGTCCATTGTTGATGCCGGTCCTCCGCCTTACGGCCAGGTCACGCGATAGAAGCGGCTTGGGTAATTGCTCCGCTGGCGGTCGGAGAAATAGAGGGAGCCGCTGGTCAGGGTGTTCGTGCTAATGGGAGACCAGGTGGGACTGGTTAGCGTGGTGCTTGCCTCAACTACGACCGTGATACCGGTGGCCCAGTTGATGTTGAATGCAAATTGATTGGTCCGCACGCCGAGGCTGGCACCGGTGGTCTGCACTTGCGGTAGCCACAAGGCAGTTGGGCGGTTGGCAAGGAATGGACCCCAGCCTATAGTGCCTGGCAAATAATAGATGGTCGCAGGGTCATAGGCGTTGGGGTTGGGGTTCAAACCACTTGGAGGCGTGTACCAGTCGAACGCCATAAAATCACAACTGGGGGCGTTACCCTGGAAATAGACAGTGGTCAGGCTGAGGCAAAGACCGAACGCCGAGTCCCCGATGCTGGTGACACTGTTGCCAATCGTCACGTTGGTCAGGGTATAGCAGTCGCAGAACGCGTAGTCCCCGATGCTGGTGACGCTGTTGGGAATGATGATGCTGGTGAAGCCGTTACACCCATAAAACGCCTGGTCCCCGATGCTGGTGACGCTGTTAGGGATCGCGTAGCCTCCGGCCTTACCCGCAGGGTAAGCGATTAGCGTGGTCTGGGTTTTGTCGAACAAAACCCCATCCACACTGCTAAACCAGAGACTGAGGGCATCCACCGTTATCGCCGTCAAGCTGTAGCAGAATACGAACGCACCCGGATCGATGTTGGTGACGCCGCTGCCCATCGTAACGCTGGTCAGGCCGCAGCCCTCGAACGCCCGCATCCCGATGCCGGTGACCGGCAGGTTGTTCATCTCGCTGGGAATGGTCACCGCACCGCCAGAACCGCTGTAGCCCGTGATGGTGATCGTGCCGTTATTGGTTGTGTAATCGAATTGACAGGCCGGATTAACTACCGCCGGAACCCCGCCGAAGGTCGAGCCCCAGCCCAGGGTGTCTGGCAAGTAATAGACGGTCACCGGGTCAAAGTCGAACACATCCACGCCGATGCTGGGGGCGTTACCTTCGAAATAGACGCTTGTCAGGCCGAGGTTCCAATCTAAAGCAATATCTCCGATGCTAGTGACGCTGGCGGGGATGGTAATGCTGGCAAGGCTGGTATGTCTAATCGCAGCGTAACCGATAGTGGTGACCGGCAGGCCCTCGATGGTGTCCGGAATGATCAGATTGCCGCCCGGGTTGCCGATGCCCTGGTATCCGATGATCGTGACCGTCTCATTACTGGTCGAATACAGCAAGGACCCGTAGGAGAATTGGGCTTGCACCACGGAAGGCAAAGTGAAGAGCAAGAGGAGCGGCAGCAGCCTCGTGGCGCAGACAGCGGTTAAACGCCCGGACACCGTGTTCGGGCAGGTGATTGCCGCGATGAAAGTAGTGGATGCCTTGAAGACCGCTTGGAGAGCCAGGCCCTGAAAGGCGCCACGCGGCCAGGAGAAGATGCAAGCGATCCCCCCTTTGGGCGATTTCGGACCTTCAATCACCCAATTCGTCCAGCCCTTCAATGGGCTCTTCATGCCCCCGGGGTTCCCAGTCCTCTGCACACGAGTCGCCGGCAGCAACAAGCGAGTCGGCGGCTCGTCACAGAGCAGAAACATAAACCCAACGACGAGGAAGCGCAAGCCGAGTTTTCACTGGAATCTTTAGCTACGAGTAGCAGGGGTTAATGATGCGGCGCTGGCTATCCTCACGGCATGCTGAGGCGATAGAAGCGGCTCGGATAGTTGCTCCAGCAGGGGTCGGTGAAATAGAGCGGGCTGCCGTTGAGCGTATTGGTTTGGAGCGGCGACCAAGTGGGATTGACTAGACTCGTGCTCGCCTCTATCACGACGACAAGGTTGCTGCTGCCGGTTACCGTAAAGCCGAATTGATTAGGCACACCGAAGCTGGTGTTGCTGGTCTGCACTTGCGGGTTCCTCAGCATCATGGACCCGACCCAATCGGTCCCAGGCAAGCAATAGAAGGTCACGGGGTCGAAGACTTGCGTCTCAGTCGGGGGGGAAGTAAAAAAGGAGAACACACCATGAAAGTCGTATCCTGGGACATTACCCAGGAAATAGACGCTGGTCAGGTTGAGGCAGTCGGCGAACGCGTACCAGCCGAGGTAGGTGACGCTGGCGGGAATCGTGACGCTGGTCAGGCTCTCGCATCCCGCGAACGCACCCCACGGGCCGCCTATGGTGGGGGAGATGTAGTATCCGATTGTGGTGACTGGCAGCCCCCCAATCGTGCTGGGGATGGTCACCGCACCGCCAGGACCGGCATATTCGGTGATGGTGATTGTGCCGTCCTCGGTTGTGTACGTCCAGGTTCCGTAATCGTCCGTGTAAGATTGGCCTCGCACCAAAGCGGGCACGGCCAAGAGCGACAGGAGCAGCAACGGCATTGAAGCATAGGCTGCTCTCGAGCGTATGGCCCTGCCCACCAGCCTCAGTCTTCTGCCAAACCCACTTATAGTTTTCATAATCTATGCCTTTCTCCTCTGACCTTCACCCGCCGCCATTGCCGTTGTTGCCGGCATAATTCCGGCCCCATTGTCTCTCCAGAATCGAAGCTGTCAAGCCCCAATTTCTGCCGGTCCGTTCCACCGCCTAAGTGCATCAACTGGCAGCGGGCGGAGCAGCGCGCAGTTCCCCTCAGCCGAGACTTTCCGCCATTGACCACCTGGAAATGCGGCCTCCCATCGGGACCTTTGGCGCCGCATCTGACGGGCGCAAGAGCCTAGCCTGGTCTAGCGTCTTTCCTCTCGGGATAGCCGACATTACCCCTTGACGTATTGCGACCAAACGCTCAAAATGCGCCCCGTGTCCGCTGAATCGTGACCCTCGATTCACCATGATTGCTGGACGGTCAATACCGGCGGCCTGGGCAGGAGCAGCACCGGGAAGAACGGCGAAAGGCCAGGAGGGTTTCGCCGTATGGAAATCACTATGCTCTGGTCGTGAGGCATGGAGGCTGTGGATTCCCTTCCTCCATGTGCATGTGAAATGTCCATTGTTGATGCCGGTCCTCCGCCTTACGGCCAGGTCACGCGGTAGAAACGGCTCGGATAGTTGGTCCACTTCGGGTCGGTGAAATAGAGCAGGCTGCCGTTGAGCGTATTGGTTTGGAGCCGCGACCAAGTGGGATTGGCTAGACTGGTGGTTGCCTCTGTGACCACGACCAGGTTGCTGCTGCCGGTGATGTTGAATCCAAATTGATTCGTCCTCACTGCGAAAGTTCCGGGCTGGACTTGAGGATTCCATAGCACCGTTGAAACACCGAATGGCCCGCCCCAGCCCGTTGTCCCAGGCAAATAATAGACCGTTGCGATTTCACCGTCAAATGCAGATGCATCAATTACGGGAGCATTGCCCGTGAAGTAAACGCCAGTCAAGTTACTGCAATCATAGAAAGCACCAGCACCCACGCTTGTGGTGGCATCGGGTATAGTGATGCTTCTCAGACCATGACAATGAGCGAAAGCGAGCTCTCCAATCGTGCGAACGGTCTTCGCTAAAGTAAGATTCGCCAAGCTGTCGCACTCAAAGAACGCGTCGTCCTCGATGCTGGTGACACCATCGAGGATTGCGACATTGGTGAGAGCAAGGCAAGAAAAGAAGGCTTCGAAGCCGATGTTTGTGACACTATGCGGGATGATGAGCGTCGTCAACATGGAGCAGCCCAGGAAAGCACAGGTCCCGACATTGGGGACACTATTACCTATGGTCAGAGTGGCCAAGCCCTCGCACGAGCGGAACGCATCATCCCCGAGATCAGTAACGCTGTCGGGAATTACAACTTGGGTCAGTCTTGAACAAGCATAGAACGCCCAACTGCCGATACTAGTAACGCGATCCGGAATTACAGCATTGGTCAGACTTGAACAAGCATAGAACGCTTCATCGCCGATATTGGTAACGCTTTCCGGGAGCGTGACGCTGCTCAGGATGCTGTTGGAATAGAACGCATACTCGCCGATGCTGGTGACGCCGTTTGGAATGCTGTAGCTCCCTGCTGTAGCCGGCGGGTAAGCGAGAAGTGTGGTACGGCTTTTGTCGAACAACACTCCATTCGTACTGCTATAAACGGGATTGAGTGGATCCACTGTGAATGCGTTTACGTTGTAGCATCCAAGGAACGCCTGGCTGTCACAGTTGGTAAGGCTCTTAGGAAGAGTGACGCTGGTGAAACCATAGCAGTATGCGAAGGCAAATGGCAAGATTGTGGTGACGCTGTCAGGAATGAGCACGTTTTGCAAGCTACTACATTCGATGAACGCAGCATCTCCGATCTCCACGACGCTATTCCCTAACGTGAGACGTTTCAGTCCGAAACAGTTCCAAAACGCATAGCTCCCGATACTGGTTACTTTGTCGCTTATAACCACGCTGGTCAGTCCGAATTGGTATTCAAAGGCGAGACCTCCGATGCTGGTAACCGGCAGGCCATTGGTCGTCTCTGGAATCGCGTCTGGAATAGTCACCGCACCGCCAAAACCAGTGTATCCCGTGATGGTGATGGTTCCATTAGTGGTCGCGTAGGCCCAAATGCCGTAATCGTTCGTGTAAGATTGGGCTTGTACCACAGCAGGCGGTGTCAACAGCAACGACAGGAACAGCAAGAAGGCATAGCCTGCTCTCAAGGTGATGGCCCTCCTCGCGAGGCTTATTCCTGCCGCAACGACGCTTATAGTCTTCATAAGGTCCTCTCCTCTCTGACCTTCAGCCGCCGCCATTGTCGTTGTTGCCGCCATAGTTCCGGCCCCACTGTCTCTCCAGAATCGAACCTGTCAAGCCCCAATTCCTGCCGGTCCATCCACGACTTGAATGCATCAACTGGCAGCGGAACAGCCCGCAGTTCCTCTCTGCCCAGACTTGCGCCATTGACCACCCGGAACTGCGGCCGCGCATCAAGACCGTTCGTGCAGGCATCTGGCGCACGCGGCAGTCCAAGTGGTTCCACGATGCCGTAACTGTATGGTTCATCGTCTTGGGCGGCACACTTGGCAACCCATTGCGCCCACGCTCCCCAAGGAATCGGTCCACTTCCCCCTTGCGTTGATGCGGCGAATGAGGTTAATCTTGAGCCATTGCGAAGATGAACCGCCGTAACATATTCTTGGTTCTCGGCCTGTTGGTTTTGATGGGCGGCCTTGGGTTTCTTATCTGGCCCCATAAAACGACTAAACCCTTACTCCGTTTGAGGATTGTCAGGCAGAGCAGGGAGAAAGGAAGAACAGTCGTATGGTTTCGAGTCGATGTAGCTGATCGCCGCCGTATAAGAATCAGTGAGGTTGAGCGAGTCATCGAGGATAGAGAGGAAGTACCCTATGTCGAGCCACGATTTCTCAATGGACCGCTTCCACGACAAGTCCAGGCTCGAGACTTTTGGGCACCATCGCAAACATCGCCGATGGTTAACGTAATAGCCCAGAAGGAGTTTGGGGTTTGTGCCCCGACCAACGCCCCGGTCTGGAAGCTGCGAGTCGTTGCGGCAATGGAGACGCCCAGATCATTCCAGCGGTTCAAAGCGATGGCCAACACTTGGCGAGCCAACAGGAGGAGCGGGCGTCCTTTCTTCAAGGCAACCTCGGACGCATGGAATCAATTCTACTTTAGCGGTTTTGAGCAGCTTGAAAGCGACGTGATTACCAACGCACTGCCCCAACCGTGAAAGCTTTTGAGAATACTGGCCCGTCCAGCTGCTATTGCTCTCCGTTGCGTCCAGGTGCTTACAGTAAATCCCAAATGCATTCCCAACTGGCTCGCCTGATGTCCGTAACGCTGTATATGCTCCGTATGGGCTGTAGAATACATTTCAGACATCCCTATCTGTATGCCTTCGAGCCGGACGCCATAGTCTAAAGGGTACGACCTCCTGCCACTTTTCCACATTACGGCCAGGTCACGCGATAGAAGCGGCTCGGATAGTTGGTCCAGTAGGGGTCGGTGAAATAGAGCGGGTTGCCGTTGAGGGTATTGGTCTGGAGCGGATACCAGGTGGGATTGGATAGACTGGTGGTTGCCTCTATCACGATGACCAGGTTGCTGGTGCCGGTGATGTTGAATCCACGCTGATTGGTTCTTACGCCAAGGCTGGCGGTCTGGATCTGGGGATTCCAAAGCACCTCTGCAACTCCTAGGGAAGCTGTGGGCCAGCCTGTGGTTCCGGGCAAGTAATAGACGGTTGTATAGCCATCACCCTCAAACAATGAGGAGTCGGCGGCGGGTGCGTTGCCTTTGAAATACACGTTGGTTAGGCTGGTGCAGCCCACGAAGGCCCCAACACCAATATTTGTAACACTGGCCGCAATTGTGATACTGGCGAGATTGACACAACTGTAGAAGTCATAATCACCGATGCTTGTAACGCTGGCTGGGATTGTGACAGCGGCCAGGCTGCTATACGCGAACACAGCAGTTCCCAAACCGTTGACGCCGCTGGCGAGCGTAGCGTTTGTCAGGCTTCTGCATTCGGCAAACGCTCCCCATCCTATGCTGTTTACGCTTGAGGGAATCGTGATACAGGTCAAATCGGGACAGTTACAGAAAGCATCCGCGCCGATGTTGGTAACACTGAGAGGAATCGTGACGCCAGTTAGGCCATAACGCTCCCAAAAAGAAAAGGCTCCAATGCTGGTGACAGTGTCGGGAATTGCGTCATTCCCGCTCCGGCCGAACGGATATTGAAGGAGGGTCGCCTGGTTCTTGTCAAACAGCACACCATTCACGCTGCTGTAAAATGAATTCCTGGCATCTACGTTTATCGCTGTCAGGCTACTACAGAAATCGAATGCGCTGGTTCCAATGTCCGCGACACCACTGCCTATCATGACGTTGGTTAGGCTCTCGCAGTCGTCGAATGCCCCGCTTACGATACTGGTGACGCTGTCGGGAATCGTGATGCTCAGCAGGCTGTTGCAGAAGGAGAAGGCACCCAGCCAGTCGCTGAAGGAGTCGTAGTAGCCTGCTATCGTGGCGACGGCCAGGTTATTGATTGTGCTGGGGATGCTGACACGACCGCCAAGGCCGGTGTATTTCGTGATGGTAATGGTCGCATTTGTGGTCGTGTAACCCCAGATGCCGTAACCGTTCGTGTAAGATTGGGCTTGAACCACCTCAGGCAGTGCTGGGAGCAACAGCACCAGGAGCATTCCCGTGTAGGCCATTCTCAACCCAACGGCCCTCCTCTTTAGCCAGAGTATCCTCGCAAACCCGCTTATAGTCTTCATAGAGTCCTCTCTCTCTCCCGACCTTCACCCGCCGCCATTGTCGTTGTTGCCGCCATAGTTCCGGCCCCATTGTCTCACCAGAATCGAAGCTGTCAAGCCCTAATTCCTGCCGGTCCAGTGTTCCACCACCTCAATGTATCAAATCGCTTTTGGCTCTGGGAATGCCCTCTGCCCAAACTTCCCGGCATCGCTCCCCTTGCACTGAAGCCGGCCATCTCGACCTGTCGTGGGGCATCTGGCGAACGCGAGAGGGTGAACCTTGTCACTGGTCGCATATCCGTTGCCGTATGAACTATAACATGAGGCGCATTGTATAGACGCATACAGATGGAGCGAACGAGATGAGGCATGATTAAGTATAGCCAATGAAGGAGATGCGGGCTCCCGCCACTTCTCCACCTTACGGCCAGGTCACGCGATAGAATCGGCTCGGATAGTTGGTCAAGTAGGGGTCGGTGAAATAGAGCGTGCTGCCATTGAGCGTATTGGTTTGGAGGGGCGACCAAGTGGGATTGGCTAAACTGGTGGTTGCCTGTATCACGACGACCAGATTGCTGCTCCCTGTGATGCTGAATCCAAATTGATTGGACCTCAAGCCAAAGCTGCCAGGCTGGACCTGTGCATTCCACATCACGGCTGGACGGTTGACAAACAATGGACCCCAGCCGAAGGTCCCAGGCAAGTAATAGACGGTCACATTGGATGTATTAACGAACACGTGCGAGCCATTGGTTGGAGCGTTTCCTTCGAAGTAGGCTCCTGTCAAAGCTGCGCAGCTACCGAAGGCACTACCTCCGATACCACGAACACCGTCGGGAATTGTCACGCTGGTCAGGCTGGTGCAGCCACTGAACGCATACTCTCCGATCTGTTGGACGCTGTTTGGAATCATAACGCTGGCCAGATTAATGCACAAGGAGAATGCTGAATCGCCAATGTCTATCACTCCTTTGGGGATGATAACATTTGTTACATTGGTGCAGCCAAAGAAGGCATAGCTGGCGATAGTAGTGACTGGCAGACCACTGAGCACGCCAGGGATCGTGACCACACCGCCGGGGCCGGTGTATCCCGTGATGATGATCGTTCCGTTATTAATCGTATAGTTGAACGGGAGCTCTGGATTCCATACCGCCGTAGAAACTCCACCAAATGTAGAACCCCATCCTTTGCTCCCGGCCACGTAATAGACTGTGGGACCGCTAAAGGCGAAAGGATCCGTCCCGAGGCTTGGAGCATTACCGGCAAAATAGATCCCAACCAGGCTGACGCAGGAAGTGAAGGCATCGCTCTCAATGTTGGTGACGCTGCTGCCTATCATGACGGTGCTCAGGTTGTCGCACCTCTGGAAGGCCCCCTCTCCAATTACGGCAACGCTGTTAGCTACCGTGACGTTGGTAAGGCCTTGGCAGAAGTAGAAAGCATCGCTTCCGATCGTAATGACATTGTCAGGGATTGTGTAGCTTCCGACTCTGCCCCCTGGATACTCGATTAGCGTGCTCTGGCTTTTGTCGAACAGAACCCCATCCACGTCGCTATAGAAGCGGTTGAGTTCATCCACCGTTATCGTTGCGAGGTTAGGACATCCAAGGAAAGTCTCCCCACCCATGTTGGTGACGCTGCTTGGGATCGTGACGCTGGTCAGGCCAATGCAGGACCAGAACGCACCTTCCCCGATGGTGATGACTGGCAGGCCAATGATGGTGCTGGGAATGGTCACCGCCCCGCCAGGACCGGTGTATTTCGTGATGGTGACGGTGCCCTGATTGGTCGTGTAATCGAATTGAGCCTCCACCGCCGCAGGCAATGCCAACACCATCACAAGAACGGCAAGGCGAACCCAGAGAAGTCGCACCGCTTTACGCATACATATACCCTTTCAGTTTTATCTTCGTGCCATCAACCGCCAGGTCAAACCAAGACCAAGACGGCAATCCCCAACACATCAGAACCACAGGCTTGGTAAGGCATCCGCATATTCTGTGCCACTTCCGGCGGCTCCATAAAACTCAGGAAATCAGCAATGCAGGTCGACCTCCACCTGGATAGATGCGTGATTCTCACGCATAATGCGTGAATTTCACGCATCAATGGTCGGAACCACCAAGAGATAATGGCCTTGCTGATGGCCTTGAACTAGCCCACAGTTGCCCTCTGCCAAGACCACCCCTGAACTGCGGCCGCCGCATCAAGACCTTTCGTGGTGCATCTGGCGCACGCAGAAGGCCCGACCGGCATAGCCAGAAGGGGAAGACAGTCCCATTTCCAGGTTGCGTTAAACCGACGAGCCGTTGTATAACTCGGGAAATGCCTGTTGGGAATGAACGATTTAAGAAAAAAGGCAAGACTGCTTCTCCGGCGGCATTATACGAACCAGCCGTTGCAGAATAACAATTAGGCCGCTATGCACACCGTGATCGCCGACACTCTACCTCCAGTGCAGAGTCTGCTGGTGGTGCTAGGTCTTGCCGCACTGATAGGGTTGATGTATTTGGCCATTTGGCTGGTTTCGTTGGGCGCTTGGAAAGGGATTGCGAAGCGGTTTCCGATGCGAGACGTGAGTTTTACCGGCGATAGCTTTAAGAAACAGGCGGGCAGTTTCGGGAGCATCCAATCTCGCGGGCGGGGTCTTTTTGACATCCGCCTCGCCGCGGAAGGCGTCTGCGTTTATCCATTTGCTGCCCGCCGTAATCCTTGCCTGGTTCCGTGGTCGGCCATCCGACGGGTGTTGGTGAGTGATGCGAGCCTGCATATAGTTGTGGATTATGATCGGTCTTTTGAGTTTTTTCTACCCGCCAAAGCATTGCCTATCTTACAAGCCAAGCTTAGACCACAGTTGCTTCATCAAGCGGTCTCGCCCTTCGAGGCTGCGAAGGCGGCCCTCAAGGATGAACCTCATCCCCGATGGATGAAAGCGATCGCCGGAGAGGCCCTGAAGCATTTCGAGAAAAGGTTCGAGAAGGAGAAGCGAGAGCATGACGACGTGGCCTAACAAGTCGCCCGAGCAAACCGCCGCGCTTAGTTACAGTTTCCACTTCTCGGCCGCAAGTAGAGACCTATCAGTTGCCGCGTCCAGGTGCTTACAGTAAATCCCAAATGCATTCCAATACACTGGCATCCCTTAGCGAAGGCAAAACGCCTCTAAACCCTCGAAATTCCAAAGGAAATCAGGGGCAGATGGGGGGCTGAGGTTAAGGATTCTAGCCTGGCTGACCCCTTAACAGGGTCGCCAGTTCTGTCGGGCTATCCAGGGCTGGGTCAACGACGCCTGCCAGGCCTACCACCGCTTGAGCCAAGGTCCCTGGCGGCCCAAGACCGCCAAAAAGCGAGGCCGTGCCCTGCGTGCCCAACTACGCCGGCTTTGTTTCGGACCCCTCCGCTATGCCCGAGCCGAGAGCTTCCGCCAACGCCTCCTGGGCAGGGAACAAAAGCTCCTGTTCACCTGCTTTGAGCGCCCCAAGGTCCCACCCACCAACAACCTGGCCTTGTTCACCAGAGACACTGCCCAAGCCCAAGCCGCCCTCTATCGCAAGCCGCTCAAGGGTAAGGCGCGACCGCCGTAGCGGCGCCAGCCAGGCGCCTTCCGCTGACTCCGAGCTAAACTGTTGCGGGAACTTGGAGGACGAACCATGCTTTGCGGGAGGCACAGGGGCGGAAGAAGGGAGACCGCCGTTGACGCTCTGGGTGATGATCTCCAACACTGGGGCCAGGTCGGTCGGGGCCAGCGGATAGTGCCCTTGGCCCGTCTTTACGATCACCGTCATCCGCCCGCCGAGTTCCTGGTAACGCTTTTGGGCCACTAGCGTCTGCTTCTCCAGCCAGGGGTCCAGGCTGCCGCAGACGTGAACGAGCGGGACTGCGGCCTTGGCAAGGCGGGGGAACCCCTCCAGCGGTGGCGTCTTCGACATCTTGCTCCGCAGGAGGGGATTCTCGGCGTAGATGCAACTGACCTTGTCCGGGTTTTCGGTGGCCCAGGCATAGGCCTCGCCGGCCGCCCCGCCCGCGCCTTCCATCACCGGTTTTGCCGAGAACCCGTGTCCCACAAAGTAGTCGTAGGCCGTGTCCCAGTGCGCGCGAACCGGGCCGTCGGCATTGTAAGGCACTGGGCCGGTGACAATGTGAAAGCCGCGCGCGAGTAAGCCGAGGTCCACCAGGGCATCCCGATTGACGAAACCCGCCCGGAAGACCCATGGCTTGCCGGGAGCCGCCACCCGGGGAGCGATGACGTCAATGGTCCCTTCGACCCCAGGCAGGTCGAATGCATAGCGGCCATAGCACTCCGTAAACAAAGGGCCGCGGCAGGTGATATGGGTTCCTTCCTCCGGATAATCCCGATACGAATCCTCGATGCTGTAATAGCAAATCCGGGAGTATTTGGCGGGCACGAAATCCGGCGCTGGGCTGGGCGTTGACCTGAAGGTCTGCTCGATGAAGTCCGCAATGGGCTTGGGGTTGCGCAGGCTGTGCGGATGATGGCCGGCCCCTTCCTTGATCATCAGCGTGATTCGGCCGCCAAACTGCTGGTAAAGGGCCTCGATCCGCAATGCCCACCGGCCCAGGATCGGATCGATGCTCCCACAGACCTCGAGCAGCGGCACGTCGTGCGCCGCCAAGTCGCCCAACCGGGCGAGCATCTCGGCATTGCCGCCCGGGTTGTCGGCATAGACGCAGGAAACCTGCGCCGGATGGGCCGTGGCCCACGTATAGGCATATTCCCCGCCCCGGCTCATGCCTATAAAGGCCGGCTTGCGCGACAAGCCATGCTTTTCCGTCAGGAACTCATACCAGGCATCCCATTTTCGGTCCGGCTTGAGCGACGCATTGGCCGTGATATAGGCGATGTGAAAACCACGGCGGAGCAACTCGACTTCCGCCTGTGGCTCATGATCCCAGTAGCAGCCGCGCCACGACCAGGGGTTTCCCGGCGCCGGCACTTTCGGGCAGACCACGATGCATCGGCGCCAGCCCTGGACGTCCCCTTTGGCCGCCGGGTCCGCTGGCTGAATCGCCAGGGTCTCTTCGTTCAGCACAAAATCATAGCGGTCAAAGGAGTGCCAGGTCGTTTTCTCACCCTCGAAGGGGGCCGGCACGCCTTGGGTCGGCGAGGCGGCTTCGCCCGCCGAAGCCGCCAGGAACATCCCGTGGCCGAGCGTCAACAGGACCAGGACCCCGAGGACGATCCAGGCCGTCCGTGCAGCCGTGCGAACGATCCCCAGTCTTCCAAAGACACTCAGGATTCTCATGCAGATTCTTGCTGTCATCAGCGGCATTTAACGAGACGCAGCACCGGGTGTCCATCCATTTTGGCCCGGGCCGCACCGCGCTCCTGAGGGCATGCGGACCAGGTCGCGTGACGCAACTGCTTGGCTACCTGGCGGCAGGCTGCTCCGTCTCGATCGGCTCTTCCGCGACGACCCGAAACCGCAAGATACCGGGGTAAGTTCTGAGCGGGCCCGGGTTGCTGTCTATGTACTCGATTTCGCCCAATGCATACCCGGAGTTCCCCTTCCCCTGGTGTCCATGCTTGGCTTTGGGGTCTGCCTTCCCGGTGTCCTCGGGGGGAAGGTGCTGCGGGTCCACGATGTCACGATGATCCAGCTCACCCGTTCCATCGCTCACGCGTTCCCAGCCGGTGCTCACCATGTCATAGAACCCCCAGGCGTTCGGCTGCTTGGACTTGACCGGCTTGGTTGCGTCGCTGGCCTGGCTCAGGTACCTTGTGATAAAGGTCGGGTTCGATGTCCCAACCCGCGCCGCGTAGTCCCATTCCGCCGCCGTCGGGAGGCGGACCTTCCGTCCGATTCTCTCGGAACAACGACGGCAGAACTCCTGGAGGTTGGCGCAGGAGACATTTGCGGGAGCAGTCGGTTCCGTGAAGGTCAAGTCGGTCTGGGAACTGCGGGTGTTCATAACCGCGTCGTACATTTCCCACGTGACGGGGTGTTCTGCCAGGTAGAAGCCCCGCGTCAGGGTTACCAGGTGCGGCGGGTCTTCCTGCCAATGCGGGCACATGTAATAAGGCTCTCCCATCAGAAAGCGTCCCGGCGGCACCCAGAGGCACTTGAGTGACAGGTGATCATCGATCTTGAGAATCATGGGCGGCTTGTCGGGCCGCTCGAAGGGCCGGTCGGCGGCCAGCATTTTGTCGGGGTAATTGAATGGGGTCGGCTCGCACTTGCTGGCGGTAATCCACTTCCGGCCATCGTGTTCCGCCACAACCCCGGTCAGGGCCATCATCTGCCGTGCGTTGTAGGTGGCATCCTTTTCCAGCTTCTCCGCGAGCGGCCCGTTTACAAAATACTTCAACCTCGCCGTAAATTGGTCCAACAACTTCCGGGCCGCCTCGGCATCAAGCCCCTGCTCAGGGTAATACTCGTCCAGGATTCTCTTGAACTCCGATTGGACCTCGGGAGGACCGTCCACGGCATAGACGAATACGCACGGGGCCTTCTCCCCCGTGTGGACGTGGTTCAGCACCATGCCGATAACCGTGACTGGTTCAGCCGCCCGGGCAGATCGCCCCGTTGCGCCGGGGGCCAGTGCCACCGCGGAGATCATCCCGAGAGCGATGGCCTTCCAGGCAAGCCGCCGGGAGAGACAGGAGCGACAGGAATAGCGGAACCGTCTCATCTGCGCCGGCAGTGTGCGGCGGTCGCCCGCGTGAATTCAACTTCTTTCCAGCAGAACCTCATGGCACAACCGGGGCCATGAAAGCGAATCCGAACTTCTGTGTGCGCATTCCGATGAATTCGGACACCCATTCCGAAAATAATCGGACACCGATCCGGGATTGTCGGACAGTTGTCGGAGCGTAGCGACGCTCTGCAGGGACTCTTACGAGGGTGTCCGAATTGG
>Ga0181533_1004297_pt1 | contig 14713 bp, 11 predicted proteins | sample PEATcosm2014_Bin_45_FD_119772 | JGI IMG/M metagenome (GOLD analysis project Ga0181533, IMG submission 119772) | Peatland microbial communities from MTU Mesocosm Facility, Houghton, MI, USA - PEATcosm2014_Bin11_60_metaG | ecosystem: Environmental > Terrestrial > Soil > Wetlands > Peat | place... | reverse complement strand
GGAAAATACCTTCGGAACCGTGGTCGGCAAACTGAAGAGCGGCCCGCTCACCTATTGCCGCGTTTCCACAGACGACCTGAACGGCAAGCTACGCGCCTACGTCGGCGAGGGCGAAATCACCGGCGACCGGCCACAGAGTTTCGGCGGCTACGGAGTGGTCAGGGTCCCGCAAATGCAAAAGTTGCTGAAATACATCTGCAACCACGGCTACGAGCATCACGTGGCCGTGAACCGCAGCCATTACGGCTGCGCCGTGGCTGAGGCCCTGAGCAATTACAAAGGCTGGGAGACGTATCACCACCAGCCCGACGGCTGCTGAAAAGAGCCGGGGGCGGACTGAAGCAAGGCCAAGAGGTGACATCTTGTCCATGGCTGGCATGACTGCCAAGAACCCTCTCCATCGCGCCTCCCTCAAGCGCATTAGGCAGTAGGCAGCCTGCGGAAGGCAGAAAGCAGAAGGCGGGAAGCAGATGCTCTTCATTCTGACTCCTGAATCTTGACTCCTGAATCCTGGTCTTCCCCACCTACCACCTACGACATACCATCTACCGTATTCACAATTCACAATTCAGCATTTCTCTTCTACGACCCACTCACAATCCTAGCCTATGAATTGCCGCCTGTCAAGAGACACAGAGTCCGCTTCAGTCCTGCAAGGGAGGCGCGCGCCTGCCCCAGCGGTCATTCCCGCGCGGCGGACTTTGCGAAGGTGTTCTCGCCCACGCCAAGGCCTCATGGCTAGGCCCTTAACGGGCTGGCCAGGCGTTCCAGCCCGCCGCGGCGGAGCCGCTTGGGCCACTCGAAGAGTTCTCTAATTTGGACAGCCGTTCGTTTAACCCCGCCCTTCCGCTCCCCGAGTCAAAGCGGCAGAGCGTGGTGAGAAATCCAGGCTGGCAATGATACAATTCAACGCCGCAGCACGGCACGCAAGCTTGACGAGACGAAACGTCTTTTCCTACTGAATCGGAGGGAGGCCGGAACCGTGGGAGAGTTGAGCCGACGGGATTTCATACAGGCCCTGGGCGCGGGCGGGACGATGCTCGAGGTTTTTCCGCGCAGCATGAATTCAGCCCCCGCTTCCGCGGCTGTCAAACCGATTTCGGGAAGCTGGTTTGAATTTCAACACCACGCCACTGTTGAAGGGGTCGATTGGAATCCCGCCTGTGCCCGCTTCACCTGCCAGCAGTGGGATGCCAAAATCAAAGAAATTGCTGACGTGGGGGTGGAGTACCTGGTGCTCCTGGCTACAGCACTCTATTTCCGGTCATTTATCCCCACGACGATTTTCCCGCAGTGGAAATTGGCGTGTCCTGACCCTCTGGAAGCGGTTCTCTCCGCGGCGGACAAGTACGGTGTGAAGTTCTTTATCGGGGGAGGCTTCTACGGCGATTGGCAGAGCGCCAATATCATTTCCGACCCCGAAGCCGCCAAGAAGCGCCTGCAGGCCATCGAGGAGGTCACCAAGCTTTACAGCCACCACCGAAGTTTCTACGGTTGGTATTGGCCAAACGAGGCTTTCATCAATCGGTATTATTCCGAGCAGTTCATTCAATACGTCAACACCTGTTCGCGGCTGGCTCGCCAGTTGACGCCGCAAGCGCGCATTATGATCGCGCCTTATGGGACGCGGGTTGCTATCCCCGACGACAAATACGTGCGGCAGTTGGCTTCCTTGGATGTGGACATCGTCGCGTACCAGGACGAGGTCGGCGTCCGCAAGTCGAAGGCAGAGGAGACGTCGGCATTCTACGAGGGGCTGAGGAAGGCGCACGACCGTGCACAGAGAGCGGCCATTTGGGCGGATGTGGAGATCTTCGAGTTTGAACGGACGGTCTACGAGAGCGCCTTACTTCCTGCCTCCTTTGAGCGCATCCTCCGGCAGTTAGAGGCTGTATCGCCGTGGGTTGATGAGATCCTGGTCTACCAATACCAGGGCATGATGAATAAGCCCGGTTCTGCGGCTTTTGCCGGATCTCCCCAATCAACTACGCTCTACACGGGGTACGTAAACTGGCTTAACACCCGCAAGCAAGGCACGCGGTAAGAGAGCGTGCACGCCTCGGCTGTAGCATTCTTACGGCCTCAATCATCTTCATTACGTGTGGTGGGCGGGTCTGCGCCACCCGCCTGGCCCGACGCGTTATATAACAATTATTGCCTCGTTCCTATGCGGGTGTCACGATGAGCTGCGAGGTGAGGCCCCAATGGCCAAGGTGACGGTTTCTTTCCCCAGTCAGTTTCTCAGGAAGGTAGATCGGGCTGCACGGTCGCAGGGGCGATCGCGAAGTGGGCTGATCCGCGAGGCACTGCGGGGCATGTCGGGAGAGGGCCGCGACCGCCGATCGTGGAAGGAGGCGGTGGCTCCCTTGCAAGAGTTGGAGGAGCGCTGGGTGGGCCAGTGGGATTCGACTGACATCATCCGTCTGCGGCTTAAGTCCCGCCTGGGGTTGGCCGCCCTCGAAGCAGCCCTCGACGGCCTGGAAAACCTCCCGTTTGTGGTGGCCCCGCCGGCCACGCCATTGCTAAAGCGCGCTGTCCGTTTAGGCCGCCAGCTTAACCTCACGTTTTACGACGCCTCCTTCCTGGCCCCTGGCAGTTGAACTGGACTGCCCGTTTGTCACCGCCGACCGGCATCTCTTCGAGCATACGCACACGCTTCAGCGGGTGCCGCACCTCTCGCAGGTGGGCTCGTTTTAATGACCGCTGCGCGCAGGTTAGCAGGGAGCCAGGGTCTGGAGGCAGTCGGACTTTCGATTGGGGATTTTGGATTTTCGATTGCTCCCCCTATTCCCTGTGACCGGTCCCCAGTTCTTGACGGCGCGGCCAAGCCAGTGTAGCGCCGACCCTTAGTTCGGCATTTTTCGCGGCTTCCCGGCCTGCTGACCTAAAGGTCAGCGCTACTGCGACGCGGCGAGAACCCGCGCCGCTGGAAGAGCCGTCCGCCATCAAGAACGGCGGACCTACGACCGCGGGCCCTGCGCAACCCATCTCCTTCCCGCTCTCCCCAGCCGGGGAGAGGGGGCCATGCTGGCAATTCCGAGGTGAGAGGCTTTGCTCGTCACTCGGCACTTGTCACTCTTCTTCCGGGGTGAGGGGGAACACAGACTTCACTTCGGGGTGCAATAACCTTTTTGAGGAAGAGCTGCAGAGTCTCTGATGAGGACGAGACCCTGCGCTTGTATCTACCTAATGCCTGCTGCCCATTTATCCGGCCAGACCCGCGACGTACTGGCTGCGCTGGGACCATATAGCTGGCGTCACGCGATAGGCCTTCAGTGCTTCAATGATGTCCCCACCAACTGCTTGCTCTTGATCGTTGAGAAAAGCATAAGCTTCCGCTTCTTGGTCGGAACCCCCGGTGCGCGCCGCGCGTGTGTCGCTTAGAGTCCAGAGGTAGGCGAAAGCATTTTCCTTCTTGGGAGCCGAGATCGCCTGCAGGATTCGCTCCGGACGGCTTTTTGACTTCGGAATCAGGAAATCCACACCATGGTCGTAGCCGCTCTTGCCCGCAAGCTTCACCCTGGTCGTGTAACGAATGTCATGGCTATCGAGGAAAGCGCGCACGTCCTCAAAAATGACGACATTCCCGTTGTGCCGAACCGCGTACACCTGGAGACGATCGTTGTGGCGGTCGAGAAAGGGGGTGGTCAGTTCGCAGGCTTCCCCCACTTCTTCCACACGTAGTCCCTGGCGGAGCCAGTCGACGTAAGAATCAATCAGCTTTTGGCACTCGTCCCGGTTCATGTTATGAACCCCTGAACAGAAGGAGGCGACTCAATCCTACAATAGGAGCAGAACTGGAACTTCAGCTTTGTGAGGCGAAGCGTTCCTCGCCAAACGTCCAGCGAGAATTTCTCTCTATCGTTGGCATCGGCGAGTTCGTAGGTGTCATCAGCCCCGGGTGGAATCGTGATCGTCGCCGGAGGGCGAACGAAGTGCTTCGGCATTTGCATGAACTGGTCGGCATCGGCCTGCGCCAGCATCGTTCCCCAGAAAGTGCCCCGCAGCTATTGAAAGCATAGCATCTGGTTGACCATCACGTCTAAACTTTTTCCCCATCAGCTCAAGCGTGTTAGTGGTAGCCATGGTCAATTCGTAATTGGAATTGACCGTGGGTTCAAAAACGCACGGGGAAAAACCTACAGTCAGAAAAACGCGACCCGCTAGTGGCAGATGGTTCCGAAGTCGAGGGCGGTAGCGTTTTCGCGGCTAAGTTGGTCGAAAAACTCCTTAATACTCGAGAACCCCCAGAACCGCACACCAACGAACATACGCCGCCACCGTTGACGACACTCCGGGCTAGGGTCGATGACGCAAACACTATTCAACCTCTTGCTGTCAGCCAAAAGCGTAAGCCTAAAAAGCTCCTGGGCCTTTAGGTCTGTGAGTGGAAGCGAGTACCCCCAAATGATCAGACATTCGGTTTTTCGAAGGTGATCCGCCGCGCCAGTCCAAATCTGCTTCCACGCCTTGGTTTCGATCTTCTTGTCCCAATAAGGCAAGAGTATCGGAAATTCGAGCCCTGTCGCACGCGAAGCTGTGTAGCCCGGTATTTTGTCAAAGTCCGACCATCGGCCTTGCCGAATTTCTGGCGGCAAATCTTGCTCAAGCGGAGCCCAATTCATGCTTCCGTGGAGCTTGTAAAGCGAAGGAATGTCCTCAGTTCCCTCAGGTCGATCTCCAAAGCCATGAAGCCACGGGCCAAACGGCTTGTTGACGGGCGGGCCATAAAGCGTCCTAAGGGCGCGCTCCGCAACCAAGTCGTAGTTAAACGTCACAATTGCATCTTCGCCTCTGAGCCGCTGAAAGAGGCTCCAATGAAACTTGCATTGTCGCTTACCGTGCGCGACCCTGAGGAGAGCTTGTAGAGCTACTGCGAAGTTCTCTTCCAGTTCCTTAACGGAGTTTGGTCCGGTCTTTGTTGACCCAATCATCTGGCGCATCGTCTCCCGAACATGTAACGAGTAGAAGAGCTTCTCCATGGAACTCCAGAGGTCATCTCCCCCGCCGCTGAGTGCCTGCTCGGTAATGTAGTCCTTTGCCTTGTAGATTCTGCCTTGGAGCTTCTTGTTCTTATACCTGACATCCAACCGAAGCAGCAGATCGCAAAAGTCGGAGTCAAGGGGCGAATCAATGGCCATGTCAGAGCGATAGGACACACTGCGGCTAGCACCCGCCCCGAGGATCACGGTTTTTACCGGCCGTCCAATATTGGATCTTTTCATAAAGCCCCACTTCCCAGGAGTTGATCCCCGAATAGTCCTAAAACCAGGGCACCGCACACGTTCATTTGCGGTGTGGCGATCTGCAGACATCAAACCAGATAACAGCCAAGCGCCATTGATCAGAGCGTCGCTGCCAACCCCGGTACGCCAGTTCGTCCCCCAATTGAAAACTGAAAGCCGCGGACTGAGACAACAGGTCCGTGCTACCCTTCTACCACGCGGACCCGAAACACACGGCCTGGCTCGGACCCCTTCAGCGGTTCTGATGGATCAAATCCAAGGCTCGCTTGGCAAAGTTATGCAATTCAGCCTCGCTCGGCGGACCCGCCTCCACAGCAGCGTCTGTGTCGTGATGGAATGGGCTTACGAAATTGTTGAGCTGAGTGAGATCTGAGACAACGGGCCGCAGGTTTACGAGAGGGTCTGGAGGCACTGCCTCTCGGGCCATCGCGATGATGTTATCAAGTAGCATCCGGCGGGGGATTCTGCTAGGAAACCGCCGATGGTAGTAGCCTTCCAGCGTTGGGCGAATTGCCTTGGCAACGTCCCGGCTGCTGGCAGTGGAACGACCGTCGACATAATCGCTCAGCATCTTGTAATGGCGGTAATAGTCCGATGAGCAAACGTCTTCTAAGTCACAGGTCGATAAAGCGGAGTAACCTGCCTGGACTCCTTTGATCATCTGAAGAGTCGGTATGACCGGTGTCGGCTTCAAGCGCCCCAATTTGTCGTGGAGTTCGCGGATGAAATACGGGTCGTGTGATAGGACGATCAGCTGACGGCATTTTGTGGCAAGATCGCAAATTAGTTCCATGGTGACAAACCTGCGGTTGCGATCCAGGCTTGAAATGGGGTCATCAAGGATCACGACCTTTCCGGGCAGCGCCGAGTCGGTTTTGAGCTTTGCAATGAAGAAGGCAAAGGCAAGCGTCCGTTTGTCGGCATCGCTGAGTACGGTCGCAAAGCAAGGCCTTGTTGCACTGTCGGCCCGACTCCCGAGTGGGATCGGCTGGCCGCGTAGCTTGAGCGCATAGGAGCTCCTGGGATCACCGCTTCCGACGTACGTTGACTTCATCTCCTCGATTGTGAACTGCGCTCCGAACTTTGGAGGTTTCAGAAGGTCATTGATGGTTTCCTGATAACGGTTGAGTGTTGCGTCCATGAGGCCGTCTACCTGCTGCCGAGCCTCCTCCTTCCTTCCTTCTAACCGCGCCCGCTCAGCAAATGCCGCTTGAAATTCCGACACCGCCGCCACAACTTGTGGAAGTTGCCGTCTTTGTGCAGCTTCAAGCCTCCTAATTTCAGTCTGCAGTGCGTTAACGTCTTCGGTTGCCAGAGTCTGTTTGAATTCACGGATAGCATTCACCAATGTGGTTATTTTGGAGTTGTAGGCGCCAATCGCCTGGTTGATCGTTGCCAGCCCGTCAACGACAATTTGGTGGTCATTTGGCGAACCGACTGGCCCCAAGGGGGCATGGAGCTTCGCAGAGACCAGGGTTTGCAAACACCCACGAACACGCCTAAGTGCGTCAAGCAACTGTTCGGTTGTCAGGCTCGGTGTATCCAGTGGAAGCCGGTCTCTCCACGCTTCTATGCGGGCTGTATTTGTGGCGACAGCCGCCGCCAGCGCATTGATTCTGTTATCTGACAATTCGGCTGCAACCGTGCCTTCGAGATTGGAGATTCTCCGCTGCAACTGGGTATAGGCAACGTTAAAGTAGGATCGGTATGCACGGATCAATTCGACCCCTTGCACGGATTGGCCACAAAATGGGCACTCATTCAGACTCAGGTAGCCCTGTCCGTGACTGACCCAATCCTCCAAGCCTGGCGTCCCGTGTCGGGCGAAGTGTGCCCTAACTACCTGCTCGGCTGATTGCTCGACATCCTCCAACCCGCTTCCGAGGGTTGCAAAGAGACGACTCGCTTCGAATTGGATCGCGCCTAGAGGGACGGGATCCTGACGAGCGTACAGTTGACGGGAACTCCTGGCCGCCTCAATCCGCGCATTGAGGGTGCCGATCTGCTGCACGGCATCGGGAACCTGCTGTAGGCCTATGAAATCGGCAACGGAATGCGGGGCCGCAAATCCCGCCAGCACCCTCTCAGCCTGCGCCCGGCGTGCTGTTTGCCCGGCAATATCCTGAGTCAGTTGCTCAACTTCTTGCTTGAGCTGGACCGCCTGGTCACCTAAAGCAAATTCGAGCAGTCGCTCCCGCAGGTCCGCTCTGACTTCAAAACCGGAGTAGACGTTCTGGTCGACGAATTCTGAATCGAACACGATCAGGGGAAGCTTCGGCCCAGACCACACGTTCTGACTGAAGGCTGCTTCCGCAGATTGAGCACCGGCCTCCACCAGGAGTGAGATGTCAATGCTCCCCGTCGAGTCAACCGTTCTTCTGGCATTAATCCGCCCGATGCTTTGGTCCGCGCATGCCCTAAGTGTGGCGGCCAGGGTGGTCTTCCCTCTCGCGTTCTCCGCATATATGGTGACCACGTGCAGGAGATCCACGTCTCCTTGAGGCGTCGCGTCCAGAAAGAGGCCGACATTTCTTATCCTGAGAATTTTTTAGATCATAGGGACCAACCTCACGCGAGGGACCGTTAGTAACGGCCAAGCGGTGTTGACCGTGGCGTTACCTGCCCATCTTTATAGACCCGATTGAATAACAAGGCAATGGGGAAAGACTGGGGATTGGAAGTGTAGGTCCGACGTCCCAAGTCCGAAGAACGACAGGTGGCAGGTGTTAGCCTTCGACCTTCAACTTTCGACTCTTCGACCGCTCTTCAGGGTTTGGGTCGGGGGAGATTCAGGCGAACTCATAGAGAGGCACGTTGCGGCTGGGTGGAGGAGTGGCTTTGAGCAGGGCTTCGATGCGGCGCACGGTTTCGGGTGGGAGCAGGAAGTCGCCGCAACCGTTGCAAACCTCTGCGGGAACGTTGTCGATCACCATCACCTCACCCCGGTATTTGACGGTGTGGAGGACCTCAAGAGCAGGGGTTCGGGGCTGGGGACGGTAAGAACGAGTCCAAAGTCCTGGTTTCCCTGCGATAAACAATAAGTCGTGTTCTGTTATGCGTAACGAAAATGAGGACTTGCTTTATTATGCTTGACTTTCTTGGGGGGTGGCGCATCATAGAGGTAGTCGACTGTAAGAAAAGATTAGCGGGTGGAATCCCCGCGCGTAATCATCTGCCACCCCCTTGGGTGGCAGATGTGTTTTAGGGGTAAATTCGCGCCCCACGCCGCCACTTTCTGGCGTCCCTGTTCTTGCCCGGGAAGCTTGTCACGGGCACCTTGCAACCCTCGCGCTCACCAACGAGCAGAATCGTAAACGCATATGGGGTGGCGTCAAATTGCTTGATGTAAACCCATTTCGCCGCATTGAGGCTTGGGTCTTCCCAAACCTCATCTGGATGAACGAGGCAGACAGCGGCGGACGCCAAGTAGATCGCGCGCTGCTTGTCATATGTGTACGCTCCAAACCCGACAGTCGTGGCGAGAATCGTGTCTTTCTCATTTGCCATCAGAAGACGCTTGGGCTTGTCGGGGTGACCAAGTTTGACCATGTGGAAGAAGTGGTGGTCAAAAACCTTCATGGCATGGCCGCACGCCGACACGCACTCGTAAGAACTGTGTCTGCCGTTTAGAAACAGTGTTTCAAAATGCCGGTATAGTTCGCTAAGCGAGGCGAACTTGAGTAGCTCAGGTCTTTTGGGTTTCATAGGTCATCGAGTGAACCTGGTTGGCCTGCGGTGGATCGCCCGAGTTTCTTAGCAAGTCCTAGAATCCCCGCAAAGAATCCCAGGTGGCGCATTCCGACCCATGGGGATTGGTATATCGCGCACCTCGCGCTGTGTGCCGGCCGCTCAACTTGTTACCAAGCGACTAGAAACGACTTTGTATATACCCATCGCGGCGATAAGGCAAGGGAGAGTGGACAGGGAATGGGGACTCGAAGTACAGGTTACAGGGGGCAGGGGAGGAATGGTGAATGCTGAATTATGAATGGTGAATGGGAAAAAGGCGGGGGTTCGGGATTGGGGATTCGGGAGTCGCGAGTCCGAAGTCTGGGGTCGGAAGGACATGTTTCGGGTGGCGGGTGTTAGCTTTCGACCTTCAACTTTCGACTCTTCGACCGCTCTTCAGGGTTCGCGTTGGCGAAGGTTCAGGCGAACTCATAGAAGAGGACGTTGCGCGAATGTTGTTGAAAAGTAATGGTGTTAGGCCGTAGGTGGGGAATGAAGAATAGGGGTAGCGGCTGGGGACTGGGGGACGAAGGCCTGCCCGCGGTCGGCGCGCCCCAGCATCACTCGATCAATTTGTGGCCGTGGCCGAGTGGGCGCGATTGCACCGGGAGTCAGAGGACGGCGGACAGCGCCAATCGCATTCTGTCCGTTGATCGTGTACTATTGCCGGCTGACGAACGAGCGCGAATTTGAAGGAAAAGCCGCAGCGTCTCGGAGGAGCGAGACGCTGCGCTACACGTTTCACGATCATGAACTTGGTCCTGAGGTGTCCTCCATGAAACTCGCATGCCTTCTTAAACCCGCGATCGGTGTTCTTCTGTTGACTCAATTTGCGTCGGCTCGTGGCGCGAAGGGCGCTCTGCCCCCGAGCGGCGATTCCTTCTACCCTGTGGCGGTGTGGTACGGCGGCGGCAAGGCGCGCGCTCCCATGCTTGAACACGTGGACGCCGGCAGCCCGGAGCGCTGGGGAAAAGATCTGGACCAGATCAAGGCCGTGGGCTTCAACACCGTCAAGTGCTGGGTGGACTGGGCAACGGCCGAGCCCAAGCCGGGCGAGTTCAACTTCCAGAACCTTGATCTTCTGATGCGTCTCGCGCAGGAGCGCGGTTTGCGTGTTGTGGTGCAGATCTATCTCGATTCCGCTCCCGACTGGGTGGGCGAAAGATATCCTGACGGCCGCTTCGTGGACCGCAGCGGCGCCGTGATTACCTCGCAAGCCGCCCCGGGCTTTTGTATCGATCATGCGGGCGTGCGCGCCGAGATCGTCAAGTTTCTGGAAGCTCTCTCACGCCAAGGCAACAAGTCTTCCGCGCTCTACGGCTGGGACGTTTGGAGCGAGCCGCACGTGATCAACTGGGCCGATTTCCCTTATCTGTACAATGCTGAATTCTGCTTCTGCCCTTCCAGCCAGGCGCGCTTCCGCGAATGGTTGAAGAAGAAATACGGCACGCTCGAGGCGCTGAACGCCGCCTGGTACCGCCGCTTTGACCGCTGGGAGCAGGTGGAGCCGCCGCGTGCTTCGACGATTCTTTCCTACACGGATTACCTCGACTGGCGCGCCTTCATCGACGACAAGCTGGCGGGCGATCTGCGCACGCGCGTGGAGGCCATCCGCAGCGCGGACCACGCGCACGCCATCACCAGCCACGCTGCGGTGCCGGGGCTCTTCACTTCTCCCACCGACGGCTTCGGCGAGCCCGACGATTTCAAGATGACGGCGAGCGCCGACTTCTTCGGGACCTCGCTTTATCCAAAGCATTCCGAGTCTGTGCGTCCCTGGTCCTACGAGATGCTGGCCGCGGGGCTTGATTTCACGCGCTCGGCCGGGCACAGCCTGGGAAAGGGTTTCTGGATCGGCGAACTCCAGGCGGGCCAGGGCGTGACGGGCATGCGCATCGCGGAGCCCGTGGACTCGCACGATGAGGAGTTCTGGATGTGGAAAGTGCTCTCACACGGCGCGCGGGAGATTTCGATCTACGCGTGGTATCCGATGAGCTCCGGCTTTGAATCCAACGGGTACGGCTTGATCAACCTGGACGGCACGCTGACGCCCCGCGCGCGCGCCGCGGGCAAGGTGGCGCAGGAGATGGCGCGGAACGGCGGCGACCTGCTGGCCACCGAGCCCGCTGGCGCGCAGGTCGCGGTGCTCTTCAATCGGCTTTCCTATATGGTGGGTGGCTCGCAGTCTTCGCTTTCCAGGCTTGGCAACGCCACGCGCGATTCGCTGCTGGGCGTGCACCGCGCCTTCCTCGAGCAGCAAATCCCCGTGGACTTCGTTCATCCCATGGACGTGGTGCACGATAAGCTCAGCCAGTACAAGATTCTGTTTTTGCCCTTCCCGGTAATGCTCTCGAAAAATGTTGCCGAGGGAGTGGTGCGCTTCATCCAAAACGGCGGCAGCGTGGTGGCGGAAGCGCGCCTGGCGTGGAACGACGAGCGTGGATTTTCCAGTGACGAGGTTCCCGGCATGGGGCTCGCTGCGGTCTTCGGCGCGCGCGAGAAAGTCATCCGCCCGTTGGAGAAGCCGGAAGTCATTTTGGAGCCGAATGCCGGACTGCCCGGCTGGATTCCCGGCACGCGCGCTGTTGCGGAGGCCTTGGAGGAGGAACTGGAACCCCTGCCCGGCGCGCGCGTGCTGGCGCGATTCGCGGACGGCGCTCCTGCCATTGTCGAGAACGACTATGGGAAAGGGAAGGCGATTCTGGTGGGATCGTTCCTGGCCATGGCCTACGAACGCCAGCACAACGACGCGGCGAAACAGGTGTTGCTGGCCTTTGCCCGCGCCGCCGGCGTCACACCGGAAGTCACGGTCTCGGGCCACAACACTTCCCAAATGGAAGTCCGGCGATTGGAGGGAAACGATGTACAATTCCTCTTCGCCTTTAACCACTCTGACCAGCCCGCGGACGCCAAAATCGCGATCCGCGTTCCATGGATAGTGCGCGATGCTCGCAGCTTGAATGACGAGCAAAAGGTAGCGTTCAGTCAGTCTGAGGAAGGGCTGATTCTCACCCAGCAGCTTTCCGCGGGTGGCATTTGGGTGGTTCGGTACGATCGAAAGTGAGGTAGTGGCGTGCCCCAGTGGGAAGCACAGCCCTCTCCCTTGGGGAGAGGGTGGCGAGCGAAGCGAGCCAGGTGAGGGGTTTCTCCCACAGCTTCGAACAGAGCTTGATGGCGGTGCTTATGCTGAGCGTGCATATTTGGATGCTAACCCTTGATGTCAGAAGCTTGCCCAGTCTTCCAAGTCTGTCATGCTGAGCGCAGCGAAGCATCCCTGCGGTGCGACGCTGGACGTGAGCCAGAAAGAAAACTGGAGACATGCTTCGCCTACCCCTAAAAGCACGACGGGATCATGAGGACGATCGGCCAGATTGCTCCCAGGTGAGGCAAGCGAAGTGACCCCTCACCCGTCCCGCTCCGGCTGGTGAAAGCGCCGGCAGTGGGAACCCTCTCCCCTGGGGAGAGGGCGAGAGCACCATTTCCGTGGCTTTGCAATGACTACCCAATTTGCTCTTGGTCTGGACCTCGGCGGAACAAAGATAGCCGGTGGCGTTGTAAATTCGCGGGGAGATCTCCTCTCCAGCGTGCGGTTGGCGACTCCCGCTCAAGGTGTGAGAAAAGACTTGGCTGCGCTGTTCGATGGGGCGCACGCAGCGGTGAGCGCGGCGAAGATTCCTTGGGGAAAGATTCGGGCGGTTGGGGTCGGAGTGCCCGGGGCGTTTGATCCGCGAGCTGAAACCGTCTGGGCGCCAAACCTGCCAGGTTGGTCGAAGGTTCGCTTGAAGCATCTGCTGGAGGATGCCTTGCAGCGTCCCGTTTGCGTTGAAAGTGACCGCAATGTGCAAGCGTTGGCAGAAGCGTGGCTGGGTTTGGGGGCACAATGCCGAGTTCGGAACTTGGTTTTTCTTACCGTAGGGACCGGCATTGGCGCCGGTTTGATCTCCGAAGGGAGATTGATTCCCGGAGCCCATGGCGTCTCCGGCGCGGCGGGCTGGATGGTGATTGACCGCCTGTGGCAGCCGGAATACAGCCGTCTGGGTTGCTTTGAAGCATTGGGCGCCGGTCCGGCGGTGGGGAAGCTTGGCAAGCTGGCTTTGGAACAAAACCGCACGAGCTTGATCGGCGTCCTTGCCAAGAAAAACGCAGGCCATATTACAGCCGAAGTAGTAGCTGCGGCGGCCCGGCGCGGCGACAAGGCGGCGCGCCGAGTATTGCAAGAGGTGGGCACGAATCTCGGATTGGGTGTGGCCAATATCGTTAGCCTGTTGAATCCCGAAGTCGTCGTGTTGGGCGGCGGATTGGCCGGGGTCGGAAGCCTGCTCCTGACGCCAATCCGCGAGGCCGTGCGCCGATGGGGCCAGCCGCTGGCAAGAAAGCAGGTTCGCATTGTGATATCTCGCCTGGGAGAGGCGGCCGGGATTCTAGGTGCAGCCCGGTACGCATTACTAAAAATGGAGGAAATGAAATAATGTCAGCCGAAACGTACTTCGCAGAAGCACAAAAGGTTTACGACCGGATTCGTTCGACCCAAATCGGAAACATCCAGAGGGCCGCGCAATGGGGTGCGGATTCGATATCGCATGGGGGGTTGGTTCACCTGTTTGGCAGCGGGCACTCCGTGATCCCCGTGCTGGATATCTTCCCACGTTACGGCAGCTTTGCCGGTTTCCATCCTTTGATGGACTCTCGGCTGATGTGGACGCAGGTGCTCGGCTCTGGCGGCGTCCGTGAGCTGTTGAAGCTTGAACGCACGGAAGGATACGTCTCCACTTTTCTCAGCAATTTCAAGTTTGAGTCGATGGACACGATGGTGATTTACTCGCACGGCGGCCTGAACGCCGCAGGAATCGACGTTGCCCTGCATGCGAAGTCGCTTGGGTTGAAGGTGGTCGCCGTCACCTCTCTCGACAACGCTCGAATAGCAAACCCCACGCATTCAAGCGGCAAGAAACTTGCCGACCTGGGAGACGTGGTGATTGACAACTGCTGTCCGCCACGGGATTCTCTCGTTGATGTGGGCGGCATCCCTGTGGGCGCAAGCTCAACCTTTGCGGTGATTGCCATTTCCATGGCCCTGGTGGCGGAGATGGCGGCCGAGCTCGCAAAACGAGGCGTACGCTTCCGGGCATTCGTTTCTCCTAACCTCACTAGCGTCGGCCCGGAGAATAACCGTCAGGTGTTTGACGATTACATCGCCAGGGTTGCGCCACGGCTGCGATAAAGTGACTCCCCTCCTCGGCGGAGGAGGGGCTAGGGGGGTGGTGAGCCGCAATCAAGCACGCAGGTCAACCACCCCCTGACCCCCTCCTTAAGAAGGAGGGGAGTCGTGTTCTGGAGAGGACTAATCCATGTTGAGTTGGGGTGGGGTTGTTCTGGCGGGGCTTCTAAACGGCAGTTTCGCCGTCCCCTTGAAGACCAGCCGCGTCTGGAGGTTCAACCACATCTGGACCCTCCATTCGCTCCTCGCCATGGGTGTGATCCCATGGGTGGTTGTGATGGTGGCTGTGCCTCGCTGGAATGATCTTCTGACCCGCGTCGACTTGCGGGAATGGCTGATCTTGATCGGGTGGGGAGTGCTGTTTGGCATTGCGTCCCTGCTGTACGGTATAGCCGTGGACCTGCTTGGAATTGCCCTGGGCTTCGCAATCCAACTGGGACTCTCCATCGTGCTGGGCGCGTTGCTGCCCCTGTTGTGGGCCGGGGCATTTGAATTGCGATCCCGAGGAGATTGGTTTTTC
>Ga0181533_1004296_pt1 | contig 14715 bp, 10 predicted proteins | sample PEATcosm2014_Bin_45_FD_119772 | JGI IMG/M metagenome (GOLD analysis project Ga0181533, IMG submission 119772) | Peatland microbial communities from MTU Mesocosm Facility, Houghton, MI, USA - PEATcosm2014_Bin11_60_metaG | ecosystem: Environmental > Terrestrial > Soil > Wetlands > Peat | place... | reverse complement strand
GGCATTGGCGAAAAAGAAAAGGGATAGAAACGCCACCATCACAACAACGAGTGTAACTGGAAAAGCAACATGATAAGCCTTTTGATTCATGATCTGTCTCCTTGTGAGTTTAATCTTTAGCGCCTGCTGGCGCTAAGAAAGTTATGAACCGTAATTACTCGACTTTTGCACATTGTGATCGTCCTGCTTGTGCGATATATTTAACTGCTCGGATTCCAATTCCTTCGTGTTTTTATGTTCCCTGTTTTTTCCTGATATACAGAATTGTTCAGTGATTTGCAATTACATGCATATTTTCAAATAGTACCGTGAAAAGTTTTTTTTTCAACATAAGAATACTTTTTTTTAAATGGGCCTACGCCCCGGAATGACTCTAACCAGCACGATGATAATGGTGATGCCCAGTTTAACCTCATGTAGCCGGAGTTGTTGAGAAGCTCCAAAAAAAACCGTACCCGAGGATACGGCTTATTACAAATTCAATGGTCTTCTCGCTTGTGTAAGAATGCCAAACTTATATTTTCAGTACGTCGGAGTATGGGTTACCAACCACCCCTATAGCTCCGATAGCCTCTATCGTGGTAGTATCCCCTCGGTGCGACATATACTCTCGGCTCATAGTATGGTTCCGGCGCGTAGTATGTTGCAGGCCTTGAGTACACAGGCACCGGTGGTGTTGCATAACCGTATCCCGATGGTTCCGGGACTGCAACGTGCGCTACGGTTCCAACGATGGCCGCAGGGATGGCCAGTGCGGCGGCGATTGGCCAGGTTATAGGCCAAAATGGATCAACTCCTCCGCCTCTCCCATGGCCGTGTCCTCCCCATCCGTCGGCAAATGCCGGTACCGTGGCTGTTGCTGATAAAAGGGTTGCAACAACAAGTGTAACAACAATCTTTTTCATATATCCTCTCTTTGTCGTGGAAATAGCTTTTCTCATCTTGTATATCCTCCTTTTGGGTTTACTTGCTTTTGCTTATAACACAGCATAATAAGTGCCATGTTTTTGAACCGTTGAACATGCTGATATTGCAATAAAATATTATCCAGCAGCCTTTAAGAGGCATTACTGCCTACAATTAATGCTCTATGGCATACATTTTTGCTATGCAGTGGACTCAAGCATTTGCGGTACCACAAATAGGAACAAGAGAGGGGCAATCTGTGAGGAATCATCTTGACAAATTATGCTCAATGATGCATACAAAAATGCATGAAACAGCGTAAAATGTTGACCAGTGAGGAGCGTGGGTTCTTTACCTTGGTGTCTGAAGCCGCCTTCGCCAATCCTTTCAGCCGGGAGCGTAACGAGCTCGACCGGCAGATTGCGGGGGTCTCCGGGCCGGAGCCTTCCCGCGAGGAGATGATCACGCTGGTGACCGTTCGGGTGGCGGAACAGCTCAAGCGATTGGAGCAAACGAGGCGCGCTGACGTCCGGCTCTATGAGGGGCGTGACCGGGAGGTAGTCAGGATGGCGTTCCTTTTCAACGTTTACCTCCACTATCGGCCGGATTTCGACAACTTCGTCCTGGAGCAGCTTCACGCCGGCGACACCCCCAGCCGGATCAGCTTCGCCCAGGAAGCCTTAGCCATGCTCCACCGGCTCGGCTTTTCCGAGGAAGAAGCCCACAAGTATTTCGCCATCTTCTACCAGATACGGCGTGCTTTCTACTTCATCGAAAGCAGTCTGGCCGGAGTCAGTCCCTCCATGCATACGCTGCGTCTCCACCTCTGGAACAACGTTTTCACCTGCAACATCGGCCTCTTTGACACCCACCTGTGGACCCGGATGGAGGACTTCTCCACGCTGCTTCTGGGTGAGACCGGCACAGGCAAGGGCGCCGCCGCTGCAGCCATCGGCCGCTCCTGCTTCATCCCCTTCGACCCGGCCAAGGGATGCTTTACCGAGAGCTTCACCCGCAACTTCATCCCTCTCAACCTTTCCCTGTACCCGGAACCCCTTATCGAATCAGAGCTGTTCGGCCATCGCAAAGGGGCATTCACCGGAGCGGTCGATCATCATGAAGGGGTCTTCAGCCTCTGCACCCCCCACGGTTCCATCTTCCTTGACGAGATCGGCGATCTGTCGATTCCGGTCCAGATCAAGCTTCTCCAGGTCCTCCAGGAGCGGACCTTCTCGCCGGTCGGCAGCCATGACCGGCTCAGGTTCCACGGCCGAGTGATCGCCGCCACCAACCGCCCGCTTGATGAGATGCGGCGGCAGGGCCAGTTCCGTGACGATTTTTACTATCGGCTCTGCTCCGACATCATCACCGTTCCGTCGCTGTGCCAGCGTGTCCGGGAAGAGCCCCGCGAGCTGGAGGTGATGGTGGCCCGTCTGCTTGCCAGGATGATCGGAGATACCAGGCAGGAGATCGTGGCGCTGGTCCTTGACACACTTAGTCGTGACCTTCCCGCCGAGTATGCGTGGCCGGGCAACGTCCGGGAGCTGGAGCAGGCAACGCGGCGGATTCTACTTACCGGCAGCTATAATGGTGACGCGGCAGCGACCGGGAAAACGGACAGCATTGTGGCGGAACTGGCGGGAAGGGAGGAGATTGACGCCCATACGCTTCTGGCAACCTACTGCCGACGCCTTTACGACCGCTATGGGACATTCGAGGAGGTGGCGCGGCGCATCAGGCTCGACCGCCGCACAGTGAAGAAATATCTGCAGACAGTGAACAAGGAAGCGTAAACCACCGTTCCGGCTTCATGACAATGAGGTGAGCCAGCGACATAGAAGGAGAGCGGAACAATCCGGGGGCTGGAGTTTCTGCGCCATTTCCTTTAGCGCCGCTTGCTCCCCGGATTTCATCCTATGGAACCATCGGTCTACTGAAGTGGAGTGTGCTGCTCTTCGGTATGATTGTGGGCGCTTAATTTCATGATTTTGTTATGCAGCGTGTCTTGGTAATCCTTATTGCAGCAGTTCTCCTGGTAATCAGACCTGCAATAGCCTATTTCAAGGATTAACAGGCTAACCGTAACATCCGGAGAGAAATCATCATGCCTGCTCCCGTCGCTAAAACGGAGTCCCCTTTCTGGCAACTCCCCGTCACGGCACTCTTGGAACAGCTGGCCGCAAGCCCTGACGGACTAAGCAGCGCGGAGGCGGCGCTCCGCCTGGCCCGATTCGGCCCCAACCTTATCCATGGGGAGCGCAAAAAGGCGCTGATCCTGCAATTTCTCGCCAAGTTCAAGAACCCCCTGGTCATCATTCTCCTTGCCGCCAGCGCCCTATCCGCATTTACTGGCGACGCCACCAGCTTCTTCATCATTGGCACCATCATCCTCATCAGTGTGACCCTCGATTTCGTCCAGGAATACCGGGCCGGACAGGCAGCGGATCGTCTGCGCCAGTCGGTGGCGGTGCGTGGACAGGTGCTGCGGGACGGCAAGCCCCTGGAGATACCGCTTGCTGAGATGGTGCCGGGAGATGTGGCGCTCCTTGCCGCCGGCGACCTGATCCCCTGTGACGGACGGGTGCTGGAGGCAAAGGACTTCTTCGTCAACCAGGCCCTCCTTACCGGGGAAGCATTTCCGGTGGAAAAATCTCCGGTCGAATTGCCAGAAGTGAGTGAAGTTCTCGCTGCCGGCAATACCGTGCTCCTGGGGACATCGGTTGTCAGCGGCACGGCCAGGGTGCTGATGTGCCGCACCGGGCAGCATACGGAACTCGGTGAGATCGCCGACACCCTTCTTGCCAAGGCCCCGCCCACCGCCTTTGAAGAGGGGACCCACCGTTTCGGTCTTCTCATCATGCGCATGACGATACTCCTCGTCCTGTTCGTCCTACTGGTCAACGCCTTCTTTCACCGTCCCTGGCTCGAATCGTTCCTGTTTGCCGTTGCCCTGGCCGTCGGGCTTACCCCCGAACTCCTCCCCATGGTGGTATCCGTGACACTGTCACGGGGAGCACTGCGGATGGCGGCCAACAAGGTGATCGTAAAAAGGCTCGCCTCGATCCACAACCTGGGGAGCATGGATGTTTTCTGCACCGACAAGACCGGCACCCTGACCGAGGCCCGCATCCATCTGGAACGCCACCTGAATCCCCTGGGGAAGGAAAGTCAGCGGGTCCTGGAACTGGCCTATTACAACAGTTATTTTGAAACAGGCCTGAAAAGCACCCTGGATGACGCCATTCTTGAGCACACGGAGATCGACACGAGCGGCTGGAAGAAGATTGATGAAGTGCCATTCGACTTCGAACGCCGCCGGATTTCAGTGCTCCTTGACAAGGGGACGAGCAGGCTGCTGGTTGTCAAAGGGGCTCCCGAAGATATCATGCGGCTGTCGGTAAGCTACGAGGCAGGTGGGGATGCAGACTTGCGTCCTCTGGATGATGCGACGCGCGTGAGCATCAACGGGCAATTTGAGGCGCTGAGTAAAGAAGGATTCCGGGTGCTGGGAATCGCCTCACGACAGGTGGGGATGGACCATCCCCATGCCGTGGTAGGCGATGAATCGGAACTGGTCTTTGCGGGCTTCGCCGCCTTCCTAGATCCGCCCAAGGAGAGCGCCAAGGCGGCCCTGGCCGGACTTGCCGCCGATCGGGTCGCGGTCAAGATCATCACCGGCGACAACGAGCTGGTCACCCAGCATATCTTCGCGCAACTCGGCCTTCCCGTTACCGGGGTGCTGACCGGCACCGAGATTCAGCAGATGGATGATCAGGCGCTCGCAGCGCGGGTGGAAAAGGTGAACCTTTTCTGCCGCGTCACGCCTGCCCAGAAAAACCGGATAATCCTCGCCCTCAAACGGCGCGGCCATGTGGTGGGGTATATGGGCGACGGCATCAATGACGCCCCGTCGATCCATTCGGCCGATGTCGGCATTTCGGTGGACAGCGCCGTGGACGTGGCGAAAGACGCGGCGGATATGATCCTGCTGGAGCAGGACCTGGGGGTCCTCCATGCCGGCGTTCTGGAAGGACGGCGCACCTTTGGCAACATCATGAAATACATCATGATGGGGACCAGCTCCAATTTCGGCAACATGTTCAGCATGGCCGGGGCCTCGCTCTTTCTCCCATTCCTCCCCATGCTGCCGGTGCAGATCCTGCTCAACAACCTCCTCTACGACGTTTCCGAACTGCCTATTCCGCTGGACAGGGTGGATGACGATTACCTGAGCCATCCCCGTCACTGGGACATGAAATTTATCCGTAATTTCATGCTGTTTATCGGCCCGGTCAGCTCAATCTTCGATTTCCTCACCTTTTATATCATGCTGAAGGTGTTTCATGCCGGGGAGGCACTCTTCCATACCGCCTGGTTCATTGAATCGATGGCCACGCAGGTGCTGGTCATCTTCATAATCCGCACCCGCAAAAACCCCTTCAAGAGTCGCCCTAACCCCTGGCTGATCGCCTGTTCGCTGACGGTAGTGGCGGTGGCGGCAACACTACCGTTCACCCCACCCGGCGTACATCTCGGCTTTGTCGCTCCGCCGGCGTTCTTTTTCTTTATCCTGACTGCAATGATACTCGCCTACCTGCTGGCGGTGGAAGTGATGAAACGATGGTTTTTCCGCCGCTTTGCCGCGGAGTAAGACGGAAACCCGACAGGATGCTTAAAGCACCTCGTTGGCGGTATTATCACCAAGGAGGTTTCCCCCTTAAGCTGTTTTCCCACGTTGCCAGGCTTGCGTTAATGTAATTGGTAGATAAGTTAAGGGTTATGTCGCGAGACCGGGAGTACCTTTTCCTGGTGTGCTATTCTTCCTTCCACCTCAGATAAAGTATGAAAGGACCATATCAGGCAGGTAACATAGACCTTACGTGACAAGTTAATAATATTATGCTGTAAAATCAAGGCATTAGAAATATTATCAAGCCGGCACGCTATATGCTCTAAGTAAATCAGACACAAAATAATCCATCAGGAGGATGATCTAAATGAAAAAAGTTATTTCCACCATTGTAGCCGCTCTTGTTGCCGTTTCTTTCTCGGGCATGGTTTTCGCCGCTGAAACAGTGAAGACAGACACCAAGACTGAAACCACCACGACCAGCCATGCGGGCGAAGTGAAGGTCGAGAAGAAAGAAGTTAAGAAAAGCGTCAAGAAGCACAAGAAACATCACAAGAAAGCTGTAAAGAAAGAAGCTGCTGCTCCTGCCGGCGCTGCTGCTACCGAAGGTGCGGCAATCAAGTAATTGCACCTTAGCTGAATATGTAAGTTTTTTTAAATGCGAAGTCACTCATGAATGGGTGGCTTTTTAATTGACTCTCTACTTCTTCTTTATCATATTAAGTGGTTATGGTGTCAAGAGGGGGGCTCACACGGAGAAAATAGTCAGCACCAACGCCATCCGCCCGATTCGAGGATTGCCATAGATACCCGCAGTTTTTGCTCGAACATTGCCACCTTAAGATTGCATACTCTTTTCTCCGTGTGAGCCCCCCGCCCCCCTCCCGGAAGCGCCGGTGGTAGTGTGACAAAGTTGAACTACCCCTTTCCTGTTGAGAAGGGAGTCCCTGCGAATGGTTGTGGGTTCCTCAGACCTTTGAAATAACGGCTACGGGTAGATAGATTTAGCCCGGCGTATACCTGACAACCGAACAGGGTTCGTTTCCATGGGCTCATGCCAAAGAAGCGTTTTGTCATTGCGCCGAAAGAGTAGGCCTGCCTGTTCACGTGGGCGAAACCGCTGATGAGCTCGTCAACGGTCATCCCCTTGGGTTGAAATAGGAGTGTATCCGGAGGATATCCACGGAGCCACCAGTCACTTGCGAACAACCTCCCTTCGCTTAAGAGACGCGTATATAAACGGGTTCCCGGATAAGGGGTGAGAATCCTAAGCTGGGCGCAATCCATGCGGCTCCTCATTATAAACTCAAGGGTTTGGTCGAACACATCCTTGTTTTCATAGTCAAAGCCGAAGACAAAGCAGCCCAGTATACCGAAACCTTCTCCATGGAATCGATGCATGGCCTCATAAAAATCGACCCTCAGGTTCTTTATTTTATTCACCTCATCCTGTGTCTCTTTCTGTACCGATTCGAACCCGATCAAAAGCCCCAGGCACCCCGCAAGTTTCATCAATCCCAGCAGCTCCGGGTCCTCAGCCAGCGATACCGTCCCTTGCGCCAGCCATCGCCGCCTGAGCGGTATCATTTCGGTAAAAAGCTTTTTAGCCGCATTCCGGTTCAGTCCAAGGGAGTCATCGACGAAGAATAGGTGAGGGGAATCAATAGACTCTATCTCGGCAATCACCTCCTGAACCGGCCTTACACGGTACTGCGGCCCCAATGTCTGGCCGATGCAACAGAATTCGCAATCGTACGGACACCCGCGGGATGTCTCGACGCCGATCGGCACGGGGATATAACTCTGAGATTGGCTGTCGGCTAAAAGATCCCGCCGTGGTTTCGGCAGGCCTTCGAGATCGGTCATTTTAGCGGCCCGATATATTCTTTGCATCTGTCCCGAAGCGGCATCCGCTAAAAGCTGCGGCCAGACTCCCTCCGCTTCTCCGACAACAACGGCGTCCGCATGCTCCAGGGCCTCTTCAGGCAAAATAGTGGGGTGTATCCCTCCCATCACCACTTTCACCCCCTTCCGGCGATAGGCGTCGCCGATCTGATAGGCCCTTGGCGCAACTTCGGTCAAGACGGTAATCCCTACCAGATCCACAGCTTGATTCGTGTCATCGGCAGCAAAGGCTTCATCGACAATTGTAACGGTGTGGCCGGGCGGGGTAAGCGCCGCCAGAAGGGGAAGATTTACCCGCTGCAGTTTAAAAGGACTGGATAAAGTCTCTTCACGCTGCTCACGCGGCGCGATAAGTTTTATATTCATCATCTTGCCTCGTACCATTGCCGACAGGACTTGAAACGCCCCACCCCTCTTCCGCCGGTTCAGGTATGCTCTTCACCACGTAATCGCCTAATCCGTGAAGAGAGCCGCTCATATAGCAACGCTCCCTGTTGTCCTCTTCCGTCAAAGCGAAAATCGATTTGTCGTAAGGATGAACCCGCAAAGAGACCGGTACGCCCATCAGGTCGAGAAGGGTCGCGAAATTGTTGAGATGGGATACCCTGATGCCGGGGGCGATAGCGTCCAGGAGCCCTTTCTTGCTGTACCCCTCGCCTGACACGATGAAATCGGGGACATCGACGATCTCCTGGTCTGGCTTCATATGGGTATACGCCTGGCCATGCTCCGACAAAGTCTGGCCATGGTCCGATGTGTACAGCATGGCATAGTTCTGATTTGTAGTTTCGGAAACGAACAGCCGGAAAAATTCATCCACCTGAAAGCGGATTCCGTTGTCATAAGTGTTGACAAGCTTCTCCCGTCCGGTAGGGCTCGGGTCGATGGCTTCCAACGCCTTCATGACCGGCTTCCAGAGCGTTGAGGCCGGATCGTCCGGATATCTGTCGCGATAGTTGAAATGGAGACCCTTCTTGTTGACGAGAATGAAATAGCCGCTTCCTTCATTCAGAAGAGCGCTGAGAACGCGGGCTGCGCCCAAATCCTTCGTGGTTTTAAGATCGATCTGGCGCTCCTTGAAAGTCTTATCGTTCATCCAGCGGTCCAAGGCTCTCACGGGACCATCCCCAGCCGCTTGCAAGAGCGAATAAAGGTAGATTTGATTGATGTCAATGTAGACCGTCTCGTACCCCATTTTCTTTGCGTAATCGAAGATGGTTGGGTTCTTGTCGGTGCGAAAGGCGTCGTCGGGAAATGCATTGTGACCGGAAATCAGATAGGCATTGCTAATGTGGGAAAAGGAACTTGCCGCGACACAAATACCGAGATTCTTGAGGAGGCCCCGGGTTTCGAGGGATTGAAGGAACGGTGTGGTGGGCCGCGGGTAACCGTTCAGGCTGAGGTTGCTGCCGCGAACTGACTCGTCGATGATATAGATGATACTGTCGAGCGGCCGCTGGGAGGCGTGGAAAGGGGGTAGCTCGTCTCGTGGTCCATGATATTCGCGGAGGTTTTCAAACCTGCATTGAAGCGCCGAACGGAGGAAGGAAGTCAGGGGATTCAGATGGAAGCTTCGTTCCGGCACGTGGAGGAAGAGGAGGTAATTTGAAGCGATGAGAAAGAGCGCCGGCAGAAGGCTGAGGAGAAGGTTCTCCCCGAAGGCGTATCCCGAGGGGACTACGATCAGCAGGGAAAGAACGAGTACGTAGGGGAGAGCATACAAGAAGACGAGCGGCTTGAAGAAGCTTAAGATGGCTGATACCCGGTGGTCCCCGCTGACGGTCAGGGCGAGAAACAGGTCGGTGCCCGTCATGAACTGGGCCAGAGTCAGCCAATAGGATAATTGGACGACTATGATGAAAGCGGAAAAAAGGAGGACGGCCACGCGGAGAGGTCCCGGGAGGAGGGTGATGAGATAGAAGAGGGCGACCACCTGCAGGAAGACCAGCGTGAAGGCAGCCGAGAACTTCATGATGGCTGCGACCGGTAAAGCACGGTAATCCCGGAACCTCAAAACGAGATCGATGAGGAGCGCGAGCGCCGCCGCAACCAGGGCGGTCATGGCATGGGGATAGGGTGCCTGGGTGATGGCACTGAGGAGGTGCATTGCCGTCACTTACCCTCTTCCCATTTGGTGGCTATGACTCCCAGGATGAAGACCACGGCGGCAAAAACTCCGATGATCGCAGCGCAGCGCAGTGCGGCCATGTTGTCTTCAAAGACCATTGCTGCCCGGAGCCCCTCGTTAACATAATAGAGCGGCAGCATCTTGGCGATCTTCTGCAGGAAGCCCGGCATCAGCTCGATGGGGAAGAAGCTTCCCGAGAGGAACATCATCGGGAAACTGATGGCGTTTGCGGCGGCGGCGGCGCTCTGCGCTTCCTTGGCGAAGCGGGTGAGTATCATTCCGATTCCGACGAACGCGAATACGTCAAGCAAAATAAACGCAAGGAGCCAGGCGTCGAGATGCAGGTTGACTCTAAACACGGCGTAGCTCACCAGCAGCATCGCAGTCGTGGATACGACCGCGATTGTGAACTGGTACAGGATGTCCGACAGAATCCAGTCGGTATGGGTGATAGGGGTCGTGGAGAGTTTCCTGATAATCCCCTTCTGGCGCAGCTCCGTGTTCAGGTTCACCGTGCCGAACAGGCTCAGAGTCATCACCGACATGGCGATGATGCCGGGAATGAAAAACTCGATGAACCGGTATTTCCTGGTGAGTATCGATTTCTCGGCCGACCTGATGAACGGCGGAATCCCGGCCATCTCCTGGTTTATACCGGCGAGCACTCCGTTCAGGATATCCATCTTCGTGGAGACCGAAGATGAGCTGGGGTCTATTACATAAGTGATGGTGATGGATTCATTGAAGTCCCTGAAAAACTTCCTCCGCATGAGGGACCTTTCCAGGCCCTTGGGAATAACTAGGACAAGGTTCACCTTGTTGTCCCTGACGTACTGGATAGCGTTGGCGACCGGGTCTACCCTGGTTATCTTGAACTTCCCGTTGAGTTCGAGAGCCTTGACGGCCTCTGTGGACGACTTTGTCTGGTCGAGGTCCTGCACGCAAAGGTGAAAGCCCACGTTGTCCTGGCTCATGAAGATTGTGCCGAACACGAGTATCAGGATTATCGGGAACGCAATCGTGAAGAACATGGCGGTCTTCTCGCGGTAGACGCTCAGAAGTTTCACGTAGAGATTTGCAACTACGACGCGCGGGTTCATTCCGACCCCCTTCCCGAGACGTGACCGTCGTGGAGCGCCTCGCCGGTGAGCTTCAGGAAGACCTCTTCAAGGTTGGGTTTCCGAACATCCAGGCCGAGGTACAACGCCCCGGCATCCTTGATGGCGCTCAGTATCTTCTGGACATCGTCCGTGTGCTCGACCCTGGTCTTGATGTTATGGTCGTTAAGAACCGGCTCGAAGCCCATCTTCCGGATGATTTCGATAACTTTTTCATCGACGGACTGTAACGTGAGAACCAGGTAATTTGTGTTGCTTTCGATGAGTTCAGGCGGAGAGCCCATCGCGATGATCTTCCCCTTCGAAATGATTGCGACCGTGTCCGCAAGAAGCTCCGCCTCCTCCATGTAGTGCGTGGTCAGAAACACCGTCTTCCCCTTATTCTTCAGGCCATGCAGGACTTCCCACACCTCGCGCCTTGCCCGGGGGTCGAGCCCTGTCGTCGGCTCGTCGAGGAACACGACCTCTGGGTCGTTAACGAGCGCAATCGCGATGCCGAGGCGCTGCCTCAACCCCCCGGAGAGGTTCTTGTACTGCTCCCCGGTCTTCTCCTTAAGGTTCACGAGCTCTATCAGCCCGTCGATATCAGTGTTCCTGCAGCTGAAAAGCCGCGAATAGTACTGCAGGGTCTCTCTGACCGTTATCCTGTCGAACGAGTTGAACCCCTGCGGCAGAACGCCGATGCGGCGGACGATGTCGAGCTTCTTCTTCGTGACGTCCATGCCGAGAAGGGTTACTTTGCCGGACGTGGGGGGGCGGATCGTATTGATGATCTCGACGGTAGTGGTCTTGCCGGCGCCGTTCGGGCCCAGCAGGGCGAACACCTCCCCCTTGCTGACGGTGAACGAAATGTCGTTGACCGCCAGTAAATCCCCGTAGCGCTTGGTCAGATTCTCGACTTCGATTGCGTACCCAGTTTCTTTAGTCATGAATCTCCATTTTGCCTATATGGGCAACGGTATTGAAAGTTGTCACGTCAGGCTTTCTTCGGGTGCCCAGGATGCTCGCCCCGCCTGAGTTCATTTGCCTGACCGGTTGCATCATGGCGGCGAATAGGAATCTGCTCCTGTCGGTCCCGGACCGCAACATCCGGTGCTGCAGCGGAGGCGGCGGGCCAAAACCCGAGGTGGCTGAGGATCCTCCCGGTCATTGCATGCGGCCAGATAAGAAGACGATCAAACACCGGCCGGCGGTGCTTGAATAAGATAAAGCTAGGGATAAAAGTCGCGCCCAAGTGCGCTTTGGTCTTCTCCGTCCCCTGCCCCGCGTAATAGAGAGGGATTTTCCGCTCCAGGCAGGTACGGATATTTTCAAGCCAGGACAGGACATAAAGGTTGTATGTGCGGCCGAGCCCGTAATCCATGCAGAAAAACATATCCACCATCGCTTCCTGTTTTACGACGAGAAGGTTGAAAGCAACGAGTTCTTCCTGCACAAAATAGAGCATGTATTCGGCGCCCGTGACTCTCTCGCAGATTTTGTCAAAAAACAAGCGGTTGTGCGCGCCAAGCGCCATGGGGCCACGCGCCACTGTTTCCTGATAAAGCTCGTAGATCCTGTCCAGGTAAGGAGAAATATTGCAGCTACGAATTACCCGAACCTGGGAGGCAATCCGCATTTTGCGGTGCAGGTCTTTTCTCGCTCCCCTTGAAAGGCGGCCCAGGTATTCCTCGATGCTATTGAAATCGATAGCCAGTCGGGCGCAAGCCCGATATTGCACCCGGTTGAATTTATTGAATGCTTCTCCGGGAAGTTTGCCGTAATTATTAAAGTTGTAGAGTGTCACGATATCGCTTTTGAGTTCGGCTGCGAGCGTATGCAGGGCAGCAAAGGCCATTTTGCATGCCGCATCAAGGGTCTTCTCATCTATTTGCGGATCGATCCCGATTTCACTCCATTCCCCTACCAGCGACCCCACGCCCAGAACGCGGGGGTGAAAAACCGAGGGGATGAAACGGTCGGCCACTTTCAGTAATTTCTTGAGCCATCCCTCCACAAAAGCGGACAGATCAAAACGGGTTTCAAACAACGGCAATAAGAGGACAGGTACATCATCTTTTGACACCACGATACTGCGCAGGTTAAAACCGTCAATACCCGATTCCAGCAACAGGGAAAGAAGAGGGGCGGTGCTGGAAGAGTCCGGGAAAAGCCGTCCGAGTTCAGTTGCCGACACTCCCTCCAACCCAGCCACGCATTTGCAGGTAAGGTTATTCATGGCCTGTCGGGCTCCAGTCCAACAGGGCGATGGAAAGCCACATCTTCCGCTGAGGAAACGAACGGACCCACAGGGTCCGGCCGGCAGCCATGGGAAACCGCATCAGGGCCTTCCCTGACAGGCCCACCGGAAAGGCATATCCTTCGTCCATACCTGCCGCCACGTTCGCGGATGGATAGACGGTGATTTGCCGTGGATCAACGAGGTGGAATGCACATCCAAGCGCCTTGACAACGGCCTCCTTGACAGACCAGAGCAATGCTGACGCCCTTCCCTGATCGCCGCCCGCCAGACTCAAGGCATGTTCAAGCTCTTCCGGATGGAAGACACGCGAAAAGGGGTATTCTCCCGGGAATTCATCGGCCCCTGCCACATCGATACCTATATCAGACGCATCTCCGGAGAGAGCGGCCCAGACTCTTCCTCCACTCTCGCTGAAGGATATGGCCGGCCCCCGATATTCTCCCAACAGGAGATGGGGCCTGCCAAGCGTGCCGCGTATCAACTGAATCGGGAAAGCGGTTCCGCTGGAGGATTGACGGCCTTTCCAGAGAGGGCTTTCTATGGTTGCAAGGTGATCCCACAGGGTGGAGACGAGGCAATACCGGGTATCTTCTCTGTTTGTCTCATGACAGTCGGGTCGTTGGAGGGATGCATAGAAGGCCGGTCCTCTTCCATGAACTGGATTCACCGGATGGACGGTTATTTCTTCGCGAGCCGTTGCCATATTAGCTCCCGTCACTCCGAAACCCAGTGCATGCGCATATTATGGACCTGCATGATGGCGCGCCCCTGATCGTCAATTCCTCTGGCGTCCCAGGTGAGGCCTTCGTCGTCCCGTGATCGCATACGGGCCTCCACGGTTATCTCTTCCCCTGCCCGGCAATTTCGCAGAAACCTCATCTCCCCGATCTCCATGGGAACCATCAAGCGTTGTTCCGATGGGGCCGTTGCCGCGATCTGGAAGGCGACCAACTGCAAAAGGGCCTCGAAAAGGTAGGGTGAGTATTGGTAGCGGGCGTTGCGCGGATTCGCGAAGTCACTTGTCTCCCGGTAGATGGTCCGGCCCCTCACCACTCCGGGACCTGCACCGTCAAGGAACTCCATCACGCGATACCTTCCTTCGAGACCGCTGCGCTCTTTATACCATTTAAGCACCTTATTATGATTCATGGGCCCCGTCCGCAGTTCGTCCAGCCGTACGGGAAAATCCGGGAGCACTTCCCCGAGATATCCTACTCCTCCATCTAGGATCACCTGTCCCATGCAGTGCGGGGTGAAGCGGTCTGTCAATCTCCCGGTGGGGGAGATATCCTGTGTTGCGAGTGAGAGCTCGCACAATACCTCCCGATGGCCGTTGCCGGACCGGCGGCAGGATATCCTGGAAGGGCGTGGGACCCCGGGAGGACACTGGATCATTTCGATTAGGCGCACCCCGTGAACTCCCCGCACCTGCAGGTGGGGATAGAGTATCCGGGCGGCTTCCATGAATGTCTCCAGGATCATGGCGGCTGAGACAAGAGGATGCTTGACGAACTTGAAAGGCCTGTGATCCGCGATCCAGAGGTCCTTCTCCGGGGAGAAGGACCTGAAGGCCTCCAGTTCTTCCCGTTGGATGTCCAGGCGGGAGATCCTTTCTATCATGGGGAACTCCGCAGGGCTCATGGAGACGGTGCCTCCAGTCAGTTCTCCACCGAGAGGAGCAGGGGTTGTATCATCGAGCAGTGCCGTCTTCACCGATGGCAGCCTCCTCATGAACATCACCCAAACGTCGTCGGCCGGGGCTGTAAAGAGCTCCCGGCAGAAAAGC
>Ga0181533_1004287_pt1 | contig 14726 bp, 16 predicted proteins | sample PEATcosm2014_Bin_45_FD_119772 | JGI IMG/M metagenome (GOLD analysis project Ga0181533, IMG submission 119772) | Peatland microbial communities from MTU Mesocosm Facility, Houghton, MI, USA - PEATcosm2014_Bin11_60_metaG | ecosystem: Environmental > Terrestrial > Soil > Wetlands > Peat | place... | reverse complement strand
TCCGCGCCTTCGCCACCACGCGCACTCCGGCGTCCTGCCCCGCCGCAACCGGGCCAGGGCTTTGCATCGTCGCGGTGCCAGCCACAGGAACAGACGCATCGCCGTGGGCACAGCCGACGAGCAAGAATCCACCTACTCCAGCCATCACGCCGCAAATCCATCTCGTCCGATTCGCAGATTCCTGTTCGTCTCTCATGATGGGAACCACCTGGGACTTGCTGTCACCTGTCGCCGAGTAAATCGGCGACCTGTACCTGCCTATTTGATGCTCGAAAATTGCAACGGATGCCTTCGAGATCGCGTTTGGTACAGACTGGATGAAGTGGCTGGCTCGATTCGCTTGGGGCTAACGATGTACCGTTGGCCGATCCAAACGCGGGAACCGCGTGTGAAGGAGGTCAGCCATGGACCATGTTGCCACCGATCTGGGATCCCGAAGATCGCAAGTATGCGTACGAAGCAGCGACGGAAAGATCGTCGAAAAGAAACGGGTGGATACCGTCAGGCTCAAGGAGTTTCTCGCGAAGAAGGAAAGGAGTCGCGTGATAGTCGAGACGTGCGCCGAGGCGTTTTGGGGTGGCGGATGTCGCCCTGGAGTTGGGGCATGAGGCGCGGGTGGTGCCAGCGAGCTTGGTACGAACGCTGAGGGTTGGGGCCAGGCGGACCAAGACCGACCAACGGGATGCACGGGTGCTCAGCGGTGTCGTGTCGAATCGAATCGAGACGAGCTGTCATCGCAACCTGGCCCGTGGCATCTACTTTGTTGCACGGAGGAGAAGGGCAGATGACGATTATCGCAGCGACACTCACGGCTGGGTTTTGGGCAGCGACGACGTCCCTGGCATGGGCCGGAACGGTGGCGGTCAAGAGCAAGACCGTGGAGTACACGATCGGAAAGGACATCTTCGAGGGTCTGTTCGTGTATCCCCAGACCAGTAAGGGCAAGGTTCCCGGGGTCCTGATGGTGCACAATTGGCTGGGGATTTCCGACGAGACCAAGAAGCAGGCGGAGCGCGTGGCCAAGCTGGGCGTTGCCGTGTTCGCAGTCGACGTCTATGGCAAGGGTGTGCGCGCCAGCGCCGCGAAAGAGGCCATGGCACTGGCAGGTAAGTACAAGAGTGACCGCAAACTCTTCCGCGAGCGCCTGCTGCGCGGGCTGGAAGTCTTGCGCGAGCAGAAAGGAGTCGACGGCAGCGCGGTCGTCGCGGTTGGCTACTGCTTCGGCGGCACCGGCGCAATCGAACTCGCGCGCGCAGGCGCCGACGTGAAAGCCGTCGTCAGTTTTCACGGTGGGCTCGACAGTCCCAATCCCGCCGACGGCAAGAACATCAAGGCCAAGGTCGTTGTGTTTCAAGGAGCGGACGATCCCTACGTGAAGGCATCGGACATCGCCGCGTTCCAGAGTGAGATGCGTTCGCATGGAGTGGACTGGCAGATGACGGTCTATGGCGGGGCCGTGCACAGCTTCACCGACGTGAGCGCCGGCTCGGACGTCAAGACCGGCGCGGCCTACAACGAACAGGCCGACCTGCGCTCGTTCCAGGCGTTCACGGACTTGCTCAACGCTCTCTTCCCCAAGCGCTGATCGGGAGGATCCCGCCGACGCTCTGGTCTGCTGCCGCGTCCACGACAGGCCCGGCAATCGCGGCGCATGCCTACGTCCCAGGTCTGGCTACGTCTGTGGCCGTCATGCGCGGCGGGACCACGATGGCCTTGGGTGCGCGTCGCATGGCGACCGTGGCCGAGTGCACCCCGAACGGTCTCACCTCATACGAGGCCGCCAGCACGACTCCACGACGAGGGTCGCCGCCCACGATCACGCTCTCGGCAATCATCTCGCGCTCGAACTCGGCGAAGCTCATGAAAACATTTCAAGCGGTGGTCGGCTGCAACGTACTCATCATGCTCTCCGCGCGTCCCATCGGAACCCTACTCCAGCGCCAGAACGTCACGGGGGCGCTCATTCGAATCGCGGGCATGATCGTGGCGACCATTGCAGTCCAGATGTGCATGCATGACCACGAGAACGAGCTTTCCGAGGGGTGCAAACAGGCTCGCGAGGAGATGAAGAAGCACGAGCACAAAGGCGGTTGACCGCGCAGAGCTGCGCCCTGGGAAGGCGCGAGGGAGTTTGCGGTTGGTCAATGCACCATCAGGGAAAGGTCACCGAAGACAATCGCACGTCGCCTGTGAATGTTCCGGTGGAGTGCGCGTAGCTGACGACCACTGTCCTGCCGCCATCGGTGGCCAGTTCGGGGTGCTCCTTGCCTCCGTAGTCATTGCCCGACGGCGGTGCCAGCGCCTCGAAGAGCAGCCGCTCCTCGCTCCACGGCCCCTCGGGACGCGGCGACGTGCGTCCCCTGATGTCGTTTGAAAGAATGCCGCTGTACACTGCGAGAAGCTGCCCCTGGTACGCATTGAACGACACCGACAGATCGCCTGGAGGTCCGTGCAGCACGGTTTGCGCCTGGGTGAGGTCGACTTGCCAGGTCGCTCCGTCCCATGCCTGCCACGCGCTGACCAAGGGCGCGTCCGCTACGGGAGCGCGGACCACGCGGCATATTTCGTCGAGTTGCCCGGGGACGGGGTCGCATGCGTAGAGGTACACAAACCCGCCGTCGACAGCAGCGGCGAGCGAGTACGCGGGTGTGGGCGCGCTGAACAGCGGAGCTGGATCCCGTACTGCCACGGTCGAACTGGGGGAGAGGCGCGCCAGCCCCACGTCAAGCCCCTCGAAGTTCAGGTATCCAGGGTGGACCATGAGCCGCTGATAGAAGATCCAAGCGCCGCTGCCATCAGGCGCCTCGACCACGCTGCCCGGCCAGAGAGCGTAACGTTCCGTCGGCCCGTTGGCAGCGTTGTAGGCTGCCTCGTCGGATGTGAAGGGAAACAACTGGAAGGGCGCACCCATCGCGTCCAATTTCTCGTCGAGCTGAAGATCGTCCACGCTGCCCCATCCCGCCGTCGCCGAACGGTAATTGAACCCGTCGGCGCCCGTCACCGTCATCAGGGTGTCGCCGAATGTCCAAAGCATGCGGCCGCCCACAAGCGCGGCCGCGCCACCGTCGCGCGCGGTGACCACCGCCGGTTTGGAGAGTGCGCCGAGATCGATCGACGGCAAACCCGGCGACGACGAACAGCCGCCGAGAGCCGCTGCGAGACAGCTCAAAAAGCGGACCTTGGCCTGCCCCCTTGGATTCACGCCCAAGAGTCTACCTCCCGTCCTGTGACTTCTGTGTGCCTTTCGCTTCGGCCTCTTCTGCTGTGGCGTTCCAGCGAATTTCGCCACGTCCTATTCCGCTGTCACCCCCCAGCCTGGCACCTCGACCCCGCCACGAAATCGCAGCGTTGCAGCGCCGTCTCCCTGCCGCAGGGGCCGCAGGGGATCCAGGCAGTGCCATAGCCGACCGGGTCGCGGGCGTCCACGCCCTCGCCCCGTTATCCTTTGAGCAGAGCTTTTCCACTCTGCCCATCCCACCATGCCCAGCTCCTCCTTCCCCGTCCCGTTCATTGTGCCGGATACCATTATTCGATCCGACCCCCAAATACCTGGAAGCTCTGGCGAAGGGCGACCCAAGCGCTCGCGCTCACCGCGATCGAATTCCCGCCCTTCTGCGAGATTGCTTCCACTCTTGGCCGCCAGGCCGTTCTTGGCAGTCGTCACATATCCGTGTCCTCATCACGGAGCTGGAGCCACTTCCACAGCGTCTTCGCGTCGATTCCGAGTTGTTCGGCGGCCTTCCCGCGGTGGCCTCCCACCTGGGCAAGCGCCCACGCAGCGTAGCGACATTGCAGTTCGCGAATAGGCAGGATTTTCCCGGAGAATTCGAGATCTGCCGGTCCACTGATGGCACCGGGTTCCGGCAGATCCCCCACGCCAATCTCGGCGTTGCGGCCAAGTAGCACCAAGCGCTCCACGGTGTGCGCGAGTTCGCGCACATTACCAGGCCAGGGTTGGTGCGACACGGCCTCCAATGCCTCCGGCGAGAAGCGCTCGACCGGGCTTTGCGGATATTGCGATTTCGCAGCTTGCAGAAAATGCGCGAGAAACTCCGGGATATCTTCCTTCCGCTGCCGAAGCGGCGGCACGACGATGGACACCACGTCTAGTCGGTAGAAGAGATCCTCTCGGAATTCGCCAGCACGGGCCGCCTGCCGCAGGTCACGATGGGTGGCTGCGATAACCCTGACATTCACCGAGTGTTCCTTGGTCGAGCCCACAGGGCGAACCACACCACTTTCCAGAACGTGCAACAGCTTGGCTTGCAGGCCCGGCGCCATGTCCCCAATCTCGTCCAGCAGCAGGGTTCCGCCGTCGGCCTCCGCGAACAGGCCCGGCCGATCTGACGTCGCCCCGGTGAAGGCTCCTTTCACGTGGCCGAACATCTCGCTCTCCAGCAGCGTCTCGGGCAAGGATGCGCAGTTGACCGAAACGAATCGGCCATGGGCGCGGCTACTTCGTTCGTGGATGGTCCGAGCCACCAACCCTTTCCCCGTGCCCGTTTCGCCCAGAATCAGCACCGGCGCTGGCGCGTCCGCGACCCGTTCAATCAACTCGCGAACGCTGCACATCGCTGCACTGTTGCCTACGATTCGCGAGCGCAGGTGTTCCTGTTCGAGCGCTTGGCGTAGCCGGGTGGTCTCTCGGCGCATCTGCACTTCTTCCAGCGCACGGCCGAGGAAGATTACCAGTTCCCCAATTTTGAACGGCTTCGTCAGGTAGTGGTAGGCACCCTGGCGGATGGACTCGATAGCGTCTTCGATTGCGCTGAACGCCGTCATGATGATGACGGGACGGTCGGGCGCCAGCTTGCGCGAATGCGCCAGGACCATCATCCCATCCACGCGCGGCATCCGAAGGTCCGTTACTACCGCATCGAGACGCTGCGACGATAACGCCTCGACAGCCTCGTGGCCCGATGTCGCGCACGTGGCAACATATCCGCATTCGCTTAGCCCATCGGCCAGGCTGCGAGCCATCTCAGCATTGTCATCCACGATCAGAACGTGCGCAGGACTAGCCATTGGCATGACCAAGAATTGGGATGCGAATGACAGCCTTCGTACCACGAGGTGACCCGGGCGCAAGAGTGAGTGTGCCGCGATGGCTGCTCACGATCTCGCGGGCTACTGCGAGTCCAAGCCCAGTGCCCTGTCCGTCGGGCTTCGTCGTGAAGAACGGCTGCAAGGCTCGGTCGACGTCTTGAGGGGAAATCCCCGGGCCTTGATCGACCACGCTGAGAAGCACCATCTCCGCATCAGTGCCGAGCGACACTCGGACCGATGCGCCCGGGGGCGAGGCGTCGCAGGCATTCAAGAGCAGATTGATCAAGGCTTGCTCAAGGAGCCTGGGATCGCCGGTGATCCTGGGTATGTCAGCGGGCGACTTGGTGTCGATGGTCACGCGAGACTGTGCGAATCGATGCGCGACCATGACGATGGAGGCTTCGACGAGGGTGCGCGGATCAATCTCCTGAGTCGCGGGTTTGCCCCCACGGGCGAGCCCCAATAGACCCCGGATAATCAGGGTAATGCGCTCGCACTGCTCGATGATGGCCTGGGCTGCCGCACTGCCTCGCTCTTCCCCGGCAAGCTTCGCGGCGAGTTGTTCGGCGCGCAACGAGATGACGCCGAGAGGGGTCGCGATTTCGTGAGCCACGCCCATCGCCAAGGTTCCCAAGGTGGCCGCCTTGCTGGCCGTCTGAAGGCGCTCGTCGGCCTCCTGGCGCGTCTGCGCGAGCAGAACCTGGTTCTCCAACACAAGCGCACTCTTCTGCTTGCGTAGGGCCAGACCGCCAAACCCTGAAACCAGGCCCGCGGCGGTAATCACGCTCAGGACAAGACGCCATTTGGCCCACATCTCGCGATCGCGCTCTCGTTCGGCACTGGCCACCGCAACGACTCCCCAGGTTCCATTCTCGTCGTCCTCGACACGCGCCAAGCCAGCCAGGGCGGTCCGGGCCGGAAGGCCCAGCAAAGCGGCCGTCTCTCGCGTCAGTCTGAAAGCGGTCTGGCCCGCAAGCAGCGCGCCTCGGAGTGCGTCGAGAGCTATCGCGTGGCCATCGCTGGTCACGAACTCGCGCGCACCAGGTGGCAGTAACGCAATGACATTCGCACGCGGTCTCTGGGCACTGTGGAGTCCGTTGATTAGCTCAGCGAAAGACGCACGCTTGCTGGTCACATGAAGACGATCTCTCACGTCCATGGCCAGGGCGACAGCCAGAGTCTGCTGTTCTTGCGCGAAATCGGCCAGGGCTGCCTCGGACTCGCGACGAGCATCCCAATACGCCAGGAGCGCCACGCTTGCGACCGCGGCGAGCATCGACCAGCCGAGAAGGCCAACTCTCCATGCGGCACGCAGGGACCTGAAGGATGCAGCGTGTCCAATTCTGGCATTCACCTGCTCAGTCGAAGCGGCTATGCCCAGGGAGAGGTGTAGCCGCTGGAACATACTCATGCTCCCTGGCGAGGCAAGAGGCATGCCAAGAATAAACCGCGCTTTCGTGCGGATTCATATCGTGAGAGTCGGGATTTATTCCCGGAACATCGGGAGAATTTCGGAGGTCCGTTCCAGGAATAGAACCGGACCAGGGCGCATTCACTCGGCACGCGGATTGCTAATTTCCCATGGGGTGGAGGTATGTGTCCATGAAAAATCAAAGCTCGTTGGTGGTGGCTGCGGTGGTCCTTCTTGTCTCGGGTTGTGCGTCCGGCACGCGCTACAGGAGATCGGGGCCGCCTTTGTCCGTTCAAGGTCTGCAAATCGGCATCGCAGACGTTCGTTGTTCCATGGACCCGCACGAGCCTCCCTTGATCAAGCTACTCCCCCAGATACAAGGCGTCTTCGATTTGAAGCTGCAACTCAAGAATGACTCAGAACAGATCGCTAGGTTCTCTGTAATGCGAATCCGACTGGTGGACTCCTCGGCGCCTGGAGTGCAAGCGCTGACCCCCGACGGCGCCGGGGTTTTCTCGGTCTTTCCCGGAGAGACGAAAGAGTTTCCTGTGAGTTTCACGACCAGTGGTGCCCTCGATTGCCACCATGGTTTCCAACTGGTGCTGGCCGACACCGTCCAGATCGGCACTGCGCCGATTGCAGTCAGCTCAATAGACATTCCGGCGCTGCGCTGACAAGTCGGCTGACAGCTCCGGTGCCGTGCTGATCCAGCTCCGGCGTCCTCGGTACGGTGTTTGCTTGTCTCTCCGGGTGGGAGGCAACTGGCCATGAACAATCAAACTGTGTGGATGTTGCTGACTGCTGGCGTGCTTCTTCCCGCGGGTTGCGGGTTTGGCGCGCCCTACAAGATGTCAGGTCCTTCTCTATCAGGCCAAGGCGTGGAGGTTGGCATCGCGGGCGTTCGCTGCTATGTGAACCGCGAGCAAGATCCCTTCCCCGATGTCATTGACCAGGATCAGGTCGACGTCGATCTCAGGCTACAGGTCAAGAACAATTCGAGCCAGGATGCCGAGATCGCGGAGGGTCGGATTCGGCTCGCCGAGGCTGATTTGCCGGCAGTGGGGCCGGCAACCCCTGAGCACTCCGGAGTCATCTCGGTTCCTCCAGGCGAAACGAAGCAGGTTCCCCTGAAGTTCGAGCCAAGTGGCGTCGTCGGTTGCCGCCACGGCTTCGAGCTAGAGCTTGCCGATAGTGTCGACCTGGCCGGATCACCGATCGCGCTCAGCCCGATCAAGTTCGCGGCAACCCGGTGAATCGGATACTGATCGCGTAGAGCCGTACGCTGTCGCGTCGGATAACCAGCGTATCGATTGCGCGATCTGCGCACATGTCGAAGCGTCAGTGTGGAATCCTTGGGCCAGACCATTGATGCATTGAGTCCCCACATCCTGTCTCGCATCGCTCTAACGAGGTGCCGCAGTTCACAGAGAGCAGCGCTCCGGCCAGTGGGCTCAAAAATCTGTGGAGGGCACGACCTACCATGAAAGTGCTCTCGCCGACGAAATGCCTGAGTCAGTTGGGACGGTCGGAGCCGAGCCCCATCAGCCTGGGCTCCACAGGCGCCGAAAGTCACGTGACCAAGCCCGGCCTTTGGGGCACGGTTCCTGGCCCAACCTAGCGTGACGAACTCGCAGCGGGCGTCGACAGAAGGACCGGCGTGCCGCCCCCGCCCGGCCCGATCACGACCGTCTTTGTGTTTGTGGATGCCGCCAGCCGGTTGAGTTCCTGGATCCGTTCGTACTCCAGCATCGGCGACGACAGGCTCGCAGCGACAGTGTGGTTGTAGTCAGCGATGCCTTGAGCTTCTATCCGCCGCTGTTCCGCCACCGCCTGGGCCACCTCGATCACGTACTTCATCCTCAGCACGTCTTGCTCGGCAGCCAGCTTCTGGTCGATGGCCCGGCGGATTGTCTCCGGAAGCTCGACGTTCCGAATCAGCACCGCCTCGAGCGTGATGTGCTTCCCCTCGATCTTGGAGCGCAGCCCCTCACGGATCTCACGCTCGATCAGGTCGCGCTTGGTCGAGTAGATCTCCTCTGGCGTGTAGCGCCCAAGGACACGCCGCGCCTCTGACCGCAACACGGGCTCAATGATCGTCCGATAGTAGTCAGGGCCGATCTCCCTTTGCAGAGCAACCACTTCGTTCGGACTGAGATGATAGCGAACCGAGGTGTCAAGCTTGATTCCGAGGCCATTCACCGCAATCACATCAAGCAACTCATCGTGGCTCATCGAACGGAGGTCGTAGACGTACATGTCGTTCCAAGGCGCGACGGAATGTAAGCCCTCTCCGTAGGTTGTGGATTGGGTACCGCTGGACGCCGACCACAGGACGCCCGCACGGCCGGGACCCACAGTCGCACAGCCCCCTGCCGCGCCCAGCAAGAGCAGAATACTAGCAATCGAACCCACTCGATACGCATTCATGGTTCCACCTCCAGCAAATAGGGTTGTTCGCTCGGTCGCACCTCGACATGTGTCGAAGGTGCGGTGAGCAGCCTGGACCACGCACGGTTTGCGACGTCCATCAGCAGCTCGGGTGTAATCGTTGGCGCGATAAGGACGTCAGAACTCGCAATCCCTCGGGCTTCGGCGCGGCGCCTTTCGGCATCTTGTCGGGCCAGCTCGGGCAGGAGCCGAGCCTCGAGCGCCCTTTGCTCTTCAGCCGCAGTGCCGACAATCGCTTGATAGGCCGCGGACGAGCGCGAAATTTCGATCGTGCGGAGGCTGACGCCGTCGAACACGATGTGATAGGGGCGCAAGAGCTGCGCGGTGATGGCCGTGACCTCTCTCTCAGCCCTGGTGATTCCGGGTGTATCCAACTCGACGGCTCGAAAGCCTGCGATCACTCGCCGCAACGCAGAGCGAACTACTGGCTTGATGAGCACTTCGTAGTAGTTGGGTCCCACCTCGCGAGCGAGGGCCACCAGCTCTTCCGGGACCGGATGGTATGTCAGAACAGAGGCACGAGCCTCGATCATGCCACCGTCAGCAGAGAGGGCAGCCAGGTCTTCGGTCCGTTCGTGCGCGCGCAAATCATAGACGTCGATCCGCGCAAGCGGCCCGATGAACTGCACGCCCTCGCCCTGGGGCTCGGGGGCAACCCCGCCAGGTCGCAGCAGAACCCCTGCGCTACCCGAGGGAACCGTCGCGCACGCGGAGAATGCAGCGAGGGCAAATGTGAAGACCCCTGTTCGCATGACAGCCACCTTTTACCTAGGATTCATCTCCAGGGAGGAGCATTCCTCGTGCCAGGTCTACGGAATCGCCGACCGCCGCGTCGAGGGCTGGCCTCATATGCTCGGGCTCTCCGCTACGTCACCGAGCGCCACGGCGAGGATCGGGAAATATTTCTGGGACATCGGGAATATTTACGCGAGGAGAAACGCGATGGCTGTGGAACGCAAGGCGAAACCTCTGGCTGTTCCTTCGGCACAGCGCTTGCTCCCGTGTGGCGGCAGGAGGAGAGTGACCATGAAAAACCAGAGTAGATTGAGTCTTGCGGCTGCAATCGTTTCTCTAGCGACAGGTTGCGGCTACAGTGCGCCCTACCAAACATCAGGCCCATCGTTGTCCAGTCAGGGTGTGGAGGTCGGGATCGCCGGTGTGAGTTGCTACGTGAACCGAAGCGCCGACCCGTTCCTGCAGGGGGTTGCCCCAGACATTCTCGGACTCGATCTGAAGGTGGAGGTCAAGAACAACTCCGGACAGGCTGCTCAAATCTCCGAGGCACGCATGCGTTTGGCCGATCCTGCGGCGCCAGCGGCGGAGGCTCTGACTCCAGAGAAATCGGAGATCGTCGCCGTTTCTCCGGGGGAGACAAAGGATATTCCTCTCAGCTTCAGGACCAGTGACGTTCTCAGTTGCCATCACGGATTCCAACTGGTCTTGGCCGACAGCGTGGAACTGGGCGCCTCGCCGATCGCGTTTAGTCCAATCAGTATCGTGGCGTCGCGCTGATTCGGTCAGAGGCGGTTGTCATCCCAACCGGAGGAGTGATCTCCATGGTCTTACGCGCAGTCTTGACGGCTTCATTTGTGGCTGCACTTGCGGGCTGCGGCCACCGCCCCCAAGCGTACGCCTTCACTGCGATTGCACCCCGGAGTCAGGCGATTGATGCGGTCGCAATGACTCTCAAGAAGCACGGGCTCAACCCGGAGATCATCGACCATCAGAGGGGTACCGTCACGACGGCCTGGTTTGATAGCGGCTACCGATTTCGGGAGACCGATGACAACCGCCCGTTGAACTTCTACACGGACATTTTCCTGCGGCATCGCGTCTCGGTCGTCGATGCTCATGGGATTCTGAATATGGCTCTCAAAACCGATGTCCAGCGCTGTGCTCCCCTCGACGCCCTCGTTACGGCTACCGAGGTGCAGGGAAGCTGTCAGCCGATGGACTTCTTGTTTCCGACGCAGCGAAGGGAAATCGAGAAACTTGGAAAACAGCTGCAAGAGGCGGTGTCGGCCTTCGACCGGCGATCCTGAGCCTGGTGCGGAGAGTCCGGCCCTTGTCAAAGGATGAAAGCGGTTGTACTCACGATGTGCATTGTTGCTTTTCCCTTTCTCGCACGCACAGATGCGACGGGAGAAGAGGGTGGCGTTCATGAGGTTGCCTCGCGACCCGTGTTGCCGACCGCGGGCAAACCCAGGACGATGTCGCTACACGAGGCCATCGCCTACGCGCGGCTACACCATCCATCGCTACAGAGCGCCCTGGCGCGGGTGAGGGTGGCCGAGGCGGATCTACGAGTTCCGCGTGCGCAGTGGTTGCCCAATATTGGGGGGGTGGTCGAGACATTCGAGGGGACGGCCAACAACTCGACGGCTTCGTATCTGTCGACGTCCGAAGTGGCACTGCCGCGCATCGGCGCAACGTCCGTCAATACCAGCGCTTGGTCGCCATCGCCGTCCAGCCTTGCAGCCGTGGGGGCAAGCCAGGAGATCTTCGACTTTGGCCGCATCGGCGCACAGGTTGGTGTCGCGGACGCCGCCATTACGGTCGAAAGGCTGACCGCCTTTTCGGAACGACTGCGCATCGACCTGTTGGTCAAGGACGCCTGCTTCGCCGTGCTCGGAGCTAGGGCCATTCTTCGAGCCTCCGAGGATGCCTTCAACCGCTCAAAGATCCACCGGGACATGGCGCAAGCTGGCGTGCAAAGCGGTCTGCGCGCACCTATCGAATTGACACGGGCCGAGGCTGATCTGACCCGATTCGACGTGGCGCGGGTTCGCGCGGCGGGCTCTTTGGAGGAAGCGCAGGTCGTCTTTGCTGCAGCGGTCGGCGTTCCCGACCCAGTGCTTGATGCCGAGGAAGGATCTCCGCAGAGCGAGCCGTTACCGCTGCCCGAAGTCATGCGCGATGTTCTTCGGCGCGATCCAGCCATCCGTGTAGCACAGGCCGGGGTAGATCTGCAGGCTGCCACGACGCAAGCCATAGGCGCGCTCACGCGGCCAGAGTTGCTTCTGATCGGAACATTCTCGGGTCGTGCGGGCGGCGCTCATGGCACGAATGGCCAGAGCCTGACCCTGGACGGGTGGCTCCCGCAAATTCCCAACTGGGATATTGGTCTGATTCTACGTTGGCCTTTGTACGACCCGGTGCTGGCTGCACAGCGGGACGCATCGGCGACGCGCGAGGGTGTGGCGCGCGCGGATCTTGCCGTGACTGTGCAGGCAGAGGTTGCGGCAATTCGGAATGCCTACGTTTCGCTCGATGTGGCGCGGGCAGCCCTGGTCAGCCTGAACAAGGCGGCGGAGGCGGCTCGTGCGAACTACGCCCAGGCCGAGGCCCGATTCAGGGCCGGTTTGGGTACGTCAGTCGAACTGGCCGATGGTGAGGCGCTACGCACCGACGCCGAGATTCAGGTGGCCGTCGGAGAGTTTCAGGCGGCAAGGGCGCGCGCGATTGTGGCGCGGCTGATCGCGGAGGAACGATGACAAGTCCGGAACCCAGCACCGAAGTCGCCGCTGAAACGCCACCCGCCACCGGCTGGGCGAAGTCCAGACAGGTCCCCATCATAATTGGGGCCATCGCGCTGACCGTAATCGTAGTTGGCGCATTCATGGTAATACGAGCCCGCTCGCAGGTGAATAGGGTTGCCCTGGCAAGTCAGCCCAAGGACGTAACTGTCATTACGGCCAAGGCTGGCCAATATCGCCCTGTCCACAAGTATGTTGGAACCCTTGAGCCATGGGTGCAGGCAAAGCTGGGTCCTCAGTTCATCTCCGCCTTTGTCGACACCGTTTTGGTGCGCCCGGGGGATGTTGTCCAAAGGGGTCAGGTGGTGGCCACCCTCGATTGTCGCCACGCCTCTGCGTCGAACCGAGCCGTGTCCCTGCAGGCCCGGGCCTTGCAGACGCAGCAGAAGGCACTGGCCCACGAAGCCTCCCGTATCGCCGAGCTTCAACATGGGGGCTTTGCCTCGCCGAACGAGATCGAACAGAAAGAGGCGGAGAGCATCGCCAAGCAAGCGGATCTAGAATCGACCCAGGCCAAACTCCAGCGTGCCACGCTGGAGGTGAGCGACTGCATTCTGCGTGCGCCCTTTCCGGGAGAAATCGCCACGCGCAGTACTGACCCGGGCGCGTTCGTCCACCCAGGCGACCCAGTGGCAACCCTTGTGGACCGCGATACGGTCCGCGTGACCGTGGAGGTTCCCGAGATTGATTTCGACTACGTCGGTCCTGGCACGCCGGTTCGCATTCGAGCCCTGGCCAACGACCGCGAGTTGACGGGAACCATCGCGCGCCGCTCGCCAGCGGCTGATTCGTCCACACGCACGGTTCATTTCGAAATTGATGTGCCCGATCCCAACCGGCAGCTTCCCGTGGGAACCACGGCGGACTTGACCATCGATGCTGGAGAGCCAACCCCCGCCACCCTGGTGCCTCTGGTTGCAGCTTCGGTCCGGGGACCCCAGGCGACGTTGTTCACCGTGCAAGGAGGGATCGCGCACAAGGTGAACTTCCAGGTCAAGGGCGAACAGGGTGAGACGCTTTTTGTCGACAGTACGCTCCCTGCCGGTACCGAGATCGTCACCGAAGGCCGTGCCTTGTTGGAGGACGGTGATCCTGTTCGCGCCGTTCACGAGAAGATAGTTGCAGCCACACCTTCTCGCGCGTTGGCGCCGAAGGGAGTCCACCTGTGACTGCACTATCCTTCCGAAACCCCATCGCGGTGCTGATGGTCGGGATCGCATTGGTGGTGTTTGCCGCCGTGGTCGCGCCTCGGCTGAGCGTCGACACATTCCCCGAGTTGACGCCGCCCGTGTTGCTCGTCGGCACACTGGCGCCGGGCCTTGGACCCAAGGATGTCGAGAAGACCATCACGTGGCGCATCGAGAAGTACGTCAGTGCTACGCCGGGTGTGGATCATGTGCAAAGCGTGTCGCGCAACAACCTCAGTATCGTCTACGTCTGGTTGAAATGGGGCACTGATCTCAACTCGGCCCAGACCCTCGCGCAGCAACAGGTCGCCTTTGCGATGTCGGCCGTTCCCAAATCGCTGGGCGTTCTGCCTCCCTTCGTTCTGCAATACGACCCCGCGAACGCTCCGGTGATCCAGGTCGCCGTGTCCGGCGGGGGGCTGTCCGGGCCGCAACTTTACGACTACGCCTTCAACAACATCGAGCCCATCCTTGAGGGAATTCCCGGGGTTGCTAGCGCCGCCATCGATGGCGGACGGCAGCGACAGATCAATGTGGTCGTCGATCCCACGCGCGCCCAGGCTCGCGGCCTCACAACTTCCGATGTGTCAGCCGCGGTGGCAGAGTCCAACGCGCTTCTTCCTTCGGGAGAGCTCATCTCGCACAAATTCGACGCCAACGTCTACACGAACGCCGTCGCCACACGGGTAGCCGACATAGGCGACGCCGTGGTGAAGCTGCGGAAGAATTCTCCAGTCCTGATTCGTGACGTCGCGCGCGTCGAGGACGGCGGCTCGCCCGAGACGCAGACTGTGGCGGTCAATGGGCACGACGCCGTCTACCTCAATGTCTTGCGTATCCCGGGAGGAAACGTCCTCGACATGGTCGCCGCAGTGAAGAAGACCATTGCGGGACTGACGAACTTGCCCCCTGGGATCGAGGTGACACCCATCTTCGACCAATCCACGTTCGTGCGCACAAGCTACAGGGGTTTGAAGATCGAGGTCATCCAGGCGCTGCTGCTCATCGCGCTGGTTGTTCTCTTCTTCCTGCAAAGCACGCGGGGCACCTTGATTGTCGCCTTTTCTATTCCACTGGCCTTTGCGGTGACTCTCATCG